>Ga0224500_10000063_pt1 | contig 74639 bp, 78 predicted proteins | sample SF_Oct11_sed_USG_FD_168126 | JGI IMG/M metagenome (GOLD analysis project Ga0224500, IMG submission 168126) | Sediment microbial communities from San Francisco Bay, California, United States - SF_Oct11_sed_USGS_4_1 | ecosystem: Environmental > Aquatic > Marine > Sediment | place: USA: California...
GCAGATCAGTTGTGCGTTTCAGTCGAGACGGTCAAAACTCACCTGCATCACATTTATCAAAAGCTCTCCGTCGGCGGTCGCGTTGAAGCTATCCTGACCTATCTCAAGACCCATTGATCCGTCCTTTGGCGCTTGCGGATGATTCCCTCACCCATTCGGTGTAGACGCAAATTCAATCTTCTGGGTGATGGCGAAGGAACGGTCCGTTTATTAACCTATATTCAGCAGAGAGGACGGTTTAGGCACTCCGAGATAGAGGGGAAAGAGGATGTGTCAAACAAGGAGGTGGGCTGCTATGAGTGAACTACACTTAAAGGATGTCAAAGATGAGATAACTCACGAGCCAGGATGGGTGTATCTGTATGGTGCGATTTTTGTGGGGCTCGTGGCATTTGCCCTTTACATGGGCGGTTTCATGTGATGAGTGATTTTTGTCGGATATCCACCGCTGGGTTGCACCTGAGTGAGTGCCTGCCGTCGGGACAGGAATACGAGCCGGAGCCGTGCTCAAACGGCTCCGGTAGTCCCATCCAGTCATGAGTGCCTGAGCTCCCTACGTGGAATTCCCTTCGTTCTTGTTCGATCGTGATGATCAGTAATCTTTGGCTTTCCCACAGGTGAGATTTCTTACCGCAATATAACCATTGGCTGCCCCAGCCGCCACCGGCTGGTTGGGACAGCTCATTTCCTCGCACTTCAGCATTCAACTTCAAGCTCCGTCTCCGAAAACGACGTTGGTGGTAATCTCGGCCACCCCTGTGGTAGATTTCTGTCATAGCGCTTCTGATCCTCGGGCCTGCCCCTTCCGGGTCCATTTCAGCGCGATCGACATGACCAGTAAAGTGTGGGTTCCGGCGCGGATCCGGTTATCTACTACAATATGATGAATGACCGCGCCGGTTGTATCAGGGTGGAACAGATCGATTTCATTTGGAGTGAATGTTCATGAGTACCGATAAGTCAAATCAGCCGACATCGATTGAGCAGTGGGTGCGTATCCCAAATGGCACGAAAGTCCGTCATCGGACCGAAGCTTATGAAGGTATCATTGATGGTTTGACCGAGATTGTCTCGGGCGCAGATCGCAATCCGGACGGGAAGACACAGTATCGCGTGAACGTGGGTGACAGCACTCGCCTGCTCGTCTCAGAAGATCACCTCAATATCCTCCTTGACGACAAGAATTTAGTCTTCGTCGGCCGTGAATCCGAGCTCTATCGCCGCTCTGTTACCAACCGCCTCCGGGCTGTATTTCCGGAAGACCGGTTCGTCACGACTGTGACGAAGCGGCGCGCCTCTTCGGACAACTCGTGAGGGTCGGTGGGGCAAGGTTTGCTGAGGTGTGCCTCAAGACCCGCCCACCCCACGCTGCCTCGTGCGATAGGCAACAGCTTTAGCCTCCCACGGAAGAACTCCTCACCCACCTTCGCTAATGATGGGGGAATTGAAAGCCGCTTCAATCGGCCTTCGTGCTCTTGTTTACATCGGCTTCAGCTACCTTCAGCAGCCATCCGTCACCACGCTCACATCCATGAGGGCCTTTCGCCCCGATATCGATTTTTACGATGGTGCCCTTTCCCTGGCTGGGAAGATTGCCCGTTACTTGATACCCGGCGTAGTGAGGGGTCACAGTAATCGGAACCGTTTCATCTTTGATCGCGACTGCGATGCTCTTGGGAAACGTTTCTCTTGACGCGAGAAATAAAAACTCCGATCCTGAAGCTACCTCAGTATTGTTCGTTTCTTGTGAGTATTGCTGAGGGGTAAATTCTGTAAATTGTACATTGCCACAAAGGGCTGAGGTGGGATCGATAGCACTAGCTCCTTCATAGGCCCACACAGTGCCGCCTGTGCCCCAGACAGCCACTGTAAGAAGTGTGCAGCACATATTGCGTGCCCCCATGGTGTCCCTCCGTGGTGTCTCCCGTATTTTCCTGAGTTCTCTTAAGATTACACGCGCCCAACATGTCGCCATACTAGGAATAACCAGAGTACGCTGGTAAAAACTCCCTAGACCACCAAGGACAATGGAGTTGGGTTAGAGACTATGACGAGTTTACGCTTGGGACAGGTAGTGCATGGAGCCGGCGACCCGGATTGAACGGGCGACCTGCGGTTTACGAATGGCCTAGGTAGTAATAATTAAAGACTCGGTGTTTCAAGTGGTTTCCCCGTTTCTCTCAATGTATCAGGCTCTTAGGAAGTGTCCACTGTCTTCATTGATTCCAATGGGTATTGGGCTTTGGGGGAATTTTTAGCACAAAATTGGCACAAGCGCTGCCTGAAGCTCTGCATTCTGTTTGGCTCCCTGTCAAGAGCACATCTGAGTACTGACGACTGGATGTCCGCGTGCATTGTCCGAAGAGATGGCCTTGTAGGCGATAGCAAACAAATTGCGAGGTCACTGTTGGCCTAGATAACGTATATAAAGATACGTCTTCATGTACAACGACTGTCCAGTCGTTGTACGGCATGGAGAATGCTCATATTAGGCTTTAGCTTTGCTAATCCGATACAGAGCACCAATCTGCAATTTTAAGGACCTTTTCAATATGACTCGTCCCATAAGTTCAGGGTCATGACATTTGGGTTCTGCTTCCCAGAGGTCCAAACTAGTGTGGTGTAGCGCGGTAAATAGCTTTACCGCGGAGAATAGGGTACAAACGCTCAAAACGACAAGTTCAGAACGACATTATTCGATTCAGAACTGCGCATAACTATAGATCATGGGTTCATGGTGGGGCAAAACAGCGTTTGAGAGGTTGAATAAGTTATAACAACCCGAAAGGGAATGCCGATACGGAGCGGCTCATGCGGACACTGAAAGAAGAACTCCTCTGGCTTCGTGAGTGGACGAGCCCACTGGAACTGGAACGCGCCCTGGCGGTGTGAATCGACTGGTACAACACGAGGTATTTGCATTCGGCGCTCGGGTATCGGACGCCCTGTCAGGTCGAACAAGAATACCGAGCCAGCCACAGCACTCAGTTCGCGGCCGCTTGACTAATGGGGAGCATTACACTGATTGGCACCCGCTTCCGAGAGCAGCTTCTACTGAACGCCACGCAAGCGATCGAGGACAGTGCACCGGTTCTTACGCCAATCGAACCACGGGTGGCAAAGGGGGCGTAAGCGCCCAACGGTCGTGCACGCACGAACCCACCGCCTGCCAGCACCACTATACTAGTGCTTCCTGAACCGCGCGCCCTAACAACCGGTTGCAGCGGACGGGGCTACGGTCCGGCGCTCATGCTGAGCGTTAGGTCATGCAATAAAGGATCTCACAAGGATGATAAGTATGAGTGATCTTAGAAATCTGCTGGGACCGATGCGCCTTCGTTTCATCATCCTAACGCCAGTCTGCGTCTTGCTGGGATTAGCAACCGCTGTGTGGACATCTGGCAGGGTAGACACATTTCACTCCGTTCTCGCTCTAATTGGGGCAGTCTCTGCGCATACGAGTGTCAATGTCCTAAATGAGTATTTCGACTTCAAGAGTGGGTTGGATTCCATGACAAGAAGGACTCCCTTTAGCGGGGGAAGTGGAACCTTGCCTGCAAATCCAAAACTGGCACGCCAAGCTTTCTCCACAGGATTGATCACGTTTCTTATCACAATTTTGATTGGGGCATACTTCCTCTCTTTAAGAGGCTTGTCCCTCTTGCCGATAGGGGTACTGGGGCTTCTCATCATCATTTCCTATACCACGTGGATCTCCCGTCATCCGATCTTGTGTTTAATCGCGCCCGGAATTGGCTTTGGGCTGCTCATGGTCATGGGAACAAATTTTGTCCTCACTGGGGGATACACCTGGACAGCGTTTATTGCGTCGCTCATACCGTTCTTTCTGGTTAGCGACCTACTACTACTGAATCAGTTTCCAGACGTTGAAGCAGATCAGACCGTTGGCAGGAGACACTTACCGATCGTCCTTGGCAGGAGAGCCAGTAGCATTATCTACGGGGTGTTCCTATTAGCTGCATATCTGACTATTATTTTCGGCGTTTGGTTTGAATACTTGCCTAAAGCTAGCCTTCTCGGGTTAGGTAGTGTTCTTATCTCGGCACCTGCCTTTTGGGGCGCGTTCCTTCATGCTGAAAATGTATCCAAACTTATTCCCTTCATGGGACTGAACGTCATTATCAACATCATGACGCCAGTGCTTGTGGCGATAGGTCTGCTCCTCGGAGAATCATAGATAGGTGCGTTTCCGTTCTGGAGGCTACAGCCAGCTAACCACTCGCGGGGAGGGACGGCGCGCCCTCGCTCCTATGTCCCACGGTCCTCATGCGAGTTAGATCTTGCGGCTCGCGCTGTCTCCTCTCGCATCGCCTAATGGTCCAGTCTGTTCTGGCTGCCATTGCGCTCCGCTTCCGTTGAAAGCCAAGGTGCAGAGGGTAGCATGCGTTCCGACGAGGCTCCCGAATTCTGAGTAGCTACGGTCTGGATGCTGGAAACGGACAGTCAGAGGGCGCGATTGATTACGGCGCATCCGCTTGAGGTGCAACGATGATCAAAGAACATCAACGTGTGATTCTGACGAACGACCTGGCGCCCGAAGGTTTGAAAGCCGGTGATGTGGGGACGGTGACCCATGTTCACCGTGGAAGCGAGGCGTTGGAGGCGGAATTCCTCACCCTCCAGGGCGAGACAGCGGCGATCACCACCGTCGATGTCTCCTCCATCCGTCCTGTGACTCTACTCGACAATATACTGCTCCCCTCTAAGACAACGGTCATGTGAACTGAGTAGACTGTGGCTGATCCAGCAAAAAGGGAGCAGCCATGAAGCGACGGAAGTGGGACGCGAAGACTAAAGCCATCATCGTGCTGGAGGGCCTCAAGGGCAAACCGGTGGCCACGATTTGCCAGGTCTATCAGATTAGCCAGGCCCAGTATTACCAGTGGCGCGATCACTTTCTCACGAATGCGCCGAAGACGTTTGAGGGGGCCCAGCAGACGGAACGCGAAGCACGTCTCCAACGCAAGAATGCTCGGCTAAAGCACCTGGTCGGGGAACTGACGCTCGAGCTCAAAAAAAGCGACGCAGAGGGATGGCCATGAGCCGCCGTCGCTCGCCCGCGGTCGAGTAGCGCAATGTGCCAGTGCTGGCCCGGATTCAGGCGTTGAAAGCCGAGCATCTGTTCTGGGGCTATCGGCGCATCTGGGCTCACCTACGGTTTGTGAATGGCTTAGATAGTAATAATTAAATACTCGGTGTTTCAAATGGTTTCCCCGTTTCTCTCCATGTATCGTGCGCTTAGGCCGTTTCCACTGTTTTCAGTGATTCCAATGAGTCTCGGCCTTAGGAGGAAGATTTAGCACACTGCCGTTTCAAAGCGGCGGTGTGCGAACCTCGCCCTGGCTACTTATCCTCGTAGCAAGAGTTCCGGCAATCGGCAACGACAAACCCTCTCCATATACGATACGCACCCGAACTCACTCACAATTCCCCGCTTATTCTTCATCGACCACCCGTTATCCGTTTGACGTCGGCCCTGTTGGGCGACTGTAGGACGCGTCCGGTCAAATAGGTCGCGGCAAATATCAACGCAAATGGAATCCACGTTCCTACGATACTTTGAAACATGGCAAAGCTTCTCTCTATGAGAAGAGCGACGAGGAAGATATCGAGCAACACCACGACCGCGAGAAACAGGCACGCCGTTTGGGTCGGGGTGGTATAGCCAAACTGCTTGTGGTAGTTCCATGCGACTCCAGCGAAAATCAAAGGAACAGCCATCGCATGGGCGAGGAGCGCTATCTCCATGTCGACCACTGCATTACCAACCCAGACAACTGCCCCACACAGCGCCCATCCGACAACCGCATGTCCGAAGATGACGGTGCTCTTTTTGACGTTCATCTTGGCTCCTTTGACCATGCGTAGTCTATGGCACGACAACGCAAGGGAGTCATCGTCTCGGTGGCTAACGGTGGACTTCCCCCGACAACGTAAGAAGTCGGGAGACATGGTTGGTGAGGCGATAGAGTTCTTTTTCAGGGTTTCACGCCGGAGATGACCTCAGAAGGAAAGAACAACTGACGGACATACTCCCTGCGGACCTGCTCAAACCCCACTTCTTTCACGTAAGGTGTCAGCTCGATTCCTCGGCAGCCCCCCAGAAGGGAAGGCCAGGTTTTGTAGAGCCATTCCCAGACGGTATTGAACCAGCCCGCCCCTGTGGTCATGTTGACTAAGACGAGACGGCCACCGGGTCGCAAGACTCGTCGGAACTCGCTCAGGACCACCACAAAATCCTTTTCCGGAATCAAGTCAAACATGTAATTGTTCAGGACGACATCAAAGGCATGGTCTGCATGCTCAAGATGATAGGCATCCCCGACTTTCAAATCATAACCAGATGCCCCTGATTTCTGCGCGCGTGCTCTGGCACGAGTCACCATCTCTTCCGTCAGATCGATCCCTTCATTTCTGCCCGTCGGATTCAAGGCCAAGATTTTCTCAAACAATATGCCAGTCCCCACCGCCACTTCCAGGACCGATTCACCATCTTTGATAGCCGCGACCTCTAGACACCGCCGTCTCGCTTTGGATTCCGTAAGGCCACTCCAGAGGTCATACACCCAAGCAACTTTACGGTAGGCCGCGCGCACTTCGTCTTTGTTTAACTTTGCCTCCACGCTCGCTTCTCCCTGCGAGGGCTTGCCGTTGTTAGAACTGATACGCCACGCTGAACCCCATGAAATGGGCTTCATAGGCTCCGTGCTGGATCGGGATGAGGACCGATCGGACATCCGAGGCAGACGCCGTTGTGAAGCCGTCCACGAGCACGTTGGCCAGTGATGGAGTCACATTGTCTACGGTAAAGTCTGATTCGCGGTAGCGTTCGTACAGGTAGACCATCTTGAGCGTCCAGCGGAGCGTCACGCGGTAGCGCGCTGAAGCCTGGACGACGTGGAACACATTCTTGATATCAGGCATAGGGACCGGATCACCGGCGCCGGGCCCGCCCGACGTCCCACTCATGCCGTACTTACTCCGTCCGAACGTATAGCGGTAGTCCAGGCTCAGATCCAGGCGGTGAGGGATTGCGATGGCGTGCATCCCCACGTGCCATGTATCCAATAAGTCGCGCGGGCGACTGAAATAGGTGTTCGTCGGATCGCAGGGCCCAGAGGCCGACGGGATATAACAATTTTGTTGGCGCGACTGGTAGTCGTCGTGGGCATAGCCTCCGAAGAAACTGAGCCGGTCGAACGGTGTCCAAGTCACGTCGCCGGAATAGCCATAGGCTCGAGACTGCTGCAGCCCATAGCTGGTATTAAAAAAATGGTCCTGTTGGGCATAGATCTGCAAAGAGAACGAGATCGGGTCAAGCGGGGTGGCATGAAGAAACCACTCGAACTTGTCGCGTGTACGGTCGGCCTGGTCGAATTTTCTGAACTGGGGTAGCACCACGGCGGTTATCGGACTGACTTGCACATAGCCGTCCGCGCCGATTGTGCGAACGGCATGGCTAAAGGTGAGCCGGCTCACCGCCCAGCCGGTGGGCCGATAATCGAGCGCGGCCTTGCCGATATGCTCATCCGACTCAGCGGCTTCCCGGAACGAGCGGCCCCACCGCTCCCATTCGTAGCCGATCTTGGCTGTCAGGTGGTTCGTCATCCGCCATGCCGCATCGGTGCTCACATTCTGCTTGCGGAAGCTGATCGGCGTCGTGCTGTGCGTTTGTCCGGCGCCGGTATCGCCAGGAAACAGCGAGTTGGTGAATGTGTATATTGGAGTGTTGTTGTCGAGGTGGTAGTAGCGGTACCGCGCCGTCAGTGTGACGCTGGAGATAGGTCGACTGGTCAGGCCGAAGCTGGCAAGCAGGACGTCCATGGCGGCTTTCGGACTCGTCGCTCCCCCATCGGAAAAATTGCGCGTGGAGAGCGTCGACACTGGCGTAAACGTCTGGTCCTGCCGCCAGAGTGCGTAGGAAACGCTTCCGGTCAGGCGGGTGTACCACCACGGCAGGCTGGCGCCACCGGCGCCGGAAAAGGTGTGCGCCAGATTGTTTGGCATCATCGCGGCACGGCCGAATCCTGAAAGGTTTCCGCAGGGGGCCCCGTTCCCGCACACGTTGTCCCACTCAACCTGATTGACTCCGTTCTCAAAGAGCGACGCGGTGTAGTTCATGCGGAGCTGATACCAATCCTTGGCGTATTCGGCGGTGGCTCCCATTTCATGAATGCGTTCGTCGAGTGGAGCGGCGAATTCCACGACCGGTCCGCCGGGGGTGCCGATCACACCTCCGAATGGGCGCGTGCCCGATTTCTCTTTGCGAGAATAGTTGGCGGTCAATGTGAGGTCAGGGGTGGGCAGGTATCGCAGCCCCATGCGAGCCGTATCCGTTTGAAAGCCGAGGCTCGTGGGATGAAGCAAGCTGTTCACGGACGAGGCGATCGCATTTCGTTGGCCGACCGTCGTGCCTGGGTCGGCAGTGAATGATCCCTCCGTGACCGGATCGAGAGGGCCGCCGGGGAGAACGAATTTGCCGCCGCCCTGATCACTGTAGATCGTTGTGCGGTTCAAGCCGATGATATGGGGGAGCCTGTCATAGCCGAAGTCGAATTGAAGCGCGTTATACTGTCCCGCATGCAGAAAAAACGATCCATCGGTTCTGGTCATGTTTCTCCCGCCCAGTTCGAGAAATCTGGTTCCCGATGAGTCTTCCGCCTTCAACCGCAGGTTCGGGATGGTGGGCTTCCCTGCGAGATCTCGATATTCAAAAAAGGTCGGCGAACCGGTGTTCCCGTTCAACGTCTGAAACCCCGCCTCCACCTCTCCTTCCAGCCGGAACGGCAGGGATTCTTTCCAGTGAGGGGGCGGCGGCCCGATTTCCTCGCCGCGGACCTGTCCTCCACCGCACAAGGCCGTGAATGCGATGATGCCGGCCATCGCCACGGCAAGGGTGTTAACTCGATGGTGATGTGGGGTCATCACATGCCATTCCCCTATAGCCATCAGCGTGTGAAGGCGAAGCCCGAGGGATGGTTGGAGCCATGGATATTGGTATGGCACGACAGGCATGAGCGTCCGAGCATCCGCCGATCGGCCAGGCCGCCCGGTAAGCCGAATGCCGTAGAGGGATGACGGGATTCATTGTGGCATTGCTGACAGAGCCGCGGAGGCCGTATGCGCAGGAGTCGGGGATTGTTGCTGCCGTGCGCTACATGACACGCGATGCAATTTTCACGGACCGGCGGGTGTTCATGCAAAAACGGTCCCCTCCGGTCCGCATGGCATCGATAGCAGTTCTCGTTCACACTGTTTTCCTGGATGAGTGATTCCGTCAGTGATCCGTGGACATTGTGGCAATCGGCGCATTGCATCTTGCCTTCACGGATTGGCATGTGTGCCCAGTTGAATGCCATGGCAGCCTTGATCGCATGGCACTGACCGCACAACTGGAGTTGAGAGGGCGCTCTCAGATTCGCATGGCGGGTTTGCGCGTTATGGACCGAATGGCAGGCCACACAGGACACATCGCGTATTTCATGGGCGCTTCCCTGCCAGAAGAGTCGGCGGCCTTTCACGTGACATTGGAGACAGACGGCGTTCTGGCTGACAGCCGGTTGTGGGGAACCTGAACCGAAGGTGATGATTGCGGAACGGTCTGAGTAATCCTCCATGTGTCGGCTTCCGGGGCCATGGCAAGCTTCGCATCCCTGCCTCTGCAGATCCGTGCGAGCCACAGAACCGAGCAGAATCTTCCCGTGCAGGCTTGCTTCCATATTCTGTTGGTGGTCGGCATGGCATTCCAGGCAGGTTTGAGAACCCACGTAGGCGGCATCCGCGATGGTGGGAGGGGAAACCGCTTCGTGGCGTCGCGGGTCAAGCGAGCACTGCCACAAGGTGGAAACCAGCAGGAGGCTGAACAATCCGACGAGGCGGACCCATAGGCATCGCTGCACGCGCATGGTATTGCGGGCCAGTCTGTTCCTAACAACAGTGAAACTCATTGTAGCGAGGAGAGGTATGTCACCAGTTCCTCTCGCTCCTGGTCTGTTCCCTTAAATGGCGGCTGTTTGCCCTGTGGAATGATGGATCGGGGGTCTTTCAGGAACGTCTGTAACCATGTCGTTTCTCGGTGTGAACCGACATGGGTCAGGTCTGGTCCGAGTCTCCCTCCTTCCCCTTCGATGGAATGACACCGCATACACTTGTTTGCCTTGAAGACATTCTGCCCGCGCTGGATGGTCTCATCCGTTTGAGCGAAGACAGGGAGCAGGTTCAAAAGACCTGCCAGCAAGGAAACACCGATGAAGGCAATCAAAACGCGTTTCATAGGTCCACCTTGATAAAATTCGGTGCCTTAATAAAATGGAACGGCGAACTTGACATTATTGGATCCGACCAGTGTGCTTTCCAAACACTTTATATCCATCTATGTCGACGCCATATCGAGCAAAGTTGATGCCGGAACTCCTTCGGCCTGAAGCTTGACATTTAAGTAATATCTCGTGTGGCTAAATGGGATGGAACAAACGATGGGCGAAAGAATTGTGGAATTCTGCGACAAGGAGCGACGACGACCTGTAGCAAGAGGGTACAGGTCGCAAGCTGGCATGCCTATTGAAGACGCTCCGGAGAAGAATAATCGGAACCTTCTCATGATTTGCGACAGACTACGTTCCACAGCGCCTCGTTGATACTATCTGGTTCGATAGGAAGTCCGGAACCCTGGGCAACCGCTACCGCATTGTGGATGCCGGTGCCCATATGCTGAGAGTGCTCAGAGGACGCCAACAACCGAACACGTTGGTTGACACAGTCAAATTCTTTGTGCGACTTCGTCGAGAAAAACCGGTGGGGACCCAGCATGAACCGCCCGAACGGCGCGTTCCCTTGCATCATCTTATAGTCGGTTAACTGCCACAGCGTGACCAGAGCTCCGTCTCGGCGAATCGTCGTTGGATCGAAGTACACTATGTTCCGTGCCGGGGATTGGTAGGCACTGTCAATGGCCACCCAGGTTGCTCCCGGAGGTATCGCGCCATAGCCTAGGGGTTGATGGAGATGGTAACCGGAGTCTCCGCACGACGCCAGCGCTAGCAGAAGACTGAGAAGAAAGCTGGGAGCGAAACCCTGAGGCATACATACCTCGGAAGACAACACTCTAAATCAGGCCCGAAGGAACCGACAAGCAGAGTACCAAAGGGGCGAACGTTCGGAATCTTGAGACACTTCAAAAGTTGGTCCTGTGGCCCAAGCTGTTTCGCCGATTAGTGAGCTACTTCAAAGACCATCCGGACTCAGGACTGGCCGAATTCAACGGATGGCCGCGCACCGACTCGGAACGTGCAGACTCAGTATGGATCAGCTCCCGAGCCGAAATGGGCGATCTGCAGGGCGTGTTGGCGATCCCGGGAAACAAGATCGGGATGCAATGCCGGCGGATGATCCGATCATTAAGCCGCAATGGGACAGAACACCAAAGCTGGGATCAGGCGGTCTCAGAGATAGCAGCTCGTATGCTGCCCATTGGCCTTTGAAAAGGACGAGGTCATCAGCATCGCTTCCTTGAGCGATCTGGCGGAGTTTGTGATCGACGAAAAGGAGACACCATCAAGCATCTTGAAAAATACATCGCCTCTTAAGTTGATGCAATCTTGTGGTCTGCCGCCCCTCGTCTGGCACGGATGGTGAATAGAGAATGGTGCGCCTCGCGTGCTCAGCGCATTCTTGTGGATGGCCTACTGCGGCTCCTTCTTCTACCGGAGCTCTCATCATTGACCGCTTCCGTTCGGAATATGATCGGCAGCGAGCGCGCGCTGAAGACGGAACCGAACAGCTCGGTTATTAGGAAAAGAAGAGCAGCGTGTGAGGCAGGAGTCGCCTTCATCCCCGACCGCGCCGTTTTGCACTAACTCTGATCATGAAATCTGGCAGTTCAAATAAGGTTGGTCGAATCGATCCATCGCGACAGCATTTATTTCATCACAGCGTCCATGATCATCAGAATCAAAAAAGGGGTGGATGTGCCGATCAGCAGCGAACCGGAGCAGCGTGTCTATGCGGCCAAAGTCGGGGTGTATGAAAAGCTCAAGTATTCAGACATCCCCGCTGGGTCGCAGGGACTGGGCATCGTGTTCATCAGCGAGGGGCTGATGGCTCTCGGGTTCATAGCTTTTTCTGGAATTCAACTCTGAGTCTGATGAGAGGCCGCACATGATCGAGATCCTACTCGGAGTCTGCTTTTTTACAGGAATCGTCCTCATTCTAGCCGTCCTCATTCTGAGTACGCGCTCAAAACTGGTGGCCAGTCGCTATGTGACGATCACGGTCAACGAGAAGAAATTTATCGAGACTCCGATCGGCGGCAAGTTGCTCGGTGCGCTCGGCAACGCCGGGCTGTTTGTCAGCTCCGCTTGCGGCGGCGCCGGCACCTGCGGGGTGTGTCGGGTCAAGGTCTTCGAAGGGGGTGGGGTGATTCTGCCGACAGAAACCTCACATATCACCATGCGTGAAGCGCGGGAGGGATACCGACTTGCATGTCAGGTAACCGTCAAACAGAACATGAAGATCGAGATTCCCGACGAGGTCTTTGGTGTCAAGAAATGGGAATGTACCGTGCGCTCCAACCACAATGTGGCCACCTTCATCAAAGAACTGGTCCTGGAGCTTCCCCCGGGTGAAGAGGTCGATTTCCGTGCCGGGGGGTACATCCAGATTCAATGCCGGCCGTATGCGCAATCGTTCAAAGATTTCGATATCGAAGAACGATTTCGTGGCGATTGGGATCGGATGAACCTCTGGGAGTTGGTGTCCAGGGTGAGTGAGTCGGTTGAGCGTGCGTACTCCATGGCAAATTATCCTGAGGAGCGCGGCATCATCATGCTCAATGTGCGGATTGCGACTCCTCCATCCAACACCGAAGATGTGCCACCGGGGAAAATGTCATCCTACTTGTTCGGACTCAAACCGGGCGACAAGGTCACCATCACCGGGCCTTTCGGCGAGTTTTTTGCCAGGGAAACCGATAAAGAAATGGTGTTTGTCGGTGGTGGCGCAGGGATGGCGCCGATGCGTTCGCATATCTTCGATCAATTGCGCCGCCTTAAGAGCAAACGTAAGATCTCGTTCTGGTATGGTGCTCGGTCGAAACGCGAGATGTTTTATGTCGACGATTTCGACAAACTGGCCGCCGAACACGACAACTTCGAATGGTATGTCGCGTTATCCGATCCTCTCCCGGAAGACGATTGGAGTGGCCACACCGGCTTCATTCATGGCGTGCTCTATCACGAGTATCTGAAGACCCATCCGGCGCCCGAGGACTGCGAGTACTACCTGTGCGGACCGCCGATGATGAATGCCGCCGTGATCAGGATGCTGTTGGGTCTGGGTGTCGAGCGAGAAAACATCATGCTCGATGACTTCGGAGGATGACCATCTATGCATCCATCCAATCTGCGCCACCACGTTGATGGTGTTGGGGCCTGAACGTGGCATGGCCATAGCCGAACGGCTCGGTCTGCCCGTTCTCTTCATCATCGAACGCGACGGACAATTCGAGGAGTCTGTTTGCTGCGCCTTTCAGCGTTATTGCAGACGGGAGCTATCATGACGATTTTTCTAGCGACGTTCATCGTCATTGGTATCTCCATACTGATTATGGCGGTGGGTGTCATGGTCAGACGCCGTCCGATCAGCGGCAGTTGTGGCGGCCTTGAACGTTTTGATCTGGAGTGCGATGCCGGTTGCGGCAAGCCTTGCCAGAAGCGCCTTCCCCCCATGCAGCCTAAACCCAGAGTAACCGTAAGAGCAAACATGCTATTGGAACGTTGCTCGCGAGTGCGTCATAGCGTGTAGCCCTGCGGTGCAGGCGTAAGGGTTCCCTCCTCCCACAGATTCGGAAAACATAACAAACTGGCGCTCACTACCCTACAATTGCGTGCAGATGAATTATGGGATTGCTGTTGGATCAGGCTGCCCAGGCACGATCCTCCGAGCATCGTAAACCACGGTGCGCTGTGAAAAACCGGGATGGCCCGGGATGGCCATTGTATAGTGGGAAAGGGAAACCTCCGGCCATCCCTGTGATGCACCTCAGCGCTTCGGTGTGTGAGCGCTCATCCATTCCTTCGCCTCGCAGGCAATATTCATAAGCGGCTCGAGATGGTTTAGTCAGGGCAATACCACAATCTCACCAAGATCCCGACACGGACTAGACTCCTGTTACGGTAATATCGCCAAACTGGTCAACGACCAAGGAGATTGTCCCCTGTCCGGCGCCGAATGTGCCGCTCAGAGAAGTCGAGGTCTTGACTTCGTTCTGAAGAACCAAATTGGAAACGGTAATGGTGCCCGTGGAAATCTGGGCCAAGAACTGTGCGGTTGTGTTCACCGGAAGCTTGAGGTCGATGTTTCCGTTCAGCGTCTTCATATCAAGGGTTTCGTTTAGCGGCATGGTCAGCGTGCCATTGATCGTGCCGTTGAGTAACCTGACCAGGGCGCCGCCGAGGATATTGGTCAACGTGACATTGCCGTTGAGATTCTTGACGGCGACATGATTTTGCAGGGAGTCCAACGTAATGATGCCGTTCAAATTAGTGACCGAGGTCCTGAGATTCATCGGCATGGTGATGTCGTAATCGACGAGATAGCGTCGTCCCTCGTTACATGTTGGTTGAATGGTGTGCACGCGCACCTCGTTCGGTAGGCGCTGGACATCCACATTCAACTTCTGCAAATGCAGTTCGGCATCCTGGGGACTCTCGGATTGAACGCGTTTGATCGCGGAAATCATGATCGACGTGGCTCCCGCAGTTCCCGTGACGGTGACTCGACCATTGGTGCCCACCAGGGTGATTTGAGATTGGCTGGCAACGTTGACAGTGTCGATGAAGCTTGCCTCAGCTTCAAAGGTATTGTTGCCCACGAGATCCGGTGGACAGCCGCCCTCCTGCCCGTCGTCCCCACCGCAGCCACCTACAGCCAAGATGAGGGCAGCACCAAGGATGGGGAGCAGTCGATCAGAACGTCGGTATGGCGGTAGTCCCCAGGTGAGTCGTTTCATCGCATCGCTTCTCCCGTCATGAGCATCTCGAACCCGCAATTCCTATACCATCCAGACCGCCGCCGAATTCTCCGCGAACTGACCGATGCGGCGAGTACTAATTGCAAATCTGTTTGCTCATGCGCCCGGCGGCCCGCACAAGCAGTGCGAGGTGTCGCTTTGCGAGACAGCGGCGTCGAAGGTGTGGGAGTCAAGAATCCCCAGATGGGACGGTGGGGCAACAACAATCGGGCAGCCTGAACTGGCCTGAGTTTGTTGGACACCACAAAGGCGTGAGGGGCTGCAGTATAGAATCAGTGTGCGGGAAGTGGGCCCGGACAGCGTGGCGCGGTGAGGGTAGTTCACGCCAAACCCTGTCCCTCGGATGCTGGGATCAGCTCAAGCGGTGGTTCTGTTGTGCTAGGCGTCAGTTTTATGGACAGTGACGAGCCTGACTTCCGGTTCCTGAAATAGCAAAGACTTACCCCTCGAGATTCTTGCAGGCTTTATGAACACGCGACCTTGGTAGGTGACCTCTCTCCGCGACCACTGAACGGGATTCTCTGGGCTAGGACCTATCCCGCTCCCGCTAGACAGCTTGATTCTAAGTTCGGATGTCGTACATGTCCTGTTAGTTAATTCCGGTTGAAGAGATGTCAGTTGACTTGTCATGCAGATTGATGTACAAGACGTCATGCAGGATGCATGACACTGGAGGCTCTATGAAAACCACGATGATGCAGTTTCGGGTGAATGACGAGGAAAAGGGGCTGATTGAGAAATGCGCGAAGAAGGAAGGCATGACCGTGTCGGAATACATCCGCGCCAGCATGCTCATGTCGATGGTCATGGATGGGGAAGTGCAGGCGCTCAAGATCATTGGCCGGACCATCGGCATGAAGGCCATGGATGCCTTGAGTCGTCGGCTGAAAGCAAACCCCACGGCAGAGTGACGGAGGGCACGTGCCTGTCCCGTCCGGCGCAAGCCGGACGGCCAGCGCCGCCCCCGTTTGGTAGAGACGGGGGCGCAAACCACACGGTTCATTACAAGGATTCTATCCGTTCTATGACATCACCCTTTACTCTGAGCATCGACTGGCTTGCGTTCACAATCCCCACGGCCTCAGCCCGAGAGACCATGGACATCCTGGAAGGCGATTGGACCAAGGTGAAAGGCGTGTTCCGAGGCTATCGGTTTGTCTGGATCACGACGAGCACTGGACGCGGGGTCGGGAAGCTGGGGACCGGAGTCGATCGGAATCCGGGAGAAGTCCACGTGGACCTGTCGGGTGGCCTTGTCGCCCAGTGGTCTCCCGAGAAAGTGCGCGCCGTCCTCCAATGGGTGCTGCAGAAAAACGGGCACCTCACCCGGCTGGATTGCGCCCTGGATGACCGGGCCAGCTCTGTGTCCCTCACCACCATCAAAGACGCGATAGGGGCGGGGCAGTGTGTCACCCGAGCCAAATGTTGGCAGAAGACCTGGTCGGGGTTGATCCATGAGGGGATCTCTACTGGAGAAACGGTCTATCTCGGCAGTCGGCAGAGTCAGACGCTCCTCCGGATCTACGACAAGCGCCTCCAGATGCAATCACAGGAGCGTCTCGACTGGCAGGACTACGGGATCCGCTGGGAACTCGAACTCAAACAAGACCGGGCCCAGCTCTGCGGGCAGATGCTCTCATACCTCGACGAGACCCTCTGGCTGGAGTTCATCGTCGGGGTCCTGCGGTCGCATGTCGATTTCAGGGACACCCAGCGAGACGAAGTGGAGGAGTATCGTTATCGGGCTCCGCTCTTGGATTGGTGGGCGACGCTCACCGAGGGCTTCCGAAAATCCCGGCTGGTTGTGGAGAAGAAGCCCCAGACCCTCGCGGACGTGAAAAGCTGGCTTCACCACTCCGTAGGGCCACTCTTAGCCGTGGTCCTGGAACGGCCTGATGGATACGAGAGTCTGCAGCGTATCGCGAAAGCCGGCAAGAAGCGCTGGAAGACCAAGCATCATCGACTGTTGGAGCAATGCGGCCACAACGGGGAACCGGCAGCGGTATGGCCGACGGAGCTGAACGGATCATAACGAAATACAGCCCCTGTCCCCTACTGCCAACCAGGGACAGGGGTGAATCCGAGATGCTGGGCGACGCTCAATGCAGCGACTGGGCCTGAATTCTTAGAAGGACCCGATCGATGCTCCTCAGCGGGGCCCAGCCACCACATGAGACGCTGGCGTACGGACGCGAGCGCAAGAAGGGGGGAATGGGGGTGTCGGCAGACGCCCCCGATTAGGAACGCCGTGTTGCTCACGATCAAAGACCTGTCTCGGCAGCTCAACATCAGACCATCGACACTCTACCTTTGGGCCGCGCAGGGGAAGATCCCCTGTCAGAAGATCCATGGACTGATCCGGTTCGATCCAGACGCGATTGCCGATTGGCTACGCTCATTCAGTCCAAGGCAGACCACGACCGTCCCACTCTTGCCCCGCGATTCAGTGCCCAACCTGGACCGGATCGTTGAATCGGCAAAACGGGGAGACTATACTCCCGGCCACGGGGAAACCAACACACCGAGTCCCACTCGAAAGGAGTGAACTGATGGGGCTCGCAAAAAGAGGCAACACCTGGTGGATGTCGTTTATGTATCGGGGCCAGCAGATCCGACGGTCCACAGGGACTAGTGATAAGCGGCTGGCTGAGGCGATCTTAAGCAAGGTCAAAGTCCAAATCATTGAAGGACGGTTCTTTGAGAAGCAAGAAGCACAGGAGCGAACCTTGGCCGAACTGTTGGATCGGTACGCGAGTGAGCATGCGGCCAGACGGGCGAATCAGAGGCGCGAATTGACTAGCATCCAAAATCTCACAGGATACTTTGGCAATCCAACGCTGGATCACATCACGCCGAAACTGATCGTGGCCTACAAGAACAAGCGGTATGCCGATGGGGTCAAACCCGCGACGATCAACCGGGAGCTCGCGACCTTGAAGAAGGCATTTAACCTCGCCCGTCGAGAATGGGAATGGTGCACGGATAATCCCGTGAGCCGAGTCTCAATGGAGCGAGAGAACAATACGCGGGACCGCTGGTTGACCGTGGAGGAGGAGCAACGGCTCCTTCAGGCTGTCAGCCCGTGGTTGCGTGACGTGATTATCTTCGCACTCAATACCGGGATGCGCATGGGGGAGATTCTGGCCCTCACGTGGGCCGGAGTCGATCTGTTCCGGCGAACCGTGACCGTCTTTCGTTCCAAGAACGGCGAGCGGCGGACCATCCCGGTCAACTCAGTCGTGCTTGAGGTCCTAACACGCAAGCACGCGATGCGCTCACGGATCACTGATGTGGTGTTCCACAGCCAAGCGGAAACAATTCTCGATGGCAGCAACATTCGGCGAGGGCTGAATGCCGCGCTGAAGGCGGCGAAGATTCAGGATTTCCATTTCCATGATCTGCGCCACACGTTTGCCACGCGGATCGTCCAAGCCGGGGTCGATCTCTACAAGGTCCAGCGTCTCCTTGGGCATAAGTCGCCGATCATGACGCAGCGCTATGCCCATCATTACCCGGAAAGTTTGCGAGAGGGGGTAGAGGCGCTGGAATCAGGCCGGTCGGTTAGCACAAAACTAGCACACTCGCAGGTTTGGTCTGGTAAGGCTTCTGTAAGTTGTTGAAAGAATGGAGCCGGCGACCCGGATTAAACGGGCGACCTGCGGTTTACGAACTGTACCTGATCCTAACTCAGACAACCTAACCCCGCAAGAAACAACAAAACAGGACCCCCCAGACATGGGGCAAGATCGGGCTAGTTTGCCCTGTCCTGGTAGCAGAGTGGTAGCAGAAGAGGGTGAGTAGAGGACGACATCGGCTTTGGAATTCTGGTCGATGGGGTACGGTTGCGAAGGCAAGTGTGCTGCCTCCTCACGCTCGCACCCGTTTGACGAGCTGTATCTCATGCGCTATACTGTGCATCGCTATGATGCACATATGATGCATGGAGGATGCTCCCATGAAAGCGATCACGTTACGGAACCTTCCCCCAGAGGTCGCTCGCGCAGTTCAACGGCGGGCTAAGCATAAGAAGACGAGTGTGAACAAGGCGGTCATTGATCTCTTGGAGGAATCGGCCGGAACACGAGCACACACACATACGCCTGTTCGCTACCATGATCTGGACCACCTTGCCGGCACTTGGACGGAGAAAGAAGCCGCCACGTTCGAAGCACTTCTCACCGAACAACGCCGGATCGACTCGGAACTCTGGAAATGACCCGGCTCCTGCTGGATAGCTCCGCCTATATTGCGTTCAAGAAACGACATCCCGAGGTGATTGAGATTCTGCAGCAAGCCGAGATGATCTTCCTCTGCCCAATCGTCCTCGGCGAGCTCCGTGCCGGTTTTCTCCAAGGTGCGAAACGTGAAACCAACGAGCGAGAGCTACAACTCTTTCTGGAATCCTCGCGCGTTAGAGTGCTGGTCCTGGATGAAGAAACCTCGGAGCGCTATGCCGTCATTCAGGTGACGCTCAAGAAATCCGGCACCCCGGTCGGCATCAACGATGTCTGGATCGCCGCATGCGCCATGCAGCACGGACTCCCGGTCCTCACATCTGATAGCGATTTTCACAAGATTCCTCAGATCATCGTCCGTCACTTTTCCGCGCAGACGTCCTAAACCGCTCCCCCCGCACTGCAAGCCATCGTATTACCGTGCGCGATATTGTCATGTGGGATGAACGGTTGGGAGAAAGTGTCGACGAGATTGCCAGTGACTACGGCCTAACGATGGCCGATGTCCATGCCGCCCTCGCCTACTAGTTTGATCATCGCGCCGAGATCGACAAAGACATAGCCGACGGCCAGGCCGTTGCTGAGTCCTTAGGCCAAGCCACGCCCTCTACGCTCAGAACCAAGGTGGATGCCTGGGAAAATTAGACGCTATCTCGACGAACACGTTCCCAGAGCCGCTGCACACGAGCTTGCGCGACTGAGACAGGCCTCCTCAGTGCATCCGATTCCGCCAGGTCCTCGACGCCGACAAAATGGATCTCCTATCAGCACGTTCCTTTCAGCAGCACATCCTTATCGAGGAATCTTGACCGGGAGGACAGCAATGCCTTCGGCGTGAGCCGCCTTGCGTAGATGCTTATCAAGCGTGGCAAGCGGAAGGCCAAGACGCATGGCCAATTCCAGGTACGCCGCATCGTAGCTGCTCAATTCGTGCCTTCGCCCGAACGCAAGGGTGGTCGTTGTGGCTTGCTGTTCCGAATGCACATCCGACTCAATGGCAAGCTTGCTCAGCAAATTCAGGAACAGCATGGTGACGCCCAGCGTTCTTCCACGCGAGAATATCCTCGGTGGTCAACTTGACACGATGTTTGGCGCGCAACGCCCGAATCCCTTCGATCGCTTGTATCGCTTCTTCCCGACTTGCTCGTTTCGCAGGCACCAGCTTGGCGACGGCTTCATCATGACGGGTGATAGTAATTTCCTCTCCCTGAACGACCCGACCAATTAATTCAGAAAGTTTGTTCTTCGCTTCGGTAAGTCCCACTGTGGTAATGGCCATTGTCACAAACCTCCCAAACCCGGACACCATGTAATCTGGATAGACACTGGCTAGATTAACATACCGTCTTCGTGAGTCACATGTTATTGCAGTCATTTGGTATAGGAGTGGTCCCACTCCTCGGTGTCATTTTGATTCTCCTATTGACATCGCTGAAGATGCCCGATGAAGCCGCGAAGAAGCGAGCGGAACCGTACGACAAGATCGTTGAACAACTTCCAGAGATGCTGCGAGACACCTTGGAGCTGGTTAAGAGTTTGGATGCGCTCCAGTAGCTAGTATTCTCGAAGACACGTATAAGCCAATGCTACGGCATACGAATTGATTGTCGCTGCTAAGATGAGCATAGCCCATATCCTCTCACTCACGACGTTTCGACTGCTTATCATCGGATTCAGTCTATGTTGAATCCAAAAAGATACTCCCCGTATCCAATCAGATGCTGGAGCAATGTGAGCTATGGACTGACCGGTCCTAAGTAGTGGATTTGGCGAGTCTTGCATTTTGGAACAAAAGATGCACAATACCTTCCCAAGATTGTAAGGATTGCGATCTTCAGGGAGGCATCGATGAAGACTAAACACGGGCTTATGACGCAAGGTATGACAATACTCTCCGCCCTCGTGCTTCTCATCATGACACCGACGCTCGTATCCAGCAAGTCAGAGGATGTAGTAGTGACAACGCCTAATGGCAGCATAAATTGGACGGCAGGGATCGCAACGGCTCGTGGAATCGGGATTCCCCCTAAGAATCCCGTGAATTCACTGCAGGCCAAAGAAATGACACGCAAGGCGGCCTGGGCTGTTGCGCTGGCTAACCTCCTAGAAGTCGTCAAGGGTGTCCATGTCGATTCGACCACAACGGTCAACAACTATGTCGCTACGAATGATGAGGTGCGGACGCGCGTTGAAGGATTCATCAAGGGTGCACGTCTTGTCAAAGAGGATCCGTTACCCGATGGATCATATGAAACAACGGTCGAAATGAAGCTGGCAGGAGAGTTCTCCGAACTGGTCGTCCCCAAGACGGACCCTAAGAACGCCCCATTGAAACGGTATCAGAAAAATTCCGCTCAGACACCGAAAGTCCATACGGGTTTGGTGGTGGATGCACAGGGACTCAGCGCCCGCCCCGCTCTGGCTCCCCGTTTGCTGAATAAAGACGGCGAGGAAGTCTACTCAGTCGCCTACGTCGATCGGCAGGCAACCCCAAGCGATAGGATTGTCTCTTACGAGTCAGATCCTGCAAGCGCACAGTTGAACCCGTTGGTCACCAACGCTCCGTTGACGATTAAAGCCGTGCGAGCGAAAGGGGCGGATCTCTACATCAGCGATGCCGATGCCCAGACGTTGCATGGCGTGCCGAAGTATTTCCAGTTTTTGAAGCAAGCCAAGGTCGCGGTAGTTCTCGACAAGAATGGCTATTAGCGGCAAGGTCCTGGATTGATCATGAGTATCCGATTTCTCATCGGTGCCTTTGCAGGTTTCATGATGGCGTGTCTCCATCTCATCCTGGCTGGTCCTTCCGGTGTCACCGCTGCAGAAAGAGCAAAGGGACTAGAAGTCGTGCGGGGACATGGGTGCTACGGATTTGGAGACGACCAGACGCCCAGCCAAGCCAGACGGGGCGCGATGGTCAAGGCCCAGGAGGACGCCGTGCGAAATCACGGCGTGTTCGTCAAAGCGTCTTCGCGCATTAAGAACTTCCAGATGGAGGAAGACATTATCCAGACGACCAGCGCAGCGATGCTGCAGGAAATCGTCGTCGAGAAAGAAGAGCGTAAACCGCAAGAGATCTGTATCACGCTCCGAGCCAAGATTTCTCCGGTTTCAATCGAAGACATGATCCAACAACGCATTGCGGCCAAAGAAATAGCGCAGGAGGCTCAGGCCACCCTTGTCCCGGCACAACCGAAGTTTGGGCTGAAAGTCTGGACCAACAAACCCGATGGGCATTACTCCGAGGGTGAGAAACTCGTAGTGTATATCCAGTCTGAGCGGGATGCCTACCTCAAGTTGGACTATTTCCAAGCGGATGGAAACGTCGTCCATCTCGTACCGAATATGTTTCGAGGGCAAGCCTTCATCCAAGCAGGCAAAACCTATTCCTTCGGAGACGAGGCCAGTCCCGAGCAGTTTGTCATTGAAGAGCCCTACGGCACCGAAACGATTAAAGCCATCTCCGGAATCCAGCCCTTCAGCGAGAATGCCAACGAGGATACGCCAGTAGGCAACAGTCGCGAGTACCTACAGCGCCTTCGTGGCATCAAAGTCGTCGCCTCAACCTCTTCGGTTGAACTCAATACCGAAAGTCGTAGGGTGACCGAATATAAGAAGGAGAGTCCAAAGCAACGCCCCCGCCCCTAACCCTTATCGGTATAACCATTCACCTCACGCGATTTAGTAAACCGAGCATCAACTCAAGTGAGCCTACGCCACTCTGACCACGGGCTGCCAGGCTGATATCGTGGAACAACGCGCAATCCGCATAGCCTTGCCGCTCTTACTTGGGTATAATCCCCACACTCGCTACGTCATTCATACTGTTGAGCCCATGACACCCCAAGTCTTTGCCGGAAAATATGTCGTTCAAGAAGAGATCGCCCGTGGAGGTATGGGCGTCATCTACAAAGCGCTCGACCGCACCCTCAATCGCACCGTGGCTATTAAACTGGTGCACGCCCACTTCAGCGGGGATGCATCCTTTGCCGAGCGGTTCCTCCGGGAAGCGCGCGCTATGGGAAGGCTGCAGCATAAGAACATCGTCACCATTTATGCCGTCGAGGAAGAGCGCAACACGCAATTTCTGGTCATGGAGTTCTGTCCCGGTACGAATTTGCGTGACCTGATCCGGACGCAGTCTACCCTTCCCCTGCGCGACGCCGTCAGTCTGGCGGAGCAACTGGCCTCGGCGCTGGCCTATGCCCATACCCGAGGCGTGATCCACCGAGACATCAAGCCGGCCAATGCGCTCGTCAACCAGCAAGGCACCGCGAAGCTCACGGACTTTGGCATCGCCGCCGCACTGGATGAAGCCGCGTTGACGTCGGCGGGGCAGATTATCGGCACACCGGAATACATGTCGCCGGAACAGGCGCGTGGCTGGAAGCTCGATGGGCGGTCTGATCTGTACTCCCTCGGTATCGTGCTGTATGAAATGCTGACGGGGAAGACACCGTATCCTGAATCTTCAGGAACTGCCATTCTTGGGAAGCTGGCCCACGACCGTGAAGAACTGAGCTTGTCATTTCCAAGTCATGTCCCATCCCTGGTGCAGGGGGTCGTCAGGGACTTGCTCCGACGCAACCCAGACGACCGGATCGCAGATGCGGACATACTCGCCAGCCAGCTACACGAGCTCCTGTATACCTTGCCGGAGACTCCAGAAGCGATGGTGCCAGACACATCTGAACCGACAGAGATTCTGCCATCGCCTATGTCTCACACTAGAGGGCCGACCCGACCTATCGTCCGAGACATGGAATCTCCCATTGCACCTGGCCGCCCTCAGACTCCACCAGAATATCGGTTCACTCCTTCCGCCACCGAATCGCGTCCCTCCGTTGCGGACCATACAATTCCGCTTCCCAGACGAGATCGGACAGGACCAAGACCAAGCAGATCAGAGTCCATCACCCCCCCCCTTCCTCCTGAAATTGTTGCCCCCCCGCCGACTCGCCCACTCGGGGTGATCGTCGCAGTCGGCATCGTCCTCATCGGGCTGACTGCCATTGGAATCATCTCATACTTCCCGTCACAACTGGAGAGTACCTCCTCTGGGGACAAATCCATTGACTTACCGCCACGCCAGATAGACACTGAACCACAACCTCCTGCTCCTCTCCCAAACCCAACAGCTAAAGTAGAGATAGAGCCGCCACAGCCCATCCTTCCCCCTCAGCCCATGTCCCCTTCGGAGAAAAACGAGTCACTCACGCCTTCCGTCCAAGCAGTCACCACGTTTCCCGATGCAACCCTCCAGTCACTACTCGACCGATTTCAACAGGCGTACGAACGGCAAGACTTGGCGGAACTTCGTTCCATCTCCCGTATGGACCAAGCACGGCAGCGCTACGTTGAAGAAATGTTTCGCACGTACAAGACCCTGAAACTCTCTCGTCCGACCCTCACGCGAGAGGAAAACGGTGCGGCTGCTGTGCTCCTGATCGAGCTCGCCATCACGACCACTGGAGAAACGGTGGACCTCACCCCCATTGCCAGGAAGATTACGCTCCATATCCCTCGCCAGGGAGATGCCTGGGACAAGATCGTCTGGTGATTCACGGACCGATCTAAGACGCCCAACGCTATGGCGAGGTGCTGATGCTGGTATTGTGAAACGGCGGGGGGAAATTGAAACCGAACAGTTGCGGGTTCTCCCCGATCACCGCGGCGGAGATGATGTAAAACACATAGTCATAGGTTTCTTGTGGAATCTTAAACTTCTTCAACAGTTGCCAGAAGTTTCGTTCTTGTGGGTTCTTGGGTAATTGTCTGATCATCTTGACGACGTTCCCCTCACCCCAATTGTAGGAGGCAATCACCAGCAGGCCCGACGCCTGGGCATCCGTCAAATACAGTCGTTTGATGTACTTCGCTGCGGCCTCTGTCGCCTTTTTGACGTTGAACCGGTCATCGTCCGGATCGAACCGCGGCTCGTGCAGGAGAGGGCCAGGTCGGAGACCAAACTCTTTCGCCGTGAGTGGAATGAATTGCCACATGCCCTTGGCATAGCCCAGTCGTGTCTTGGGACCGATGGCTTTATGATCAAACCCGCTTTCTTGAAGCGCCAGATAAAAGAAATGCGGAGCGAGGTTATTGGTAAACATGGCATTGGAGATTGTGCCGGTATAGCCCGCCGACAATGCGCGCTGCATGCTGGCCTGCAACCGTTCCGTCGTCTTCCATTTCTGAATGTACTTGTTGACTTCGTCCAGAAAGTCCTGGGGCACGGTAGCATCACACTCGCCGAAGAGACGAGCGACTCGCAAGACAGCCCGGTCTTGTTCACTCATGTTGGCATAGAGGCCCAATTCCTTGATGAACCGGTCGTATTTGCTCTGGAGGCTTTTGATTTCTTGCTGCTTCAATTGGATCTCTTTCAATTCTTTCGCGTGAGTGCTCTTCGAGAGCACTTCATCGAGTTGAGCCACCTGTAATTCTAATCGCTTCATCGTGTAGAAAATGTCTTCGGCTGTCTTACTGAATGTTTCAATTTGCTTGTCCTTGGCATCAACCTTCTTCCACTGATTAAGGGCGATTCCACCGACCGCCAAAAGCACCACTCCAATCACACCCACCGTCATATAGTGACGACGGGATTGACGCTGTTTGATCCGCTTCAGGGCCTTGTCATATTGATTGGTCTGTGGTCCGACATCGGCAGTCTCTTCATGCTGCTCTAATTTTTGGACGATCCTCGTCACAGAATCCAGCCGTTGGGACAAGACGGTGCGATCGGAGTCTTCCTGTAACGCTTCTGCCGAATGGCCGATGCTGAATTGGAAGACCGCGTGATTCTCACCCAGCGTGACTCGGCACAATACCGGCAACGGGACCTCCTGAACTCTCATACCGTTGAGAAAGGTCCCGTTACGACTTCTGAGGTCGATCAACTGCCAGCGCCCGTCACGCCACCGTACCTCAGCGTGGTGACGGCTCACAGCTGGTTCATCGACCACCACGTCGCACTCCGGTGCTCGCCCAATCGTAAACGCGTGGGTAAACGAGCGCTCATTCTCCCATCTCGTACCCTGCAGGACTCGCACAAATATGGGGGGTGGCTCTGCCATGAGACAGCCGTCTCCTGATTCACAAAGGACGTCTATTATTCTACGGACTATTCGCTAATCGCAAGCACGTGCTAAGCAAGACGGTTTTGGCCCCCTTCTACCAGGTCCTCACCTATGTGGGCAACTATGGAGTGACGCCTTCAAAGAACAGACCACGAATACTTCCCGAGAACTTGTTGAATTCCAAGACCTGATGGGGTTGCCTACATGAAGAACACTCGCCGGGTGAATCGAATTCGATTCACATAGTATCCAATTAGATTCAGTCAGAGAATGTGCGGATGAGTGCGATGAAGATCTGAACGAATGGGGGCTCTCCGGTCCTACGCTTACACTAGCAATTTCTGCTGCCGGAAGCCGGGTGCACTGCAGTTGAAGAGCGCGATACCGGGTTGGCGCATGGCCAGTTCAATTGCGGCGGCTCGGCGCTGACGTTGTTTGCCGTTCTTCACGGCTTCTGTAAGTGAATCGATCGTCATGGGTTTCCCAAGCAGGTATCGTGTTCCGTTCATAAGCTCCATTCGATGCGTAGCCCACCACTTTTCAATCAGCTGAGGATGGGGCCAAGGCAAATCCTCGTCTGCATCCATCTCGACATTCTCATCCTCTGGATTTTCAGTCGGACCCGATTCGATGCCCTCCGGTTTGTCGGTGTCCAGATCATCATAGGCGAGATCAAGTCCGGTGATGAAGGAGAACGATTCGCCTGCCACACGGGCCAGATTCGGATCTCCTATCTGTTGAATGAGCCAAGGAATATTGCTTGGATCGCCGATCACCCCAGCTGCTTGGACCGCCAAACGAATGGTATTCGGCGCACTGACCAGGGTCTTCAGCCAAGCCTGTCCCTCCGGCACGGCCATTCGCCTGAGGGCTAGTGCACAGGCCTGCTCACGTTGGGGATGTCCAGCTTCGACCAACCGTTGAAGCACGGGAATAGCCGCCGGCTCTCCTAAAAGTGCACCCGACCAGGCCGCCCAATACCGAACTGATTCGTCTTCCTCCTTAAGATTTTCCTTCACAGCACCGAGCAAATCCCTCCGTCCCAATTCACCGACCGCTTTCAAGGCTCTAGCACGCAGGGTGAGATTCCGCGACGTAACGGCTTGCGTCAACGCTTGTTTCGGATCCACACGGTGAACGGCACAACCGGCAAGACCGATCTGGCGGTGGAGATGCACGTGAGAAGATAGAAACCGTTGAAGGTGGGGGGATGCTTGCTCACGGGTAACCCATCCCAGTGCCGAAACCATCCCATCGATGAGTTCAGGCTTGGCAGTCACCACATTCAGCACCGCCTGAATGCGCGCCTCGATCCCCGACTCAAAGGCCATGACCGAGGCTGCAAAGACTTCGCCGGCCTCTTCATTCCCTAGCGCGGCTTTGCATAACTCCCAACCGGGTTCGCCAGCGACCCGCAACCCATCAAGATGCGCCTCGACACGATCATCGAGCTTGGCGAGGTCTTTCAACGCATAGTGCGGCTGCCGAATCGCATGCGAACGGAGCAACCACAGAAAAGCGGCTTCTTCGGCATGCTGGGACACAATGTCTTCAATAATCATCGCGTATCCAAACTGCTCCTATTGACTGCCAGTCCTCCCACATGCGCACAGCATGGTGGAAAAGGATGATCCGATAGACAGCCATGGACACATGCCGTCTGCATTTATACCGAACACGTAGAAAGATGCAACCGGTGGCGTCCGCTTCACGGTGTCAGGCCATCCATCTTCAGAAGGAACCGAACAGCCTTCCCCTACTGCTCCACAACTTCAGCGATGATTATCGTCGAATGTTTCGCTTGGGTTCGAGCAAGGATTAGACCATCATGAGCTTGTCGCTAACCCTTGCGAATGAAGGGATTATCAAGAACATGGAGAGACAACTGAATCTATTCGGATTCAGATAGAATCTGTTTGGATACAGAAACAATGATTCAACGAGAGAAGACGACTAGCAGGCTGCAGGCCGTCTCGAAATCATGTGAGCGCTCAGTGAGACAGGGTTCACCCTCAACAACACCCGTTAGATAAAAACCACAGACGGCCCTGCACCCCGCTGCTTATCGTTCTTCAATCTCCAGCCAGGGAACACGCGAAAAATGTTTTCGATCGTAGGTCACGATTCGTTTCGTGCCCTGTTCTTTTAACCAGTAGGCATGATAGGCATCGATGAAGTCGATGTTCTGCTGAACATACAGATCGAGTGCCATCATGATCAGCGTACTGTCAGGACAATCGAGGTTTCGGGTGTTGAGGATTTTCTCAATGCGGGAAGCCACCGCTGATTTGTCCAATTAATAGAAAGACTCGAGCGTCCACACGATCTCGGCAATGACGAGCAGACTCGTCGTCAACACGGCTTTGCCATGAACGGCATCACGAAACAACACCTCGGCGCGTTTCGCCTTCACCGGATCATCATTCGTGAGATACCGAAGGAAGATATTCGTATCGATGAACCGGCTAGTCATGTCGCCCGAACCTTGTGGCAACGGACTTTTTGGCACACTGGCGGATCGCCTCAAAATCGAGCTTATACTGAAGTCCGTTGAAATTTGACGAGTGACTCCACCGTGGGATACTCCACGGTTCATAACGGGAGGGAGTCACCGATGAAGAGAGACACGAGACAACGCAAGAGAGCCTTCGCGGGCTTGCGGGCGATCGCGGGCCAGGACGGGATGTTGGGGACCCTGGTCCGCGTGATCAGTTCGGGGAAGCAGGCGCTGGACGCCGTGATGCTGGAGATGGGGCGGCTGATGGCCGAGTGCATCATGCTGATGGAGCGCGAAGAGATCACGGGACCGGACTACTATCCGACAGACCCCGATCTCAAGAAGTGGGCCCATGAACAGGGCTCCATCTATCTCGGCGACCAGAAGGTCACGGTGACGCGCCCCCGGCTGCGGCACGTGGGACAGGGAGAGGTGACCCTCCAGTCCTATGCCCAGATGCGCGCCCCGGGGGCGTTCTCGGAGGAACTGCTGGAGAAGATCCTCCGTGGCGTGTCCGCCCAGAGGTACGCGGACACGGTGATCCATACCGCGGGGGCGTTCGGGGTGTCCGCCTCCACGATCTCCCGCAAGCTCGTGGAGCTGACGGCCGCCAAGCTGAAGGAGTTTCAAACGCGCTCGCTGGCCGACTTCACGCCGTTCGCGGTGTTTCTCGACACGATCCACCGGGGCGGCGAGGCATTTCTCGTGGCGCTGGGTGTGGACCAGAGTGGGGAGAAGAGGGCCTTGGGGTTTTGGCAAGGCTCCTCGGAGAATCACGAGATCTGTGAGGCGCTGTTCAGCGACCTGGAGCGGCGCGGCCTGGCGCTCGCCCGACGGATCCTCTTCGTCACGGATGGCGGCAGCGGGTTGCTCAAAGCGCTGCGGGCCCGGTTCGGTAAGAAGCTGGTGCATCAGCGGTGTGCCATTCACAAGAGCCGGAACCTGCAGCGGCATCTAGCCAAACCCGCTCGCAACGAGGCGCATCGGCGACTCATGGCGGCCTTGGAGCAGACCAGCTATGCTGATGCTCGACGGATGCTGATGGAGTTGGAGGCGTGGCTGCGAACCAAGAACGAGTCGGCGGCCGCATCACTTCGGGAAGCCTTTGAGGAATTATTGACCCTGCATCGGCTGAAGGTGCCGCCCCTGCTGCGCAAGACGCTGATGTCCACCAATCCGATCGAGAGCATGTTCTCGCTGGTCCGGCACAGTGAGCGCAACCTCAAACGCACCCGAGGGAGCGCGATGCTCCAGCGGTGGCTGGGGACCGTGCTGCTCGCCTGTGAGGGGCGATTCAGAAGAGTGAAGGGCTATGCCGAGATTGCGCAGGTGATGGCGAGCATTGAGGCGGTCCACGCGGAGCCGCCACTGGTTCAGACGAGGAAAGCCGCGTGAGATAACCATGGGAGTTGCTCAGAAAATTACAACGGACTTATTGACAACTTCTCAAAATCTTCCGGTCGTTGAACAGGAGTGACTGAACCCTTCAGGTCTAAGATTGTGCCGCGAACCACCTTGAGCACCACATCATCACCCCGAACAATAAACAGAACTCTCTCTCCTTCCCGCACATCAAGCCGATCGCGAATGGTCTTGGGAATGGTGACTTGACCTTTTCGGGTAATCGTTGAGCCAATCATACTTACCTCACGTCAATAGTATTACCTCTGCATGCTCGCATTACTTGTTGGCATAGTCAATTCCATCGTAGTTCGAGCGGTTCTGATCATGAAATCGTGGCCACCGACCGATATTGCGTCATAAAGACATCAGGCATGATTTTCTCTTGGATCTGTCAACGACGGTGAACCCATCACCAATGCTAACTCCCGGCCACGCTGGTTCATCGTTCGTCGGACTACCTCCTGATTGACGAATGATTACTGTCAGTTTCTTCCGCGTTGTACTACAATGCCACCTAGAAGCGGAGGGCTGCTTATATGCGTTACCGAGTCCTGCTTGAACAAGATGAAGATGGAGTCTATGTCGCCGAATGTCCGTCCCTTCCTGGTTGTGTGAGTCAAGGAAACACGCGCGAAGAGGCCGTGGCCAATATCAAGGATGCCATGGCAGGCTACCTCGAAAGCTTACGACTCCATCATGAACCGATCCCTCCACTTATTTTCTCTAGTTCAGGAAGTCTTTCACCCATGGGGTACGTATGAAACTCCGCATTGTGCTCGAACCCAGCGAGGATGGCGGCTTCACGGTCTTTGTCCCCACACTTCCGGGTTGTATCAGTGAAGGGGAAAGCAAAGAAGACGCCTTAAAGAATATTCGCGAGGCCATTGAGCTATATTTAGAACCGGTCGAAGACGACTTAGCACTCAGTCCTGATGCAGAGCAGATCGAACTCGCGGTATGAGCAAAGTTTCTAGCGTCTCCTATACGGAGGTGATTCACAATGGAGCGTATCGTCAATTTACACATTGAAAAGCTTCCCAAAGGGATGTACCTCGCCACATCGGATGCGATACAAGGCCTCGTCGCGCAAGGACGATCGATTCAAGAAACAATCGACATCGCGCAGGATGTCGCCAAGAAGATCCTCAAAACCAAAGAGGAACAGGTATGAAACTCCGCATTGTGCTCGAACCCAGTGAAGACGGCGGCTATACGGTCTTTGTTCCGACCCTTCCTGGCTGTATCAGCGAAGGAGAGAATAAAGAAGAAGCCCTCAAGAATATTCGCGAAGCCATCGAGCTCTATCTAGAACCCGTTGAAGACGACCTGGCCCTGAGTCCGAATGCCGAGCAGATTGAACTCGCGGTATGAGCAAAGTTCCCAGCCTCTCTTACACGGAGGTCATTCGGGCATTGCAGCGCGATAGCTGGGTCGTTGTTCGGCAAAGAGGTAGTCATCTCCGCCTCCAGAAACATCTTGCCACCGAAGTGCTGAAGGTCACTGTGCTGGCCCACCGGCCAATCAAGCGATCAACGTTGTCTCATATACTGAAACAAGCGCGTTTGTCTGTCGACCAATTCAATGAGCTTTTGTAAGCCGGTGAGCCTCCGGCACCGCATCCGCTTCCCTGTGTTGGATCGCAGGATTTGACAGTCATTTTTAAAGTAGCTGTCCCCTTTTCTTCTCCGACTCACCCCGCTCCGCTGCGCCATGCCGCGCGTGCTCCAGTGGGTCGCATGGACGGGCGTCGTCTCCAGGGTGTAGGTGACAATGCGTTCAATGGCCGCATCTGTCACGGTCCGCGGAGCACCAGGGCGCGGGTCATCCAGCAGCCCATCGAGGCGGTGAGTCACAAAGCGCTGCCGCCATTTACAGACCGTTGGCGGCGCCACCCGCACGACACGGGCGACAGCGGTATTCGGCTGCCCTTCAGCACAGGTCAAAATAATCTGCGCCCGCTGCGCCAACGCCTGAGCGGTCTTCGGGCGGCGTACCCACTGCTGCAACGTTTCTCGTTCGGGCATCGTCAAGGTCAGCGGGGTCATCGGTCGTCCAGTTCGCATGGTGTCCTCCTTTCGATACCTGAGAACACCAGCGGTGCACAACTTATTCCAAGGACTTCAGAGACAGGACACTAGGGGGTCCCATAGTATATCGCCTCAAAGTTGCTCGAGAATTCCTTGAGCGGAATCTTTTCGGGCTTCCCCCACGGATTATAGAGCTCGATCGTAGAACCTTGGATACCCAATACGGCATAGCCGTGGTCAGATTCCACGCGGGTGGCATCAGTGCTATCAATCTTCGGAACATCATCTCTGGTAGCACCAATGGTCGGAACCTTGGATGCAGCCATTGCAGCAGCGCGAATCTTCTGTTCGGTCATGTTGCCGTCCCTGATCACGACCGGTTTCTTACCCACCAGAACTTCCCAGAACTCTTCCACGGTATGCTTCTGGTCATCAAGCTCTTGATAGCTCTTTAATTTCACCGCATAGGCCTTTTCGATGACGCATGGCCAAAGAACCTGATTCGGCGAATCCATGTAGACTAGATCCATATCCCCACCGGACTGCCCCGTCTCTTTAACATAGAACGCGTCACTCACCTCAATAAGTCCTTTGAGGTTCACGGCAAAGTAGCGACTTGAGAGAATCTCCTTATTCTGAGGGGAATAATCGGGATTATCGGCCTCTCTGGATAAAATTGTTGTCATGACGTCATGAGCGACTGTCGTCTTGATATTTGCACCCAGATACTCGGTAATCATGCCGTCTAATCGCTTTCGGCCGCTTGGCGTGTGGGCCAATGCCGAGAGAATTGCTGCGATCGGACAATTGGCAAGCTCCCCCTGCTGTACATCACCCCACGCTGGGACCCTCTTGGAGAGCTTCCACGAGACTGTGCGCAATCGCATGATCGTGCTACTCCCCTTCGACGGTGGTGGCATTGCCAGCGTCTTAATTGACTTCGTTGCTCCCTGCTGTTTGGTCAAGTCCTCTTGTCCAAAACGCAGCGGTCCGGGGAGTCGTCCTCCTAATATCTCCGGTGATAGCCCCAACGGTCCGGGAAAGCGAGCGCCGCCTTTGTATTGAAGTGTCATGTCCGACTCCCTTTGCGTCAGGGCCACTACGCCACAACCTCAAAACCAACGCCAGCAACGTTTACCGGAGAGAGCCGCGCCGGCTGCAGTTGAATATTGGCCTGAGCAAGATCCGACCCAAGAGCGTGCTTTAGATCAAATATTGCTCAGGTAGATCTCGACTCGCCTGTTCTTTGCCCGCCCTTCGACTCTGGTATTCGGTGCCACAGGCTGGTTCTTACCGAAGCCTTGAGTTTTCACCATAGCAGGCGTGAGATAGCCACGTCGGTAGAACCATTTTGCGACTTCTTCTGCGCGTTGTTGCGATAGCAGCAGATTGTGGCCGTCAGTTCCGGTGCTGTCCGTGTGACCATTGATGTAGATGGATCGTCGGCGGGGGTTTGATTTGATCTTGCCCCACGCCTGTTCGAGCGGTTTGTCGGCGGCAGGTTTGAGATCGGCTTTATTCAGTTCGAACAAGACGTCGCTGGTCAGCACCACGACAAACGAGTCATCCTTTGCAGTGATCCGGACGGGTTCCTCATACGGAACGGGCATGCGCTCCATATCGAGCAAGAGTTTAAGCGTCGCAAGTGTGGCGTCGTTGGCAAACCAGAAGTCACTGTAAATCATTCCCGCGTACGTACGGTCAGCGCCTGGTCGAGAAGTGGCCTTATACTCCCCTTCTTTGCGAAGAATGTAGTGGATGTAGGGGAATAGCTCGTCATCTTCTTTGCAACCGCGTTTACTCCATTCCTCGACCATCGAGGCCTGCTGCTCCAGGTTATAGGAAGCCCACGGATCGCTCGCGGTGAAGTGGTAACCCGCCCCGAGATTTTGTGCATACACGCAGCGAAGCGCAATTTCCCAGGCCTTCGCATAGGGTCGCGAATACTGCCACACATGGGTCAACTCATGGATGAACACATCACGGGCGTTATCGGAGTAGCCGGGCACATAGCGACCAAGACTTACTCCCGGCACAGAGAGATCAGCGTTCGCCGCGTCGCCGAAATTGATGTAATATCGGACAGGCGAACTGAGGGCTCCGTTGAAAGGGATCATTGAGCGCGTCATAGTCCACACCGTGTCGTCTTTGCCCAGTCCGTCGGTGATGCCGATTTGCGGCCAGGGCGGCAACGCTGTGTGAAAGACTGTCTTGACGTATTCAATCTCGGTCGGCTTGAGGTGCCGAGTAAAGCTTGCGTTCCTCATGGTCCCAACTCCTCCGTCGACTCAAAACGCATACGCAGTGGGCTCACTACTATTTGGACGGATCCTCATATGTTGACCTCTCCCACGTTCACAAGAGAGCGTACTGAAACACAATGTCGGTAATGATCATCAGGGCACGCTCGCTACGACCCTTCTTCGACTGACTGGCACGCTAAAGACTGATGTGGTATCGTCGATACGGTGGAATTCGAATGGGACCTTGCAAAAGACCTCCAGAACATCCAAAAGCACGGAGTCAGTTTCGCAGAGGCCGTCGAATCTTTTCTTGATCCACATGGGCTTCAACTGGCGGACAGGAAACATTCTAAGTCGGAAGCGCGGCTGTACTGGGTTGGCCGCATCGCAACGGGGCGCATCGTGACCACTCGGGTTACCAGACGCGGGAAGAGCATCCGCATCATTGGTGCCGTGAAGTGGAGAAAGTTTCGGAGGCTCTATCATGAAAGAACCAAGTCTTCGTCATCTCAAGATTGACCAAACGGGCACGAAAAACATTCGTAACGGCTCTCCGGAAGAAACGCCAGGTGACCATCAGCGTCAACGTCAGCCCGGCAGACCTTCGAGGAGAAAAGAACCGCTCCACGAAAGCTGGAATCCCCTACCAACAACTCGTCTACACGCTCCTCACCACGAGTGTACGGCAGCAAGAGTCGATGCAGTCGAGATGAGATCGACTCGAGCAGGAACTCCGAAAACTTAAACGCCACGTCGCCGCATAATCGCAACGGGCTCAATGACGGTTCTTCAATCCCGCTTCGCTGAAATATTCCACTCCGCATCCCTACCGCACCGTGTGAGATCGCATCACTGGCCTCCAACTCTCCGGATTCCTGATAACAGATCTCCTCGACCGAAGCCCGTGCGGTGCGTGGCATGGGCAGTACCGTAGGGAAACGTGAGACTCATATCAGTAATAAAGTAGAATGTCCCCTTTTATTTCTCAGAAGTGCAAAGTCAAGAACCGACCCCACCTATCCTTCGACCCCACTTATTTCCTTTTCAGTGGCTCCCCGACGGTTTCAAACGCCGATCGACGGATCGAACGAGGCGCTCTAATCCTCGCGTCTCTTCTTTGGAAACCAAGAAGGCGTCGCCGTGCTCGATGACGAAACGTGCCACCCTCCCAAGGGCTGACACACATGCGTCGTTTAGGTGCGGCGAGGCGATGTCCGTCCAAAAACCTGGAGATGCCAGAGCGTATATCGTGTGAGAGAGCGTCTTAATCTCGATAGGAAAACCGACTTCTTCCTGGATTTGGAATCCTCGAAGGATGGAAACGAGGTAGGGTCCCAGATAAGCCGCCGCCGCATGGGCGGGCAACTCGAGAAGTGGAGTTGCTACCCTGAAGCCGGCGGAATCGATATCGACATCGACCGGTCGGACACCGACAAAGGCAACCACAGCGTCCTCGCCATATTCCCAGTTCATGATCGCCATGTCGGCGGGAGGTGGTGCATCTAGCCCGGCCCAAGCTGTCTTGACCTCGGCCATCAGATCTTGCGGGGTAGGTGTTGCCACGGTCAATATCGCCCCATCTTCTTTATCCGATGCACCATCGCGTAATATTCCCCCCAGTGTGCTGTTCGCCTACCCTTTGCCGTCGGATGTTTGGGATCGGGCCATGGGATATCGTCGCAACCCATCTCGATGTACTTTTTTCGTTCCTCACAGAGATCGTGTAACTTTTCAATCTTCTCATTATTGATCTGATGAAAGGTACTCCGCTCGGAAAGGGTTAGAAGCACCGGCTTGATTAGCATTTTTGATTTGATCTCCTCCTCCACCTTCTTTAGCAAGGCGTCATACTCAGCTTTTCGATGATTTGCTTCCTCGTCCTGAATCGCCTTGTACTTGTCGTGTTGCTCGATGCACTCCTTCCACTTTTTTGGCGAGACGCCAAGGGGTGGATTGTCTGGATCGAGGTTGCCGCCTAGATCGACCGTGTTCTGGTTGTTATGGAATTTCTTGTCCGTGTGGCGGCAAGCATTCTTGCCGTCCATTTTTACGTCGAAGGAATAGGTAATCCAGTCTGTCGCTTTCATGTTAACGCTGGATTTCACGCCGCCCGCGGTTCCCGCCTCATCGCCGTTCGAGCGTCCGTACTGCGACTCTTTCACGGCAATCATCTTGCCGTGGGCTTTGACCGAAGTTGTTCCGTTCTTTAGTGAGGATTGATCTGCAATGTTAGGGTACGGAATCGGCACCGGGCCACCTGGCGATGGCGTTTTGCAAACATCAGGAATCGTCGCGGTTGAGATGCCGATAGTACCCTTGTAAGTGAGGCCCAGGCCGTTGACAAAAACATCCGAAGGCATCAGGCCGTTCCCCATCGGCTGAGGATAGCAGCTGCGCGCAATCCCCCTTCCGAACTCGCCCAGATTAGGCTCAGCGGTCCCGGAGAGTAGCCCCGCGCCTCAGCTTCGATAACAAGGCCAGCATACAATGGTCCCGCTGCTGCACCCACATCGCCCCAACAATCCGCCGGTGCTTCAAATGCAGCAGCGTTCTTGAATAGTCCGGACGCCTTCAGGACGGCAAAGCCATATTCATTTCCGCGATACCTCTCGCCGTTCATGTCGCAGATGATGCGATCGATCGTTGCAGTATTGCGAACCGCCTCTGCAGCCGTACGTAAAGCGGCAGAGAGCCCCTCACCAAGGCAGATATCCTCGGTCTTAATCAAGTTTTTCTCAATCCCGGATCCTATTGACACTAGGGTAACGAGCGGTGCTAAACCCAGACGGCGCGCCGTTTCCATCCGAGCGATCAGTACGAAGCCCGCTGCTTCACCAGGGCAGAAACCATAGATGTTTCCCTCGGAATGGAGCTGCTCGATATCATCCAGCCATTCCAACGTGTCGCGACAGATATAGCTATCGGTTCCCCCTGCAAGTACAAGTTCAGCGTCGCCCTCGACGATCATCCGACGACCTGCCTCCATCGCTAAGATGCCCCCGGCATGACCTTCCATCGAGTGCGATCGCTCTCCTACACGGATCTTGTCGCTCAATCTGTCACACAATGCGTCGGCTAGCCGCGCGCCGGTGTGGCGATCCTGGCCCGGCCGCTCTTCTCCTAGACTGATTACGGCCGCGACTTTCGGCACGGTGCTGAGTCCATCGAGAGGCGCAAGAGCTTCACAGGCCGCTGAAAGGGCAAGTTCGAATAACCGTTCGGGCCCAGTCAGTGCCGGGCCCAGGCTGGCATCTCGCGCCACTTTCATCGGCTCACCGAACCGATCAATCATAAACGGATGGTCGGTAATAGATGCAATGCCCGCGCGTACAGCTGCAGCGCTGGACCGACGGTCGAAACCGACGGAGGTTCTGGCGCCGCAACCAACGATGACCAGCTGAGTACTCATCTAATCTGCACTCCAAACACCGGTCCGAGAAATAGAGGGCGGAGTGCCAATCCGCTTGCGGATCAGCACGGTGGTTCCAATGAGCTTCTCTTCTCGCCCCAGTGGTACCTCCAGCGCCGACACGTAAATGATTTCGAATCGTCGCCGGTCCGGCATCAACCAGAGTGTGTGGATTGACGGCTTCTGCTGGATATCGCCGTAACGCCTGAACGTTGTGATGAAATTGAAGCTGATCCGGGGCAGGGTGAAGCTCAGAGTCCCGTCAGCTGTCATGCCCCTAAGCGACACCTCTTCGTAACCAATCAGAGGCGTGTGCGTCTGTTGGTCCGCCGGGGCACACCGGAAATATCGTCGGTCGAAATCCTCCGGAACAAGGGGATCCCGTGTCTGTTGCCACTGCTCATCATAGGTCCCGCCATATTGCACCCGCGGCTGCCAATGCTGGGCCACAGGGCCAAAGGCCGCAGGCCGGCCAGACTTGGCCCCTCGATACGGCACACTCGGATACTCCCAGTTAGGTGCGATCGTTCCATCAAGGTGCGACCGATCGATGGCGAAGCCCTTTCCAGCGGGATTTGATGGCACCCACTCTTCTTTATCTCCATCGCGATCCCACCCCCCATACGTATGCTCCCATGTCATCGGCATTTCGAGAAATGGCTTAGGTCTCGTCATCGAGAGGCCGAACAAACCCTTGGAGATGCGCCGCTCCCCTACGACATTGACCGTCTTATCGACAGTATGAACCTTCAAACTCACGCTGCATCTCCTCGTTGGGCGACCTTCAGGCGCATACGCACACCCCTCGACCAAGATGTCAGTCCCAGACTTCTCCAAAACAAAATCACTGTCGCGGAGAAGGCCTGTCTTTAAGGGGTCTCCTACAAAGACAGGGGCTCGCTGTACTTCAGTCTGTATCAACGCTGGAGACTGGCGCCCTTCATGATCAATCTCGAAGGAGGCCCTGACTGCGACTAACCAGAACTCTGCTCCACGTTCGTCACGCGTCCATGACGTTTCAGCAGGGAAAGGTGTCGTGTTCCTCAACATCCACACAATCTAATTCCCCTAGGGAAATGGCCAAATTCTTTCTGTTACCAAGACACTAATAGTAAATAGATGTCACTAGAGCAGCACCTTCAACGCTATCAGTGATCTGACCACATGATCTCAAAAAAACACTTCAGTTGATTTGAACTGATCCTCCCTTAACATGATTCACTCCTGACGATCGGCTGACCACATAGGTGCCTTTGATCAAGATCTTACCGGCCCGGGTCAGAGTAATACTCGCGTCGCCACAGCGAAGGACGATCTCCCGTTCAGCGGAAATGACATGCCGTTGGTCATCCACCTGAACCGATAGAGGATGGCTTTGTCTCTCAACACTACCTGCATTCGGCTGCTCGTCCTGCAACACACCGATGATGATCGGACGCTGAACGTCGTTCTGTTCGCAGAGCACAACGACACCAGCCCCTATTTCCACTCCTTCAAGTGACATCGTCGTTCGCGCCGGTATGACACCCTCATAGTTACTGGACAAACCCGATAAAATCGGCCGGTTCATTGAATCGAAACCTTCAAAGCGGGCGGTAAGAGCCCCCACCCCTTCTCGTTGCTCCGGCTGCAGTACCACCGGACTCGCTGTCAGCACATCCAGAACACTCGCCTCGCGATCCTCCACCAACACTTCAAACTGATTCTTTACGGTTTCCATGGCCCCTCGCCTCATGGATTGATTCCCACCTTGCTACCCTTAATGACGATGTCACTCGATGCCTTGATATTGATCTTCCCGCTCCCATCCAGTGAAATATCCTTGCCCTTAATCTGGACAGTTCCGTCTTTCTTCATGATGATACTGGCGCTACCGGTCTTTATGGTGATCTCATCACCTGCATCGATGAGCATCTTTTTTCCTGCCTTGATCATCACATCTTTCCCGGCATTCTCACTGATATTGTCCCCAGCATCGGCGGCAATGTTCTTGCCGGCATTCATGGAGATGTTCTTTCCGGCACTTTCCGAAATGTCACCACCCGCATCGACAGACTTATTCACCCCAATGTTTTCACTGCTACTCAGTCCAACATTCACGGACTTGGCCGCTCCGATCTCCTCCGCCTTCGCCGCACCGATCGTTTCGTTCATTGCCGCGCCGACACTCACCTGATAGACCGCGCCGATCGTCAAAGCTCGTGCGAGCGCAATGGTGTGAGCCGAAGCAGTACTCACTGTGATCGTTTCGTTTCCGCTGATGCTTTCTGTATGGTTGCCGCCGACTGTGAGCGTCTTGTTTGCATCGATGGTCTCGGTATGGTTCGCCCCGACATGGATGGTTTTGTTCGCCCCGACATCTTCGCTTTGATCAACTCCAACTTTCTTTGTCCGATTGTTCCCGACCGTCAATGACTCGTCATGGCCAATCGATTGGCTCTTATCGTTCTCGATGACGATGTTCCAGTCCTTCTGCCCGTGCAGATAGATCTCCTCCGAGCCTGCTTTATCCTCGAACCGCCATTCATTCGACCCCCCACCCCCTTTGGAACTATTCGACTTCACCCCACTCTGCGTCTGATTGGCAGGCAAGGCATACGGCGGCATCTGCTCGGCGTTGTAGAACCGGCCTGTGATGATCGGCCGATCGGGATCGCCTTCCAGAAACTCCACGATCACTTCCTGGCCGATGCGCGGGATGAACACACCGCCCCATTGTTTACCGGCCCAGTTTTGGGAGGCTCGCATCCAACAAGAACTGTTTTCGTCGTTCTTCCCTTCCCGGTCCCAATGAAACTGCGCCTTCACCCGCCCATATTTGTCCGAATAGATCTCCTCCCCGCTTGGTCCTACGATCACCGCGGTCTGTGGACCCTGGATGATCGGCTTCGGTGTGATCTGCGGCGGACGGAACGGTACCTTGTGCGGGATACAAACGAAGGCATTGGTATAGGCGGACGACCCATCGGAAGTTTTACCGGTCGTGTAGGTATCGCCCACGGTCGCGCTGTGGGAGATGGCCGTGAGCACATAGGTTTGATTGAGATCGGCGCGGCTGTAATCTTCGAAGTCGAACCGATAGCCCGTGGCAAAGGCCCGACAGGAGCTCGTGCCGGTGACGGACAAGTGCTTCACTTCCTGCTCTTCCATGCGGAGCTTCACCAGTGTCTTGCCTTGCGCCTTCTTCTCGTATTCGCCCGGATAGTCGTAGACCTCGTACTTCGTATTGCCGCCCACCGTAATCGTCGTATCGATTTCAGAGAGTAAGCTCGTACTCGGCGTTTCGAAATTGTAGTCAGTGAGCGCGTACTTGCCGGGCCGGAAAATCTTTTCGACTTCCAAGGTCGTGACGACGTCTTCCGTGAGGCTCTTACTCCCCTGCGGATTCCACTTGGCTTTGGGCTGTTCGGGACAGGGTTGGTGCGCATCGGGATTGTCCGTCAGCACCAGCGTGTGTTTCTCTTTCTCGTGTTCGAAGAAGTAGAAGATGCCGTATTGTTCCATCAGACGGGCCACGAAGTTGTAGTCGGTCTCACGGTACTGGACGCAGTAGTCACGCGGTTCATAGGTGCCTTGTAGCTTGGCCTTCACGTCGGTGAAGCCGTACTCCTTGAAGATCTGCTGCACGATGTCGGGGATGGTCTTGTTCTGAAAGATCCGGCAGTCGGTCGTCTTCGTCAAGAACCAGAGCCAGGGCACCATGGTCGCCCGGTAGTTCGCCATGCCTGTCTGGGCGCCGGACTGCACGAACCGGCTGATGAAGCCGTTGAAATAGCGTTCCTTGTCCTCACTGAGCGTCACCCGCAGCGTGACCCGCTTGCCGATGATGTCTTCGAACTTGATTTCGGGATCTTTCGACAGCAAATCGAGATCGAAGGCCGAGAGTTGGGACATACTCTCCCGTCCGCTGAACCCCCGGAGTAACAGGACGTCTTTCCCCAGCGGGGTCGTGATCCCGATCAATCGCGTGTCTTGTGTATAGGCTGGCATCGCGTCTTACCCTCAGTGACCGACCGGTTCTGGTTTATCCCACGTCATAGGCGAAGCTCCCTTGCGGCGTGACAGCAATATGCACCTTGGACACCGGCTGTCCGGTCGCCATGCGAGCGAGAAACTCTTTCGACAGCTCCGGCAGCAACGTGCGCGTGAGAATGTGATCGACGTTGCGTGCGCCGCTATCCACTTCGGTGCAGCGCTTGGCGATGGTGTCGATCAGCGCCTCGTCGTACGAAAGGGCTGCTCGGTGATTCTCTCGGATGCGGTTCCGAATGCGACCTATCTGGAGCTCGATGATCCGACGCATGATCTCTGGCGCAATCGGATAATAGGGCACCACGATGGTTCGGCCGAGAAACGCTGGCTTGAAGAACTTCAGTAAATCGCCGCGAATGGCGTCAGCGAGTCCTTCGGGATCCGGTTTGGTGTCCGGATCGGCGCAGAGTTTCATGAAGGTGTCGGTACCGGCGTTCGATGTCATGATGATGACGGTGTTCTTGAAGTCGATGTCTCGCCCTTCCCCATCCTTCATGCTCCCCTTGTCGAAGACCTGATAGAAAATGTCCTGCACCCCGATATGGGCCTTCTCCATCTCGTCCAGCAGCACGACACTGTAGGGCTTGCGACGCACCGCTTCGGTCAGGACTCCGCCTTCCCCGTAGCCGACATAACCGGGCGGTGAGCCCATAAGGAGCGAGACTTTATGTTCTTCCTTGTATTCGGACATGTTAATGGTGGTGAGGTTGTGGTCGCTGCCGAAGAGCAGCTCTGCCAAGGCCAAGGCCGTTTCCGTTTTCCCCACGCCGCTCGGCCCGACGAACATGAAGACCCCGATGGGCTTGCGCGGGTCTTCGAGCTTGGCGCGTGCCGTGCGCAATCGTTGACTCAGCGCGTCCAGCGCATGGTTTTGACCGATGACTCGTTTTTCAAGATGATCTTTCAGGTTCAGGACCGTATTGATTTCATCCTTCACCATGCGGCCGATCGGAATCCCGGTCCAGGCTGAAATGACCTGGGCGATGGCCTGCCCATCCACACAGGGTTGGAGCAAGGGATTCTCTCCCTGTAAGGTGGACAGCTCTGTATTCAGGCGAGCCAGGTTTGTTTGCAGCTTCGTGACCTCGTCTGGCGAGAGCCGTTGCGGCGGTGCAGCGGTTCCGTTCGAAGTTTTTTCCGCCTTCCCGTTTGCTTTCGCCTCCGTTTTGGGCGGCTGAACCTGCCCTTCGAGTTGAGAACGAATGGAGGCTATCTGTGTCACCAACTGCTTTTCTTGCTCCCATTGCTTCTGCAGGGCTGCGAGCTCGTTCTCTTCCGTGGTCTTTTCCTGCGCCAGCTCGTTCAATCGTTCCTGATGTTGCCCCCCCGTCACGGTCTCTCGTTCGAGAATGCCGATCTCTGTGTAGATCAGCGAAATGCGACGCCGCGCATCCTCGATGGCCGGGGGATCTGCTACCAGACCCAGCGCCACGCGAGCACAGGCCGTATCCAGCACACTGACCGCCTTGTCAGGCAATTGCCGACCGGAAATATAGCGATGGGAGAGCTTCACGGCGGCCTCCACCGCTTCATCGAGGACACGGACTTTATGGTGCTCCTCCATCGTGGCCGCCAGTCCCCGCATCATATTGATGGCGGTCGCTTCCGTTGGCTCTTCGACCTTTACCACTTGGAAACGTCTGGTCAGCGCGGGATCCTTCTCGAAGTACTTCTTGTATTCGGCCCAGGTCGTTGCGGCAATCGTGCGCAGCTCGCCCCTGGCCAGCGCCGGTTTCAACAGATTTGCCGCGTCGCCCTGTCCGGCCTGCCCACCGGCCCCAATCAGGGTGTGGGCTTCGTCGATAAAGGTAATGATGGGGGTCGGCGAGGCCTTGACCTCGTTGATCACCGACTTCAGCCGATTTTCAAACTCGCCCTTGACGCCCGCCCCGGCTTGGAGCAAGGCCAGATCGAGCACACGAATCGTGACATGCTTCAACGGCGGCGGCACATCTCCCGCGACGATCCTCAGCGCCAAGCCTTCGACGACTGCGGTTTTGCCGACGCCGGCTTCTCCGGTCAGGATCGGATTGTTCTGCCGGCGGCGTGTGAGGATGTCGATGACTTGGCGAATCTCCGCGTCTCGGCCCAGCACCGGATCGACCTTACCTTCTTTGGCCTTGGCCGTGAGATCGATCGTGAATTGATCGAGTGCGGGTGTCTTCGACCCATGCGGCGCAGCACCCTCCTGTGTCGGCATCTCGCCGGCGCCGGTGGAAAATTGTTCGAGTCCCTCGATCGACTCTGCCACGACATCGCGGAATTTGGCGTGGAAGTCTTCCAGCGAGATTTTCTGAATCTCTTCGGACACATCGCGCATCATGCGCGCGAAATCCGGTTCATTCAGGAGGGCCAGCAACAGATGACCGGAACGCACGCGATTGGCATCGTATTCAACAGAGGCCAAGGACCAGGCCTCATTGATCAGGCGTGGGAGCCGGGGCGACAAGGTCGGGGTGCGGGCATTGCCGGTCTTCAACCCATCGAGCACCCTGGTCAGGTCGCGAGACACCCGCGAATGGTCGATCCCATAATACCGAAAGATTCGATGGAGATCCGTATCCGGCATCTCCATCAATTTCGTCAAGAAATGTTCGATGTCGACGTCATAATGGGTTCGGCTCAGACAGAGCCCAGCCGCCCCCTCCAGCGCCCGACGGCTTGTGTCATCCAACTTCCCGATGAGCCCTTTGAGATTGATGTTCATCACACAGTCCTTTCTGCAGATTACGCCGTGCCGGATCGACCAAACGTGGTTGCTCCCGAAAACACGACATCTTCTGCATCCTGCACTGCCGGCTTGGTCTGCAGCCAGGTCGTCCATCCAAGCTGGGGTCGATAGGTCCCTCCCGTCGTCGTCAATCGGCAGGCGGGAACCTCCTCGGCCTTCAGGACAAGATTGAGGTCGAAGTCCGATTCGGGACCGGCAAACCATTTCGTCCATTGCACCAACACCGGATAGGCCGTTCCGGACGGCAGCAACCCTCGATAGGTCTCGTAGTCGAGCGGACCCAACCGGACCCGAAAGCGCGCCTGTTGATCCCAGACTTTCGTCCCAAGCAGGCTCGTGGACCCCAGTCGACTCTGTCCACCCATGGAACTCAAGCGACTCCAATCTTGCTCGGCCACCTCGTACCAGGCCCCTATGAACTGCTCCACCTGGACTGGGACCTCAAAATAGTCGGCCAGGCATTGCCGCAGCGCATCCGCCGAGTGGCGGTGCGAGACCAACAGTCCCGTGTACTGGAGCAATCCCCGTTCAGGAATGAGGAGTCGGTCCCGGAGTCCATGCGTCCCCATACCCATCAAGGAAAAGAGGTCCTCCGCAAAGGGATCCTGTGTTCCACGGAGACCGGCACGCTCACAGCCCACGACGATCCGATGCTTCTCCCATGCACGATAAAAGAGCGTAATCAGCCGGTGGTTCAGCAGATCCAAAAAATCGCGTAACGTATAATCTTTTTCACGAATGCGATCGAGAATCAGTTCCGTGTAATACCGAGGCAACACACCCTGGGGACCGGTCAAGCCCATGAAGGCCACGGTCATGTCCGACGGCCGTCCCGCGGTCTCGGCCTCTTGCACCTCGTAAATTTCACTGGGCGGGAAACTGAGTGACTGGTGAGCTCGGAACCGAACGGCCTCGTCTCCCAGCCGATCCGTGCGACCAACCGGCCGGCTCGCACACTGCCCCCGCTGGAGCAATCGCACCGCCTGGAAGAATCGGAACCGGTAGCCTTCCTGAAACAACTGTTCTTTCAGAGAAGGATTTGTTCGCCTGCCCTCGGGGGCCATTGTTTGAGCGCTTTCTCGCGTTGACGCGTCTTGACCGTCAATTGCGTGAATGAATTCAAGTTGGCGTAGAGCCCAAAAAATCGCTCTAGGACCGTTGCAAACAGGAACACCCCGCTGCCGACATACTTGTCCTCATCCAATAGGAGCGTGATGCCCAACCCCCGGCAGAAGCCGTGCCATCCCATCGACGTCGGACGCCGCACGACCCGCTTGGTGGACAGTTCCATGATGCCTTCAATTTGTTGTCGCACGCCCGATGAGTCGGAAAAGTCGTACAGGCGTAGAATCTCTTGGAGTGCCTCGGGAGATTCCGTGAGGGACAAGTAGTTCAGCGAGAGATGCGAGATGAGTCGCCACTGATTCGCGGCACTCAACGGTGGACGAACCGTCGGGGTAGGCTTGACCAGCGCCTTGATTCTTGCCACCGGCGCGGCCTCCTCCAATTCGAAATCTCCCCGCCCGTCATCGAGCCGCAGCCGACCAGGCAAATCACGGTTGGTGCAGGTCACGTCGACCACGAGCGTGTCTCCCGACGGCTCCGTCAATTCTAGATCTACGTCGACCAGCGACAGGTACAAGTCGGTGCCGGGATCATCCTTCCGTGCGGAGGTACGTCGCGCCGCATGCCAATACTCGGCCTGCCGGTCTTGCGCATGCCGATGGTTCAAGGAATAGATCGGCTGAATCGGCCTAACCTGGTCTCCATGGGCATTGGTCACCGAGACCTCGTTGATCCGATAGACTTCGTGTGCGTTCGGCCGACGCACATCCGGCACGACACGATATTCCATCTGCGTATGGTCCAGTCGAATCGGCTCAGCCACCTGTTCGAACAAATTCACCACAGGGGTACAGCCGAGCCTGAAATGCTCGGACCCAATCGCGGAGGCTAGACGCGGGACCTCCTCCAATCCTATGAGGAGATCCAGCCTGGTCCCCATCGTTCCACGGCAGGTCTGCTGGAACCCGGAGATGTCGACAAAGAGAAATTTCTGTGGAAACGTAAAGTACTCGTGCAACAGACGGTAGCCGAGCTGGGCCTGTGAGGGATAGGGCAGCATCCCCTCGTCCGTCTCAAACCCTACGGCTCGAATCCGGTCCGGCGGGAGCACGATGTCTCGAAGAGAGCCCGCATCTTTCCCACCGACCCCACGCATGCGCACCCCTTTGACCTGGTTGAGCAGCACCTCGTAAAGGGCGTAGGCGATCTGGCTCTCCCCCTGGAGATAGATCCGCAGCGTGTCCAACTGCAGTTCCTGAAACGATGTCCCTCCGGTGCACTGCAGCTGAAGCCGCAACACGGACTTCACCTGCTTGCCCCACAGCGGGATGTCTTCCGACTCGATCCGGGCTGCGGCAATCTCGATCGGCCAGAGCGTCACAGGGTAGGCCGTCCGAAACCGGCATTGCACGCCATCGACCGGACGGGAAAATAATTGCGTATGGCGGGGAATGGTATAACCGGACGTAACCTTCCCCTGTTCGGGGTCCAGTACGAACTGGGCAATCGACATCGATGGAATGGGCGCGAGGTAATGGGGATACAGAATGCCGAGGAGGGCGTCGGTGATTTCCGGGAATTCGTCGTCGAGCTTCCGCTGCACTCTGGCGGTCAGGAAGGCCACGGCTTGGATGAGCCGTTCAACATGCGGATCCTCGCACTTGCCGGCCTCGAGCAACAGCCGCCCCGCTACCTTCGGATACGCTTGGCCGAACTCCTGTCCGAGCGCGCGCAGGTAGGACAGCTCCCGCTCGTAATAGGTCAACAGGGCGTCATGTTGCATTCCTACGCTCCCCGCACGTCGTACTGATGGTTGGTGACATGAAGCGCGGCGTCGAAGGTGACGGGCTCCGCGAAGGACTCCACGCGCAAGAGGCATTCGATCCGGAATCGCAAGACCTGAGAAAACTTTTCTTCCGCTTCAAGGGACACCCGCACGCTCTTGAGCCGTGGCTCGGCTTGTGCGATTGCCAGCTCGACTTCTCGCCTGATTCGTTTCCGATCTTCGTTGCTCGACAAACTGTAGGCGGTAAAATCCGGCACGCCGAATTCAAGCAGCGAGCCCCGAAGTTCTTTAAAGGCCTCCGGGACCCCCTGTTGCATCTCCTGACGCGAGTTCAGCAACGCGGCCAGATCCCTCGCCACATCATCTTTCAGCTGTCGCACCGAATAGGTGGGCTGCGCTTTTCTCAATCGGTAAATCTCGTCGACATAGGCCTCATCGAGCAACATGCGATTCAGGTAGGGGACGTTGACTCCCCGAGGAGTATCCTCCACCAAACGCATCACCTCTTTCGGCAAGCGGACGGATTTGAAACGCTCCGTCTCATACAGACAGCCCTGACGGATCGCCTGGTTGAGCGCCTCCACCACATGATCCAGGAGTTCGGCAGGCACCTCTTGCCCCGGGCTCCACTGGTCGATTGCGTCTATCGTGTCAGGTGGAACCTGGGCGGCGATGAAGGCCGAGAGCGGATCTTTCCGCTGCCGCAACCTGTCGATCAGCAGCTTCGGGTTTTTGATCTCGTCACGGTCGAGCAACGGGGTTCCGACTCGTGGATCGTAATCCAACAGCCGATCCAGCACCGACGCGACTAAGTTGTTGTCGGAGGAGAGAGTGGCCATACGCAATCGCTCCGTGAGTGCTGCAAACTCCTGGTCTGCTTCTCTAGGCTCCGACGTTCTGCTTCAAGTCATAACTGGCCACTTCCGTTCCGCGCTTCCACTCGGCCTTGCGATAGTCCAGCGAGATGGTCTCCGTCGGCTTGGTCTCGCCGCTGTGGAAGCCCACGCTCACATTGCTGATCTGGCAATCGTTCAGCGTCACCTTGAAATATTCTTTGTTACTGCCGTCTACGAAGGTGATGGTCGCTGTCTTAAACAGTTTTTTCTCGGCGCAGGCTTTAGAAATCGACGGACTGGATTGATCCATTTCCTTGACGATGACCGCCGGGGAGAAATTTGTGATACGGGCGTTCTTGCTGCTGTCCTCATCGAATTCTCCCGCCTGCGTAATGGAATAGGAGAGCGATTGAACAACAATTTGACCTTCGAACCCACTGGTCGTGGCTTTTCCCTTTAGGCCCATATCCAAAAAGCAATTCTCATTGACTCCCTGTGCCATACTCGTCCTCCTTGAAATGAGTGTAGTGCGATTGTCTCCTCGATCTGATGATCGACATGCGTGCTACGAAGCAATCGGCATGCCACCAGCGTACAAGAACCCCTGATGACCTCTTTCTGACACTAAGTACTTCCCACAGTGAAGAAATCTCCTGCTAGTATCCTCGCGAGACCAACCGGATTTCTGTTTAGTCGTCGCGCCATAAGTATCCAAAAGGATTCTCCCCGTATCTAAACCGATTCACCTGCCCGTCTGTCTCGCTCCTCGGCACATCGAGACAGGTGCATGGCACACGTTGCCATCACTTCGCCGGCGGAGGCAATTCAGCCACCAGCCGCAGGGAGATCGTAATCTCGTCCAGTTGGAAGTGCGGTTTCAGATACGACACGGCCTTATAGCATCCTGGCTTCCCAGGAATTTCCGAGACTTCTATACGCGCCTCTTTCAGAGGATATTTGGCCTTTAACTCCTGACCAGCGTCCTCCGTGCTGATCACATAGTTCTTGATCCAGCGATTCAGGAAGTCCTCACAATCCTTTCTTGTCATAAAGCTGCCGATCTTATCCCGCATGATCGACTTCAAATAATGCGCAAACCGCGACATGGCCATCATGTACTGCAGCTGTGTCGAGAGCCGAGCGTTCGCAGTCGCCGCCGCAGTGTCGTACTTCTTTCCCTTCTGGGTTGATTGCGCGCCGAAGAAGGCGGCGAAGTCGGTCCCCTTACAATGGACCAAGGGAATGAACCCAAGATCCGACAACTCCTTTTCCCGACGGTCGGTAATGGCGATTTCGGTCGGACACTTGAGGGCGATTTCCCCCTCGTCCGTCCGAAAGGTGTGGGTCGGCAACCCATCGACGCGCCCTCCCCCTTCTACGCCTCGAATGGCAGCACACCAGCCATACTTGGCGAAGGCATCGGTCAGCCTCGCGCCGAACGCATAGGCGGCATTGCCCCAGCAGTACTTACTGTGATCTTTGCCGTCCACGTCCTCTTTGAAGTCGAACGCCTCAACGGGAACCGTATCCGGACCATAGGGCAACCGCATGAGCACATGGGGGAGGGTCAACCCGACGTACCGGGAATCTTCGGATTCTCGGAACGACTTCCACATGGCGTAATCGACGGCCTCGAATTTTTTCGCCAGATCACGGGGGTTCGGCAGATCCGTGAACGTATCCAGACCAAGTAGGCCCGGTGCCGCAGCCGAAATAAATGGGGCATGGGCCGCAGCCGCGACATTGGAAAGCTTCTCTAACAGGGAAAAATCTTGGGGATGTTTTCCGAATTCATAGTCCCCGATCAACGCGCCATAGGGCGCACCGCCAAACGTCCCATATTCCTCTTCATAGACTTTCTTGAACAGGGCACTCTGGTCGAACTCGACCGCCTTCTCGAGGTCTTTCACGAGATCGTTTTTGCTGACGTTCAGGACCCGAATCTTCATCGTGGTCGACGTCTCCGACTGCATCACCAGGTAATGGAGACCGCGCCAGGACCCTTCCAGTTTCTGGAAATCGGGCGCATGCATGATGGCATTGAGTTGATCGGTGAGGAGGCGATCGATATCGGCCACACGAGCCTTGATCGTCGCCTCAACATCTTTGGACACGCGAAACGTCCCCTTGAGCGCTTCCTCCACGACCGTGGCGATCTGGCGTCTGGACTGTTCCCGCTCCCAATCGTTCTTGGCGATCTTGGTGACTTCCAGAATCTGATCGAGCGTGCCGCTTTCGACCGTTGCCGCCGCCGATTCCGCTTCTGCCTGTTTTGCCTCGTCAGCCATTGGCACCCTCCTTGGTTCCTTCCGCAGAAACTCCGATTTCCTTCCCGATCTTTTGCTGCAACTCCGTGTTACTGAGGATCTCCTGGAGCTTGTCGGCCAGACTGTCATTGCCGTCCGTCTTGGCCAGCAATGCCGTGAGTTGCTGACGAATTTCCACGAGCTTCTTCAACGCGGGCACTTGATTGGCCACTGCCTCCGGCGAGAAATCATCCAAGTGGGTAAACTTCAGCTCCGCACCGATCTTGCCTCCGTCTGGGCTGAGTTTATTCTCCACCTGATACGCCAGGCGCGGGGTGATGCCCTTCATCACATCGTTGAAATTATCCCGGTCGATCTCCACGAATTTCCGCTTGGGGTCCTTGAGGGGGCCCAGCGGGGTTTCCGGCTTGCCCGAGAGATCCGCCATGACGCCAACCACGAACGGCAGCTCTTTCATCTCGATGGCGCCTCCGGTTTCAACATCATAGGTAATCTGAACCCTTGGCGGCCTGACCCGGCTGAGCTTTTGCTGTGTACTTTCCCTCGCCATACGTTTCCCCCCTTTTCGTCCGTGCGGTGATTACGACTCTCTCGACGCGTCGGAGTCCTGCGTCAACCCCAACGTCTCTTTGACTGCACTCAACACACTTGCGTCCTTAATCAACTCCTGTAACCACTCCTCTAACGGCATCTCCTGCCATCGCACCGCCCGCTGTACCAAATAGGGCACCGGGCTATGCGGTTCAGTTCGACGGAAAAACTCAGCCACACGCTGCAGTTGCCTGATGGCATCCGCCCGCGTTCTCAGGTCTCCCGACACCGCAGATGACTCGGTCTGTGTTGTCGTCACAACAGACTCCTCCTGTGGGTGTTCCTGGACAGGATCTTGACGTAACCCCACCCCGCCACGCTTTCGGACCAGCTCATCCAACAGATCTCGGCAGCTTTCCATCATTTCCTGAAGCGGCCGAAGCGTAAATCCCTCCGCCCCATATTTCTCGGTGGCGATGCGGTTGAGCGATTGAAACGCATCCCATGCTTCACTCATCATGTCGCGGAGCGATGAGAAATGTGACAGCGGGGTGGCCGCAACCACACGATCGATTTTTTCACCTAATTGCGTCGCTTCATCCAGCGCGGCTTGCGCATGCCCTCGCTGCTCTTGTGTCTGTGCCGCCTGGACCGCCCCTTTCAATTTCTCGATCTCATCGTGCCCCTTGCCGTAGTCGTAGCAGGAATAGATCACCCCGCCAGACTGGTGCATGATCGGAACCGTCTGAATCGCTCGAGGCAGAATGGTATTTAAAGCTTCCAGTTTCGTGGCACGGGCATCCAGATCCCCGTCTTCCTCGATCGCCGGAAGAAGATCGTTCCAACATTTCTCATGGGCGAGCGTCATGACTCGCAGCCCATCGCGCAATCCGACAAACCCGTGTTTTCTGGTCAGTCCTTCGACCAACCAGACCATGACACCCAAATCCTTCCCTTCTTCGGTCAGAATCTTCGTCGACAGCTGAACGACCTTCTGCCAATCTGCGCTCTTCCCCTGGCTCTGGATCGGTCCATTAGTCACCGGGTCTTCGTGACGCATCGCGTCTTTGATGGCGCGGTACGTCGCCCCGTACTGCACGTTCGGGTCAGGCTTTGCGCCCTCTTTGAACGGCCCTACCAAGAGCTCGCAATCGATCGTCGACGACAGTGCCATGGTTCAGTTCACTCCCTCGTGGTTAATCTGTATGTCGCGAATCTCCAGCAATGAACATTCCGCGTCGTCTACCAGGAACATCTTCAGCCCCAGGCCACCGACCAGACCTGCTCCGAGGTCGATCCATTCGGTGATCCGACCAAGGCGCACTTGCTCGTTATCGTGCGCATCACTCCCCGGATAGAGCGCAGGCAGATACACATCGCCCTGCTGCCCATCGTGGCACTCCACACGAGCAGGAACCCACAGCAGATCCCGGAGAAAGTGGGGAGGTGAAAGCTCCAGCATCTTGATCTGTTCCATCGGCAGCCACATGTAGGTGCCGTTGACGAAGACCTCCAGCACCTGTCCGAAGCGATCGTCCGAATCGGCAAGAGTCTTGAAGGCCGTTCCGTTCAGCGTGCCGGTGATCGGAGGTGTCAGGGATTTGGCCCGTGCGATAGCCTCTGCTGCCTGATGAGCATCGCCCCGCTGCAAGCAGGCAATCGCCGTGAGGTAGTCTTTCGCATAGGCGGGAGGGGCTGCCATAAATTCGGGAGCCTTCCCCCCTGACAAACACGTTCGCCGTGCAGCATCGGCTTGCAGGAGCTTTCGGTAAACTTCAACCCCGATCCCGGCTTTGTCATCCTGCGCACCCAGCACATCCAGTTGACGGGAAGCCCGTTCATGGGCACCGTCAAAACACAACAGCTCGAAGAGAAACGTACGAATCCGGAGATCGGTGGGATGCTGTTTGACTTCTTGATTCAGCTCAAGGATTGCAGCTGACAGTTGATTGGCATCAAGTAGTTCTTTGGCCTTCATGTGACCCTCCTACGGAATCAAGATATTGCAGCAGAGACATATGCCCATCAGTACCCGCGTACGTCGGACAGTCGACTGAACAACTCGCAACAGTCTCCTGGGCATCAGGCGGCCACACTCTCCCGTTTCCCCACGAGTCATCTCCGAGTTCTGGTGAGATAATGAATCTCGCCAAATTCGGGGATGGGCACCCCACAGAGACAAGAATACAGGGCGCAACCTTCGAGGGACCGCGATTCCAGAACGCTAGAGTTGTCGACAGGGGATTCGGCCTCGTCGCAGACCACCGTGCATGGTATTCCAACCAAAACGGTACGTCGTAGGTTTCTCCTATGCTCCCTTTCAATAAGGGATGGCACCATCCCCAACCACTGACCTGGCTGCAGGATTTACTCGAAACGTGCCGCCCTGCATCGTTGGCTGGTTCAGTCGTGTCCTCGCCCTCGTCACCCAGACCGTTTCGAAACTCAGTGACGGTCGTGCGTGATAAATAGTCGTGAAACCCTGCCTCACCCCCCCCATCCCGGTCGACCTCGTTCTCGAGCAACTCCGCACGCGCGCGAAAAGCCTCCCAATCCAGATCCAGGCGAAGTTGATGCAGCAACTGTCTGGCTGTCTCGAGGAACAGCCGGCATTGCAAGGGAATCAGCCAGGGAGCCGGCGACACACGCCGACCCTCCAGGAGCAGAAACGTGAGAAACGGAAACGACCGCCCAGCTCGATCGCGACTGGCAAAGACGGCTCCACAGACGACTCGCCCCTCTCCCTCCGGCACAAACAGGAAATTCCAAACATCGGCTTGAGACACGAGCGTCGGCCACTCGGATCCAGCCCGTGTCTTGGCATACTGAATCCCACGCTCGAACCACTCGTCGAGTTCGCGCACTTCAGGTCCAGCGGCATGGAAACGGAGAAACTCTGGTGACACGGGGAGTTTTCCGTAATAGCCGCACACCGCCTCAGGCATGGCTCTCCTTCATAGATGCTCCACACACCGGAACTGCTCGAACAACCCCGGTCTGAACGGATTCTTATGAGTGGCCGTTCGCAGGTCATATTGCACCTTCACCGCTTGGCCATCCGCAGCAGGAAGGTCCCACTGCACGCGATATTGCGCGTCTCCCGCGACAGACGACACCCGTCCCGCTTCGATGAGGCGGAAGAGTCCCCACAGGTCCTTCACTTCCCGCGTAATCCAGGTTCCGTTCATTTGGACTTGCAGCAACGCTCCGGCTGCCGGCGTAGGTCCCGGCCATTTCACCTCTTCCCATTCCTGCGGCCCATTCTGATATCGGAGTGCTTGTCCGCCCACTTCGAGACGAATCTCCGTAACAGACCGGACCCCACCGAGCACCGGATGCGGATACACCTCAAACGAGATGCCAGGACTCATGCTGCCCCGTGGGAACAAGCTTTCTGAGAGCATCCTGGCATGGGTCAGGGACTCCACAAACTCCTCGGAAAGGTTCATGCCGACGTTTGCCCACTGCTTCAGCTCCCAATGATCCGCACCTTCCACGATGAACGGCTTGAGTTCAGCTTGATAGAATTTCCACAGCAGACCGTTTTCGGGATGGAACACGTCCGACAAGTCCGCGATGGGCGCATCCCCACCGACCTGACGAAACGGGTAATGTCCTTCCACATTGCGCAGGCACGCAGGGTACACTTCCGCTTCCCACCGCTTGGCAGCCTCGGCTTTGGCCCGTTCCAGCACACCCCTCATCGTCATCATCCACGGTTCGCCCAGGAGTGGCGCAACGATCTCTCGTGTTTCCGGATCAAGCTTTTGCAACAAACCATCCGTCCCGTTCATGGCCTGAAGGATATCGTTGGGCTTCCCCGATACGATGCTTTCAGCCAAAGCCTTCATATCCGCCGCCGGACTTTCCGCACGCAAAATCGGACGGACGGCTTGTTGGACTTTCCTGACATCGGTGAGGTACTTGATCAGCGGAGCCTCCTCTTTCGCATCCTTCGGAGCATGGAGTAGCCGATCCAGTCCTTTGAATCGAAGCGTGACCGAGCCTGAGAAATCATTGGGGTCGGCCAAGCGGCGAATCAGTTCTTCTGTATCCTTCACCGAACCACCGATAGCACTGCTTCCCTCGATACCGAGTTGCTGTTTGATCTTGCTCAAGATCCCTGTCGCCGTCTCCTGGAGCTTCGACAGCCCTTCAGGCTCAGGAACTGTGTTCTGCACGACCGCCTCGAACACCCGTTGAATGGGCGAATCACCGGACGCCAACAGACTGAGTTCCTCATCGACATTACTCGGCGTCACAACGGGTTTCATGCGGAGCGAACGGAGAAATTCTCGCCAGTGACGAACGTAGTCTCGGAAATACTGCTGTTTGATTCCTTTATCAAGCTGGGCCACCTCGACTTCCGGTTCTCCGATAATCCAGCCTTCGTCTCCCGATTCTTCCAAGATTTTTGCGACACTGGCCTGAAACGGACCTTTCCACCCGGCCATCGTATAGACCCCTGGGACCTCATAGTCACTCGTAATCGTGCCTTGGAGAGGTCCCTGAAGCACGTGATCCACCGTGAATGGCTTCACTAGGTCTTCGGCTTCGCGTTTGCTGAGCGAATAGATACGCTGCATCCTCGGAACCTGCCTAAGCTGCTCCTGCACCTCTCGAACAAGTCGAACATCCAAGACCAACCGTTCGGCATGCTCTCTTGCTAAATAATGACTGTAGAGGAACATCTGCTTGAACACCCGCTGTTCAAGCTCCTCCGGAACCGGCTCCTCAGACACCATCGCCTTCAACCTGTCCCCCCAATACTCGTTTAACCAACGGTTCAGATACTGCGCTTTGAGGTGATGAGGATCGCCCAGCATCAGATAGGCCTTGAGTAAGGAGTACGCCTCGTCATACTCTCCTCGAAGGGCTCCCGTCCCTTCGGATATCACCGTCATCTGTTTCAGACGTGCCTCCATCTCACGCTTCGTCTCCGCCAAAAATAGTCGTGAGAAGTACCGCCCATACACTTCACCCACCTCTTCCCTCAGACGATAGCCTTGATAAAATTCAGCCAGATGCAGCGGAACACCCTGCTGTTCGATGTCGAGCAGTTCCTTGAACCGATCACCCAGTTCCCCGATGTACTCGATACTTTGCTGAAAGTGGTCAGGATCGAGCGCGAAGTCCGGTGGTTGAAGAGCGGCTGACAATGTAGAGTTCAACAGCCGCTTGTTGCCGATGAATGAAATCGAGAGCCCACCAATCGCCACCACCGCGAACAACACTGAGATCGCCAATGCCCCCACCCGCAGATACCCACGCTGGCGAAACACCATGGAGGAGGGATTGACGAGATGTTGGTCCGGGAAAATAATGTCCAAGAACAATTCCTTGAGAAAATAGCTTTTGGGTTCCTTCGGCATGACGGACACCAGATTCGTGTCGGATAGGCCGGAAGCGCGACTGACCGCCCCAAGGATTCGATCGATCGGCGTTCCCTCCTGCGTGCCGCTCGTAAAATAGAATCCACGAAATAGCGGGCTCTCCTGGTACGCGTTGCCATGAAACAAGGTGTCAATGAATCGTGTCAGTCGATCAGTGGCGGAGGCCATTTGAAGCGGAAAGCCGAAAATGTTGACTTTCTGGCTGCCTCGGGTCGTCGACATTCTCGGCAACCGGCGCTCATGGAGGACCGACAACAATCGCTCAAACTCTCGTTGAAATGATGCTGCCGGTGTCTGATTGCTACGGTCTGATTTTGCGAAGGTGCAGCCCCAGATGCGCTCTCGCTCGGTTCGATTCAGTTCCTCGAAGAATTCGACAAACCCTTGAACAAGGTCACACTTGGTAAACATGACATACACGGGGCACACCACGCCGAGCCGCTTGATGAGTTCCTCAATGCGCGCCCGTATCTGCTTGGCATGTGCTTGAACGTCTTCATCGCTCCCCTGAATCACGTCGGCGATAGAAATGGTGGCAATGACTCCGTTGAGAGGTTTCTGACCCCGATGCTTCCGAAGCAGGTCGAGGAATGCGAGCCACTCCTCCTGGTCTTCAGTCTGGGTGACATATCGACCTGCCGTATCCAGTAAGACTCCCGCGTTCGTAAACCACCAATCACAATTCCTCGTCCCCCCCAAACCCTGAAGTCCCTGCCCATCCCGACCCAACGCCGGGAACTGGAGGCCAGAATGCCGAAGGGCCGTGCTTTTCCCCGATGCCGGCGGGCCGATGAACATATACCAAGGAAGCGAGTAGAGAGCCGATTTCCCGTTGACCCCGTTCCCGAGTTTGGATTCTTTGAGTGCCGCAATTCCCTTTTCAAATTGAATGCGGACCGCTTCAATGTCTTCCCTTCTATCCGATCTCCCACGTTGACTCTCTTTTCGTAGCGAGGCCTCCAGTCGTGCGGCTCGCTTTTGAGCCACCAGGTGCCGTACAACATAGACAGTCGCCCGCAGCACCACGAGTCCGATGATGGCCTGAACCCGCGAATCGACCGACTCGAGTCCGATCCACGGGCCAGCAAACCACACCAGCGCCACAAGACACACGACGGCGAGTTCTGCAGCCAGTTGCGGCTGCCTCAAAAACGCGAGCACCGACGATCTGATCACAGCAAAGAGGCGTTTCATACGGCAGACTCCTGGAGGATCTTCTTCAGCTGGTCCAACACCTGACCAACATCCTGATTAATCACAAAGGCAAGCGCGAGATAGAAGAGCAAGACAATGCCGGCGCTTGTCGCCAATACCACCCAGGCGGGCAACTCACGTTTTACGAGTTCCATCAGCTCTTCTGGACGTCGCCCGTGAGGAGATAACTCCAGCGCATCCCCCCGCTTTGCTTGCACTTCTCTCGTCACATCTTCAATCAGTCCTCGCAATCGCTCCCGCTCATGCAAGCGATACTGGCCCTCGAACCCGAAGATCAGACACAGACCGTACACTTCCAGCAAGTTTGCATCGAGAGGAGATCCTCGCCTGATAGTATCCAGACGTCTAAAAAATCCCTCTCCGGCCACAAACTCCCCGAAGAAATCGTATTGGAGCGGTCGCGAGGCCCACTGTTCCCGGTAGGTCCATTGAGAGTTGATGATCATCTCATCGAGATACGCCGCAACGGCATAGCGCGCATGAGCCACCGTATCCGAAGGAATTCCGTTCTTCTTCGCAGCTTCGTCAGCCTGCTGAAAGAGATGGTGTAACCTCGTCCGAAGATGATCAGGACTCCCAATGTCTCTTGTCTCCTTGAGATAGGAGCCGAGGACCAATAGATCGCTGAAGACTTCCGTGATGCGTTTTGTTCGCTCTTCCGACACGTCTGGATCTCCTCTATTCTTTCACTGCGACCAGCTGGACACGGATGCTTTGGACACTCTCCGGAATGTGTAGCGCCACAACCTGCGACTTCTTGATCTCCTCCCAAAAGACCCCCCGATCGTCCATTCGGAAGTACTGCGTTCCGTTTTTCATGGGGAGCGCGATCGGCGGACGAGGCGTATGGAACAGTTTGACGCCCGGCATGGCCGCGGCGACGATTTCTTTGAGTTTGCTGGGCGACCCGACCCTCACCTGATTCGGCACGAGGTGACGGACCTGATCCTCTGACATGTCGCCTGAGGCCATGACAAAGAACTGCGCAGACGCGAAGAGTCGGCTCTCCGGCACACGGCCTACCCACACATTGTCGCCGCTGCTCTCCAAGGGGATTGAGATATACCGAGTCGGTGTGACCCCCTCGACGATGGACCGAATGCGCTTGTCCAAGGCATCAAAGGTTCTACCCAAATTCTCGTGCTGATAGGCCGGAAGATCCGGCGACTCCCCAGGTGGAAGCAGTATCTGCAAGTGACCGGCAAGCCGAACCAAGGCGGTGTAGAGCGTCTCAGGATGGACGCGTTCGATCTGACTCAAGTGCTGCAGCACGGGCAAATGCGTCGACACGGCTGTGACCAGCGTGAATTTTCCGAGGTCCGTTCCAATCAGCTCCAGGACCCCGCGCTGGGCATCGGAGAAGGTCGCTCGTTTGGCAACCAGCAGTTCGATGAGTCCCCTCAAGAGTCGCAATAGATAGGGGGACGCGCTCACCCACACACAGGGCGGGATATACGTCTCCCGCAGTCCCACGGTGCCACTTGGGAGACGAACTACTTCACCAATCTTGATGGCCGCCGTGTCGGCGGTTTCTTCTCCGCTGAAGAAGATCCGCAGATTCTTCTTCGCCACGAGCACTTCACGAGGATTGTCACCCGTAGTGGTATCAATGACTTCGATGTGCTCCGCAAGAAATCGTGGCAATCGCGAGCCGGATTCCTTGCCCAGTTGGCAGGCCATACTGTCGGATCGCTCCACAGGAATTCCCAAAAAGACACTGAGACTCTCCATCGCCGGTTGAAATAGCTCGGTAAACACCCGGGTCGACGGCGCCCCGTCTTCGTCCGGGATTTCGATCACCAGTCCATCCGGCAAGACGACACAGCACTTCAGTAACGTGAGGCGCCCATTGGCCAGTCCGTCATGATCGATGTCGAGACTGGTCACGCCCCACGCAAAGGGATCATGAATTCTGAACCGATCGGTGATCAGCCCTTCCGTATGCCTGTCCCATTGTTGAAAGTGCTGCGGAGTCAATAACAACCCCTCACTCCACACCACGCGTCGATTCATCGTCATGGCAGTGCCGTCTTCCCTCCTCGTTAGTTGGCGACCTTAATCATGTTCTTATCGACCTTCACTTTGACCTTCGGCGTGAACGGATTGAGCGAGGACGATGTGGCTTCAGCCACCTGTCGCCACCCTTCCACATCTGGCTGCCGAAACAATGCCATCACACCGATATAGGCAGCCCCATGCTTCACATCGAGATCGATATACAAGTCGGCCTTTTTCTCTGGATGAACCATGAGTTCCTTCCGATCCAAGAGGTCGTCCTCGAGTACTTCCTTGTCGCCCTTCCAGAGGGCTTTAAACGTCGCCTGTTGGAATCGCTCTCGCTCCTTCAACTGATACACGCGCACCAGCACCGGCTGCGAGTCGCCGGCATCATTGAGATTGATCTTGTCCGTCGGCACCATCTGCACACGCCATTTCTTCGTCTCACTGCTGCAACCCATGCCAAGCAGCAGCACGAGCAGACACAGGACGCCGGTACTAGGAACGCGTCCTCGTTTTGTGAACCGACAAATACCCTTTCGCAAAATAGGGAGCCAGGATCCGTTCAAAGACTTTCACCTCCTCTTCGCACAGTTGTCGATGTGTGTCCTTATAGCGGCGCCAGGCAGCCGCCTCGGTACGAACCGTTCTGCCACCCAACAGGCCAAGGCCTTTCTCCTTCGATCGATTGCCTGTCCCTTTTTCCAACTTGTCGGGGTCTAACTCTTTGAGTAGCCCGCGAATGCATTCCCGAAACCCAGCCATGAGCCCAAGCTGATGCACCGTGAGATCATGAAACGCCTCGGTGAGACTCGCCGTCGCTTGCTCATCCGAGAGTCCCTTGGACCTGGGATCCAGGAGAATACTGGCAATCTCCTCGGCGTCCTCTGCGGATTTGATAGGATTCGGTGTCCAAGCCAGGATCCGCGTCGCTTCGACTTCGAACTCTTTTTGAAATGCTCTTCGCCCCCGCACAGCATCCGCCAACCCGGCACAGACGACTTGAAGTACGGCGGCCAGCTGGGACGCCAGTTGTTCCGAGTTGAGTGTGCTTCCGAACAAGGCCAGCTTTTCACCGACCCTGCTCGCAGCATCGTCAGTGAGCCACTTCCGGCCACGACTGAGCCGACGAGCCTGCCCGGATGCGACGTCGACGTTCGACACCGGTGTTGGTTTCTCCATCGCGACAGCATCACCGGTTGAGGAGCACAGAGCCGTCCGTAGAGACTGAATGGCAGCCCGTGCTCGGCCATCGTCATATCCATCAATGGCCCGACAGAGCACATGATCGAGGTACTGTTCCACATCGGTGTCCGATGCTGGGTCCCACTTTCCATAGGCTCGCTGCAGGAGATAGCGGAGCCGCTCAGAGTCGCTCGCTGGTCCCTCAGAGGATGAGCTTGTGCACGGGACATCCGCAGAACCAGCCGGAGGCGTCGCCACCCCGGTGGCACATCGAAACAACAACTCATACGAGCCGACAGCGATCCGGTCACCGTCGTGTAGCGGATGCTCCTGGCTCGGGATAATTCGTGCTCCGTTGAGCATGGTTCCATTGGTACTTCCGACATCGATGAGGTTCCAGACGCCATGTTTCTCACGAAGTTCAGCATGTTTCGTGGATACCACCCGCGTGGGATCCTTCAACACACAGGTATTCCCCCCACCCCGCCCAATCGTGATTCGATGTTGATCGAGCGTTTGCTCCGCCGTTTGCTCCCGTCCATCTTCCACCCATTGGGTAATTAACTTGCAGTGCATGCCGTCACGAGACACAGACCGCACGGCGGTTCATTGCGTGCTCGCACACACGAAGAATCATCGCATCACGCTGGTCGGCTTCGAATAGCTCAGTGCGCGCCCGCCTCGCCAGCACCTCAAGCTCCCGTGCTAACCCTCGCGCGGGACTCGGATCGTACGTCGCCGCCTCACTCGCATAACTAAATCCCTGAATAGTGGAGCAGGCTCGCAACACGGCCACCACCGCATCCCACCAGATGGCCTCAGGAATCTGAGCTTCGGCCTTGAAACAGTGCGTCGATTCGCTCACTCGATCTTTCACCCGTACATACCTGGCGTAATGATCGTCTTCTTCAAGCCCCTGGACCACCGGCTCTAACCCCTGGACGATCGAAGGAAGATATTCGCAGGCTCGTGTCCAACACTGCTCATCCGATCCGAGGAGCGCCCGTAACAACAACATGCCGCAACTGTAAACATCATCGGCGGGTGACACAGCACGATACACCGCAGCTTCCACCGACGAACGCACCGTACCAACCGCACCAGTCACCAACTTCCATTCTTCGAGCGACAGGCAGTCGGTCCGACCGGTGACGATAATGCCGCGCTCCGGCGATTCAATTTTTCTGGCCCAGAGGTCCATACATCTTCCCCGCTGCTCTCCGATCGGGAGTGAGAGTCGAAACACATCATGATCGGAGAACTCTTCGGCTTGGAGGCCATCGGCGATCACATGCACACGAATCAACCCCCTCATATGGCCCGGATCATCTTCCGGTATCGGATCTATTGATTGAACAAGCGCTGTGACCGAGATCATCTTGCCCATGGGCCAATCCCTCACTCGAGGTGACACATAAGCAAGGTTCATACTTGCAGGGAGCATCGTGAGGCTGGATGCCATTTCGGCAGGCATATTTTCAAACACCACATGATGCTCGGACTCCCTTGCTACCAGCGACACGGTGGCGTTCCAGTACATCGGTAACATGCTCGTACGACGCTCTGGAAACTGGACAATGACCTGTTCTGGATCGATCATCCCACGAGCACTATGGATACGTTCATGTTCATCGGCCAGGTTGGAGCAGAGTGCATGCATGCCACTGACTTTCAAACACCATACCTCAAGCAATCGTTTTTCCGGGTCGGCCTCGAAAAAGCACCGATCAGAAACCATGGCATTAGAGCGCGACCGATCGCGCCAGGAGCCATCGAGCAGACCGCAAAACTCATCCCAGGTGAGCGATGAGGGTCCTGTGTCGGACATAGGATTAAAGCCTCAAGGTTCAGCAATCACAAAACAGAGAAGCAAATCCGATACCGGTGTGCCCCGCACAGGGTCCAAGATTCTGATTGGAGAATTTCACAATGCTGACTACGTAGACGAAATGCGGCGCCAGACTAAGCGTTCTCATGAGAGAAAGCAAGATGACGTGAGATCATTCTCACGTATTTTTTCACTGAGCGCGGTACTTGTTTCGTCGCTCAAGTATGAGCAAGGTGAATCTGTTTAGATACCAGGTGAATCTGTTTAGATACTATCGTCGGACGCCAAACCCTCCTCGTTTTTCTCAATCAACATCAGCGAGTCGTTACAAAACCACTGGATTCCCGGTTTCTGTCCAAGTGAAACCACGTAGCATAGATTTTGCTTTGTGGTTTGCCCAAGCGATCGAGAGATCAAGGAAACAAGAGCTCTCGCTTCTGCTTAACGTAGGAGACACTAGGTCTATTTTAGACTAGGGCCACTTGGGGAAGATCATTAACACACATGTCCCTATTCTGAAGAGGGATGGGGGTGTCCCAATTAATCTGCTAGGCTCCGCCCCCATTTTGGGACGCGAAAGGACTCGTGATATTCACTAGAGGAGCCATCGAATGAAGAAGACATGGTCGATCGGGAGAAAGTTGTGGTTTGTCCTTCTCCTCCTGGTGATTGTTTACTCCTCACCAGCGCAGGCACAGGTTCTCGATCAGCAGATCAATGCGCTGCTCGCCAATAATTGCGCTAACTTGGGAACTGGCGGGCCCCCGACTCCTGACCTCACCGGGCTCGGCCCGAATCTCACCGCTCTCTGTCAGACACCGATCACAGGGGGAGCAAGTTCAGCGGGTGGTGGTGCTGCTTCTCTGCAGGGATCCACTGCGTCGATCTTGAACCGCACTGTGCTGGGACGGCTGGAAGAGTTACGACAGGAAGATCGTGACGAATCAACTACACAACCATCCACTTTCCGCTTCAATCCTCTTGGCTTGATGGCCATGGCGGGCATGGGCAACCTCAATGTGTCATCGCCGTTCTACGCAGCCACGGCGATTAGTGGAGGATCCGGAACTTCGGTGGTCATGAACAGCCCCAGTCGCTGGAAGGGACTGGGCTTCTTTGCCTCGGGCCTGGTCGAATCGCTGAATCGAGACGTCACCACCTTTCAGGATGGGTACAAATCCAGGATTTTTGGTGCGTCGGCTGGTGTGGACTACCGCATCACCAGGCGGTTTGTCGTGGGAGTTGTAGGAAACTTTTCCAATACCGACGGAGATTTCAGGACTGGTGGCGGGACGTTCAGCACCAACTCCTACGGTGGTCTTGCCTTCGCCCAGATCCTCCCGACCGATAAGACTTTTATTCAGGTCACTGGCGGCTACACGCGCAACAACTACTTGATCTCCCGACTCGCCACAGCCGAGATCAGCGGTGTGATTCCCCCTCGAACCGTAAATGCATTCGCTTCCAGCAACTCCAATGGTGATGTGGCAAGCGCTGGGTTTCTCGCCGGGTATGACCATCAAATCGGCCGATATCTCGTCGGGCCACGCGTGGGGGTCAACTATAGTCAAACTCATATCGGCAATTATGCGGAAGATGGTGGCAGCGGAATCGGCTTGCAGTATGACGCGCAAACCATTCACTCGCTCCAAAGCATCGCCGGCATTCAAGCTTCGACGGTCTACAGCACGGGATTCGGCGTCCTTGTTCATCAGATCAATGCCGACTACATCCACGAGTTCGCGAACGACCAGCGGCATATCACCGTGCAATTCACGGAAGACCTGCGGACGAATCCCACGCGATTTGCCTTCCAAAATGAGGCGCCTGCGCGCAACTACGCCTACGTGGGAACGGGACTGGTTGCCGTGCTGCCTAATGGCTGGCAGCCGTTTGTCAATTTCCGAGCCATGGTAGGCAACAGCCAATTCGATAACTACACAGGCACGTTTGGGCTACGCATCGAGCTGTAAGGGGACGAGAGGATTCAACGTGTCATTTCAGCAAGAGGGATCGCCATGAATGTGCTCCGCTCGACCTATGCCGCTTATCTCACCATCGCGTTCATGGCTCTCTCCGCCTGCTCAGGTGGAGAGGGCGCGCCCGACACCACAATACCCGGTGCTGCATCGAGCCTGGTCGCGGACGCGGGACGTGATCAGAGTGTCTTCGTCGGCACATTTGTCACGCTCAACGGCAGCAAGAGTATCAACACCAACCAAACAGGTCTGACCTATGCCTGGACCCTCGCCAAACCGGCAGGCAGCAACGCAACCTTGAGCAACCCCTCTATTGTCAATCCTACCTTGACCGTTGATGTCGAGGGAACGTATGAAGCGACCCTTCTCGTGCGAGATGCCCAGCAGACAAACCTGTCAAGCGCACCGGATACGGTGCTTGTCCTCGCGTCGAAAACGAATCCTCCGCCAGCGGCGAACGCCGGTGATGACCGGAGCGTGTTTGTCCACCAACCAGTTGTTTTGAGCGGAAGTGGAAGCCGCGATGCCAATAACGACCCATTGACCTTCAATTGGAACTTCACCAGTGTGCCGGCTGGGAGCAACACGACATTGTTCGATTCTGCAACTGTGGCACCTTCTTTTGCGCCTGACGTTGAGGGCCCCTACACGCTCCAATTAGTGGTGAACGACAAGGCGAACAACAGCACGCCGGATTCGATCACCATTACTGCATCGCACAAACCATCTCCTACAGCCAACGCAGGAGCTGATCAATTTGTTCCTGTGAACCACCCTACACTAATTACCTTGAAAGGCAACGGTAGCCGCACCAATCCCCCGACCAATCCTCCAAATCTTGATTATACGTGGACCATAAACTCTTCCACATTCCCCGTCGCGCTGACGGATGCAGATAAGTCTGAAGCGACGTTCGGCATCCCAGCAAATACTGCCGGTACCGTGACCGCACAGCTCAAGGTGACAGACAAAGGCCATCCCGACCCTAATCCCAAAAGAAATAGTCGTTTCGATACTGTAAATGTCAACGTAGGGCCGCTCGCGACGATCAGTGTGTCAAGGCTCAACCCGTCGACCATCCTCTCGACCTGTACCATTACCAGTTGTGAGCCTATCAAAGTCCAAGAAGGCTCTTCGATCCAGCTGGATGGCAGCGCAAGCCAAGGTCAACCTTCTTTGATCTATGAATGGGTTGGTGCAACTCCGGCCGGACGAAACAGCGCGGTAGCCAGATTCGAGTCAACCAATACGGGCGACTTCATGATTACGCTCACCGTGCGAGACGGACGCAACGAAGACAAACGACAGGTCACCCTCAGCGTTGTGACTGGTCCGATTATTGACTCGTTCACAATTGCGTCTTCCGTCTTGCCTAACACAATTGTTCCCGTTACGGCAAAAATCAGTGGTGTGACAGGTCTCTCTCCAGAATGCACCTGGGAGCCATCTCATCCGAATGTGGTCATAACAGACGGCTCATGCACGCCAACTGAAGCCACGGCCACTATCAGCGCGTCAACATCAGGGTCTTATTTACCGAGATTAACCGTCAGTGATTCCGTCGGTGGGTCTGGAAAGTCATTTTCATTCTATGTGAACGTCCCACCCACTGTCACAGTAAGTGCAGCTGCTCAGGCGAACACACCAGCGACTGGCTGTACAACCGTTCAGCTGTCAAGTGTTGTCCAATCGCCGGATGGATTTCCTTTGACTGGCTCCACCTTAAACTGGACAAGCGTTCCAACAGTATCGCTTACGCCCAGCGCATCCGTCGCGAATCCCACGTTTGAGTTGGAAGCGACCGAAGGCGCGGCCGATGACGGCAAATACTCCTTTACACTCACGGTGACAGACATTGGGGCTCCGACTGGCACTGGATTCGCAACAGCATCAACCGACATCTCATTCACTAGTGCCAACGCGGGGCACAACCTTTATCACTCCGGCATCAGTGGTGTAACGAACGGAGGCTGTGTTGGGTGCCATCGAGCAGGTACGCACGACATCATTGAGCTCAGTGGGGCGACTAATCTCCTCAATAAAGCCAAAGCCGACATTTTCAACAAGCTGCAAAATGGCACTGCCCACGGAGGGCGCTTGGGAACAGGGTCCGCGAGCGATACACAAGCAGAGCAACTAGCTGCGTTTTTTGCCACGGTCGGTTGCCTTGCCCGAGGCTCAACAGTAGGGCACTAGACACACGGATACGCAACAAGATGTAGGTTGTCTAAATAGAAGGTGTAAGTTCAATCAAAACTGAAAGTATTTCTCAATGGTGTAGTTTGAAGAGAGTTTAATGGAGGTTTTGCATGTTGCACGTTAAACGACCAATGCTGATGGCAACTCGCTTGCTTGGGATCTTGCTGAGCACCATCACCCTCACCTCCTGTAGCGGCGAGACAGACACCACTTCTTCAACGAATACAACACCCCCTCCGCTTGGCACGACCGTGCAGGTCTCCGTTGAAGCTACCGACCCCGATGGCGATCAGCTCCACTATCGCTGGGCCGCGACGGATGGCACGATTACCAACATCGATGCCCCCAAAACGACCTGGGTAGTGCCGCGAGGTTCAGGCCTTCAGTTCGCCTATGTGGTCGTCTCCGATAACAAAGGCGGTTACACAGAGCACCGTGCGGCCGCGCTGACCTTTGACCCACCGGCTGTCACTTCTCCCCCGGCCCATTCAATTCCCTCTGCTGCCCCGACGGGGAATTCTGGGTTTGTGTGGGGCTCCGTTTATTCTCCATCATTCGGACGAAACGTCTATCTTCCCGGTGTAACCATCACGCTTTCAAATGGAAAATCAACCGTCACCGACATGAAAGGACAGTTCTTTATCTCTAACCTCCCCGATGGTCCGTACCCGGCTACCTACCAAGTTCCTGGCCGACCAGCAGTATCATTTGGCGCCCCCCCCATCACTGTGAACAGCGCTACTCTACCAACGAGTCCAAGCACTGCTTCCTACTTTTCCAGGCCGGTGGAGCTTCCGGGCACACTCCAGGTTGCAGGCAGTGTTCGGCTCGCCGACCGTTCCTTCTGTGGAATCCGGAACGAATTCTTTACTCATTCGAGTGACCCCAATCTGTTCCCTGGACCCATTTCTGGAACAGCGGAGCTGCTGGATGCAGCCAATAATCCACTTAGCTCCCCTTTTTCTATCAATCACTACGGAGACTTTTTGATCGTACGAGGCCCAGTTGGTTCGGGTACCGCCGCAAAGGTCCGCATTACGTGTGAGGGAACGGTACATGATTCCACCACATTGACGTTACCGGCTACCGGCGTTGTCAAATTCCCCTTGACCGTTCTCAACAATAGTCGACCGACCGTGGATCGCATGACCGTGCTCCTGAATGGCCAAGATGTCGGACGACCGGATCTCCCCAAGCCAAGGACTCTCTTTACAAGTGTAAACGGCACACCTGCGACATTTGGAGACGAGGATCTGATTGCAGAAATTATCCATACACCGGGAGACGATGCGTTCTTTACGTATAAAGGCATCGACACCAGGAAAAGCGCCTGTGCCTACTATAAGGCGATCGGGGCAGTTGAAGGATGTGACGCCGACGGTTACCCGACTGGTGCGCAACTGACACTGGCGCAATGGCGAAGCAAGTTCAATCTCACTCCGTTTTCGAACGGCAATCCTTCCAATCCCATCGCCTCCGACGGGCAAGAAGTTCGGCTCCAATACATTAACCGCAGCGACCTAAATCTGGGTCGCGATATGCAAGCGGTCAAACTCAACAACGGTGACATTGCGTACAACACCTGTAATTATCCCGGTCCACAAAATGTGAATGACCCCCTCGGAGCACCGGCCGAAATTGGCCCTCAAACGGAACCCGATGTGCAGGCCAACATTGACCTCGCCATTGACAACGCCCGCCGCGGCATCGGCATGATTGCCTGCGTCGCCATGGACTATTCCGCGATTCCTGGCATCAATGGAGATCGGCCCTTTACAAAGTTCTATACGTTCGGTCCAACGGGACAACTATTGTTTTCCATCAGTCTTGATGGGCGTCGCGAGAAATTCATGCCGGGCACCTGCACCACATGCCACGGTGGGGACGCGTATGGGGGCCAATTCCCGGAAGATGGAAGCGGACGGCCCGACCTCAAATCACGCTGGCAACCGTTCGATATGGCGAACCTGAAGGTCAGCTTCAGTTCCAGTCAGGATCTCGACGCAGCTAATGCGGCAGTGAAGATTCTCAATCAGCGAATGGTCGGACCTGGATTGGAGTCAATCACGACTGCCCGGACAAAGGCCTTAATTACTGGTTGGTACAAAGATGACCGAATAGTCCAAAATTCGAACTTCATTCCCCCATTAAGCTATATAGCTTCCTCACTCCTGACTCCACCTGGGACACCAACTCAGGCGGAAAAAGACCTGTATCAACATATCATCCAGCCTGGCTGTCAGACCTGTCATGCCGCCCAAAAAGTAGATGAAAATATCGCGGACAATGTCAAAGTCTGCGGTGGCTCAAACGTCTTAGAACAGAATCACACGATGACCAACTCGCTTGTTCCTTTTGAACGGTTTTGGCTCGATCCGACTGTTCCACCGCTCTTAAACTTGGGGTGCAATGACAAACCTCTCAAACATCCAAGCCTGTAGCCTATAGAAACGGAGGGGTCTGGTTCCTCTCTATCGAGAGGAAGTGGCCACGGGCACGAAGACGAAATCTCCAAACCCTTCGTGCCCCGCCATGTGGATCGGCCCATAGGTAGGAATCTGCTCGAACTTCATTCGCTCTGCCGCTTGAACGACACGCGAGCGTACGGTCCAGTACAATCGCTCAGTTTCTAGAGCCTCATTGTTTTCGGTTAAGACGCCCAGCATGGCCGTCGCAAAGACCGAATGCCCCGCCCCGCCCTCATCCAACACCGGTTTGGCTCCACCAGATGTTAACGTCGCGCGAATTTTCTTTTGCGCCATGGTTTTGAGAAGTGCCTGCCTCGCCTGTTCGTCGGCCTCTGGATTCACACGCCCCATGGCGGAACGGGTCAATTTCCCAGCGAAGCACGAATCGGCAACGACAAGAATTTGTCGAGCAGGAATCAGCTCGAGCAAATCGGTGACGGCGGGAAACTCAATCCAGTCGCTATTGTCGAAGAGATCGCCTTCCACTGGGATCCAGTAGCCCCGATCAATTTCTGGCTCGAGAAACCCGTGCCCGGCGTAATACACCAGGAGATGATCCTGATCGGAGAGCGTCTTCCGATAGTCATTGAGCGATTTAAGAATTTGCCTCCGGTCGGCATCCTTCAACACCGTCACGCGAAACCCATAGCGGTCTTGGAGAATCTTCGACATGGCTTCCGCATCCGCCACGGCCGTACTCAACGGCGTCCACTGACGATACTGATCATTCCCGATGACCAACGCATGATAGCCACCGGCACGACTGGTCGTGGGAATTGCGCCATCCTTCGCTGCTGGAATTTCGCCCGTACTGACGAAGAGTTTTCGACTTCCTTGCTTGCCCTGTCGATCAACAGCCACGATATCGACCGACACGCCTTTCGTCGCCCCCTTCAAAGACTCCAGCTGGACCACGAACGTCCCTTGTTCATCGAACTGGGCTGGCGCGCCATTAACCTCTAGACTTTGAATTCCGGCCTCAGCTAGGACACGCCCAGTGAGTCGATGTGGCCTCCCGCGTGGAATCACGACAGCTACTCGCCCCTCTTCCACACGGATACCTCGTGTCATCACCACGAGTGGATCGATAATTTGAATGGAAGGCCCTCGCAGCTCCTTATCGTGGGACGATGTTGTCTGTGTCCGAGCCAGTTCTCGTTGCACAGACTCTTTGAGAGAGGTCACCTGTGCTTGAAGCTTGGTCACTTCTTCTTGCCGGACGTGGGCGACACGTTCTTGCTTGGCAACAACCTCAGCCGTTACGGCACTCGCTGTGGATGAACCAAGCTGTTGTTTCAGATGCTCCACCTGACGGCGCTCGTCCTCGAGGAGACTCATCCGCTCGGTCAGCTTTGCACGGGCATCGGCCAGCTCTTGCTGAGCCGTTGCTCCTGAGCCCAGCCCACTCGCCGTTCCTCCATCTGTCGTCTCCACAGTGCCGTTTGCTTTCGCATACCACTTGCGCGCTTCGGTCTCGTTCCTTTCAAGGCCTAAGCCCTGCTCATACAGCCGTCCCAGATTGATCGCGGCTCGTCTCACTCCGCGATCAGCAGCTTTGCGATACCACTCAGCCGCTCTTGCATAGTTCGGAGATCCTTCCGCGCCCTTTTCATACAGCACACCGGCATAGTATTGGGCATCCGGATCGCCCCCTTGTGCGGCGCTCATCCACACCTTTAACGCGGTACCATAATCGGCGAGGTCCATTGCCACGTATTCGCCGCCTCGGATGGCACAATCCTCTGCCGTCGTTCTAATCGGACGCCGTTCCGTCACATAGGTGACTTGCGTTCCAAGCTGCCTGATTTGACCAGGAAGGAGGCAATTCACCACATCGAAGGGATCCGCAGATCGCGGATCTTTCAACTCCAGCTGGGCCTGATCAAGCCCTCCATCTGAAACACACCCGGCACCAAAGTAGATGGCACAACACAGCATACTGACCTGGCACAAGCGAGATGAAGTCATGTTCATTCAGCCACCCTTACTACGTATTGATCGTAGTGTACTCGAATTCAATGTCTGTTCCAATGCGTTCCTGAGGTTGAGCCATACTGGCACATATAGCTGCAACTGCTTGGATTGTCGATGTGCTTGTACGCGGATATGGAGCCGGCATGGTCTAGTGGACGTTAAGGTTGGTTGGCGCGGACGGGTGCATGGAATCGGAGGGCATATCCCCTGTGACCCGTATATGAACTGTTCCGAGAACAACCGACGGTAATGGTCCACCAGTCAAATTTGTGGAATTATTCGTGCTATTCTCGTTGCTCGTGATGGTAATCCTAGCAATACCATCATTTATAGGATCCGTATCTTTTTGAATAAAGAGGTTATTCGAACTTGAATTTCCAGCAAGTTGTGACACTGATCCCCCAACGGTAAAGCCGGTGCCAGAAAGTTTTTCAATGCTCGCGGTTAATGTCGAAGGGCTGATGCCCACAGCTGATAAAAGGGTGCTCGCAGATGTGGGGTTCACGGACCCAACTCGGCGTGCAGGTCCATCATTCAGTATATTTATGCGCAACTGCGTTCCAGGGGGATGAGCCGTTGTAAAATTAATCGCCGTTGGGTTAATAGCTGCATTCGCTCTGGCAATCTCTATTGCAACTTCCTTACCACGAGCGTTTAGGGAAGTTCCGGCACCTTGGTCATGGCAGCCATTACAGTTCATGCGATTGTCTCCAAACGTATTCATAATGGCCGGAGTTGCATAGAGATGGGGGTTGGCCGTAAATAGGGACATAACCATATATATGACGAGTACGCTAAAACCCACACGCAGCGTTTGGAATTTTAACCGTGCCATTTGCCATTTCCTCCCGTTGGACTCATTCTTTGGTTCTTCTTAAGACATGTGAAGTTTTGAGTCAAGGAAGGAAAATGTCATGTTCCTCGTGTTGGAAGCCGATTCCTATCGGTACGCGACGGCGCAGTATGAGAGGAACTGACAGCAAAGTCTACGTCGAGCCGCCTATCCCCACAGGTACAAATGAGTGATTCAATGGCTGAGAAATTCTTCTGGGCGATGAGCAGACGAGGATAACGGAGAAAGGATGTGACGTGAGATAAACCAACCCCTGAGGTCAACGCCTTCCTCAGGCCTGCTAGGGTGCTTTCAGCTCGCCCAGATCCACCGTGACCGTGTTCGTCCGTTTCGCACGCTGCCCCATCAGGTCACCTGCGCCAGCCCAAATTGAGACATCCAACTCCCCTCACCGACCGGTGGCTGATTCTGGACATTGGAGGGTTAGAAAACCTAGGCACAAGAATACGATAAACCCATAATGTAAGACAACTACGGGCTATAGCCATATCCTGCAGCAGCAGCAGCAGCAGCAGCAGCAGCAGCAGCAGCAGCAACCTCTTAAAATTTGTCTTACACCATGCCTACGACGACACGGATATAAGACCACCGGTCAACCGGTCGCAACGGGCTCAGGACGTCAGAAACCGGCCCCGGACGGCCGGTCAGTGGGGTGGCCTTGTACGATGCCGCGACACAACGGCTGTACTGTGCGGCCCTTAACCGTGTCAGGACCACCAGCTTTCTCTTTCTCGGTACGAAGGAGTAAGTTTCACCGATTCACTGTGCCGTCAGAGTGTCCTGTGTTGACGTAAGCATGATCGCAACACCTCATGCTCTGTGAACAGATCAACGAGATCACGGGGACAGGATCTCTCGCGCCGCAGTGGAGGCAAAGAAGCCTTGATCTCGGAGCGTGGCAAACCAAGCTCGGGCAAACTCCTGCAAGTCCTGATTCAGCGCGGGCAGGACAGGGGTGCGCCTGCCCACTTCGTCATACCGATAGACTTCCTGAAAGATCCCCAGATAGTCGTTACTATATGACACCGGTTCGGCTGCCGGGCCGTCGGGCAAGTCGGTGAACAGGAACACAAGATCGGGATCACGCATGAGGTCGCCGCTCTGTTCATCGTATTGGCAAAGCGAGACCAATCGGTGTCCGTCTTCACTGGATCCAATCTTTTCAACCAACAGTGGCATGAAGCCGGGTACCGTGATGCGAACGGCCTGGGCGCCGCCAAGCAGCTGCTCGAGATGCGTTGCAAATTCCTGGTCGTGCTTCATCATCTTGTTCCTTTCGTGAGGTGAAGGAAGCCCCCAGCACCGAGGCCGGAGGCTCCTTCACGGCGGTCAGCGACTCGACCGCTCGGTGACCCAGAGTTTCGCCTGGTGGGCGACTGCCACGAGTGCGTCAAGGTCCGCCAGTCCGAAAGATTCGGAATTCTTCCAGACTCCATCCCGGTCCTTGTACGAGCGGGCCACGGTCACGTTGTAGAACTGGCCTTTCATGCCCTCGTTCTTCCAGATGCTCGCCTTGATGCTGCTGCATCGAAGCGTGGTGACCGGCGTGGGGTTCTTGTCTTGAGGTGCCATGGTGTTGTCTCCTTGAGTTAGAGTTGATGTGTTGGCCTCTCACCAGGCGTGGAGGCCACACAGCGACGACAAAGGAGACAGAGAGGCCGTCGCATCCTGGCGGGCTGGCGGGCCGGCGGGCGCGATGCGGAGGAATGACCGCGAAAAAGAACTGCCTTAGAGGCGGCGCGCGGGCATGATCGACGCAGCCCGCCGGTGAAAAGCCAGGGCGACGGCCGGATGCGCACCGGCACCGGACCTGAAGCCACAAGCTGGCCCCCGCTCATTGACAGCAAAGCACTACAGAGCGGATTCAACGGACGAGGCAGAAGGTCCTCCTCAGATAGACCGAAGAGACCAAGCCAGTTCGCCACGGTGGAAGAGGGTCAACGAGTCAGCTTCGAGATGGTCATGAGCTTGACGCGCTTGTCGGCCAGCAGGCGACGATGCGCCCGGCTACATGGTTGCTGAATGCGGTGGAACGCCGAACGGCCTGACTGGGTTGCAGGGCACATGTACCATCTATCGAGGTGGGTGAGATTGAGGGAAGCGGCAGGTCGTGCAGACGGATCCGATCTCAGACGGCATGTACATACTAGTGCTTAGTTGCATAAGTAATCGATAAGGCGTACCGTCTTGGGCAAGGAGGCCGACCATGTCCAAGACGTCGCACAGGTTGCGGTGTTCCGAGCCAGACCGGAAGACGCTGGAGGAGTGGGCGCGGAGCCGCACCCAGGAAGCGCGCCTGGTGGAGCGAGCCAAGATCATCCTGCAATGCGTGCAAGGACACTCGGTCAGCGACATTGCG
>Ga0224500_10000064_pt1 | contig 74058 bp, 68 predicted proteins | sample SF_Oct11_sed_USG_FD_168126 | JGI IMG/M metagenome (GOLD analysis project Ga0224500, IMG submission 168126) | Sediment microbial communities from San Francisco Bay, California, United States - SF_Oct11_sed_USGS_4_1 | ecosystem: Environmental > Aquatic > Marine > Sediment | place: USA: California...
GACCTCGTCCGCATAGGCATCGCGACTGTCGAGTTTCGTGAATTCGAGACCGGCCGAATCGCGAAAGAATTCCGGAGCCAGTGTCGATGCCGCCTCGCCGTAGGAACGGCTGTCTGTCTCGCCGAACTTTGGATCGCCCCACTGCACAACATAGTTGTCCTGAGAACGAATGATTGCGAGGCCGTCGAAATACTGTTGCGCTACCAGCTTTCTCAGGTTTTCTATGTGTCGCGGTGCAAACTGCGGCGCCAATTCAAAGACGATCTGCCTGCCCGCGAGCTTCATGTACATCAAGTTGCGTTGGTCGAGTGGGCGCCAGTCCGATGGCGACGACAATTCGATGACGCTGGCCATCGTTGGCGGTTCGTCTGCCTGCGACCCGCTGAAACAGAACAGCACTGCAAGCGTTACGGCAACATCCAGGCAAGGCGTTCTTCGGATAAGGCGTTTCATTGCGATGCCGGCTGTCAGATAAGGCCCATGACCAGCACGACGAAGAGTACCGGTGGTATCGCGAAACGGATCAGGAACTGCAGGGTGGCGAAGAACAGCCCGTCGGAGATACCTATTTCATCGAGTTTCAGCTGTTTCGGCACCAGCCAGCCGAAGAAGATCGAGGTCAGCATCGCGCCGATCAGCAACAGAATGTTGGCGGCGAAGAAGTCGAGCGTGTCGAAAATGGTTTTGTCGGCGAACGCAGGAATAAAGCCCAACGGACGAATATGAGACCAGTCACCCAGCGACATGATCGTCAGCAGGCCGATAAGCCAGCCGACGACGGCCATATAGACCACGCCGATCTCGCGCCTGATTCCGCGCTGCTCGTCAAGCCAGTTCGTGACGCCTTCGGCGCAGCCTATGCAGGAGGACAGCGCTGCGGCAATCAGCAGGATGAAAAATATGCTGCCGAAAAGGTGACCGCCGGGCATCTGGCCGAATGCCAGCGGCAAGGTCTGGAATATCAGTCCGGCGCCGCTGGATGGTTCCAGGCCGTAAGCAAACACCAGCGGAAAAATCGCGAAGCCGGCCAACAGGGCGACACCGGTATCCGACAGGATGATAATGGTCGCCGAACCGCGAATCGAGACTTCCTTCGGCAGATAGCTACCGAAAGTTATCAGCGCGGCCATGCCGATACCGATGGAAAAGAACGCCTGGCCTATCGCGACCAGCACTGTGCGAAAGCCGACTTTGGAGAAGTCCGGCTGCAGCAGAAACTTCAGAGCTGCGCCGATATCGCCGGCGAACGTGCCGTAGATCACCATCACCACTAACGCGAGGAACAGCGATGGCATCAGTATCTTGGCCGCTTTTTCTATGCCGCCCTGCACGCCGCGGCGAACAATGAAAATAATCAGCAGGTGCACTACCGAATTCCAGAACAACAGGCGACCGGGGTCACTCATCAGCCCCGCGAACATTGCGGCGGACTCGTCGCTACCAATACCGTCAAACGAACCGTTCGCGGCGCGCAGAAAGTAATCGAATGTCCAGCCGGACAGAACAGAGTAATAGCTGAGCACGATGAAAACGCAGAACACGCCGAGCGTACCGACGGCGCCCCATTTCCTGCTGCGTCCGGACTCGGCTGCAACCGCGCTTATGCTGCCGGACGAACCGGCGCGACCACGACGGCCGATGCTGAATTCGCTGATCAGGAGCGGCAAGCCGATGCCGAACACGCACAGTATGTAAATTATCAGGAATGCGCTGCCGCCATTCTCGCCGGTAACATAGGGAAATCGCCAAATGTTGCCGAGGCCGACCGAAAAACCGATCGCCGCCAGCAGGAATCCGAGTCGTGACGACCACTGTTCATTAGAACCCGCGGAACCCGCCATTGATGCTCCTTATAGGTTGTTTTTCTCTTGCCCGGAGCGTACCCCCGCACGGGCGGCCTTTGATCCGTCGCCATCCTAACACGCGCAACTCGTGCAGTTCAGCGCCACGAAGTCTAATGGCTCTGCGGCGAAAGAGTCCGGTCCCAGTTCAAAACATTGTATTTCTGCAGTATCTCGGCGGTCGCTTCCAGCGGAATCGCTTCGAGCACACCGCGTGAACTACGAATCGTCTTCGCCTTGAGTATCGCGTTGTAGATCGCTTCTTCGGTGGCTTCCGCAGTCGCCGCAAACAATGGCGACATGGATTCGTTGGCGAGCGAGTCTGATGTGATGGCCACATCGCTGTTGCGCGGACGGCGGCCGGATTTGTCCGTGGAAAATACGATCACGTAGTCCCCCGAGCCGTTGCTCGCAAACGAGCCGGTGCGCGCAAGCCCCATCATCGCGCGCATGCCGAGCCGGTCGAGGCTGCGTGCATTCAGCGGTGCATCCGTTGCGACAACGATCATGACCGATCCGTCTTCCTGGCCGTCGCTTTCGCCGTTCGCCTCGAGCTCTTCTCTGAATGAGTAGTTCTGCAGTTCGCGACCCACCGGTGCGCCGTTCATGGTCAGTACGCCGCCGTAGTTCGTTTGCACCAGCACACCGATCGTGTAGCCACCCAATGATTCCGGCAGAAGGCGCGAACTGGTGCCAATGCCACCTTTCCAGCCGAATGCCTGTGTGCCCGCGCCTGCACCGACACTGCCCTCTTCGACCGGGCCGCCCTTGGCATCGTCGAGAGCCGCAAATACCTCGTCGCGTCCTATCGGGTCGGCCCACATGTTGTTGACGACCGAGTCGTTGGTTTCACCGACGACCGGATTCAGCGTGTGCTCACCCATGCCGGGCTGCAGGTAATTCCATTCCTTCAGCGCATTGGCAGCGCTCCACACGCACAATGTGCAGGTCAATAAAATCGGCGTCTCTATCTCGCCGAATTCCCGTACCTGGGTTTCGCCAATGAGTTTGCCGTAGCCATTGCCGACATGAATCCACGCCGGCACAGGATGTGTGTACAGGTTGCCGGGACCTGGGATGATCGCGGTGACGCCGGTGCGAATGTCATCGCCTTCGATCAGTGTGGCATGACCGACGCGAACGCCTTCGACGTCGGTGATGGCATTTAATGGGCCGGTCGGAAACGTGCCGACGACCAGGCCGATTTCCCGCGCGCGCGGACGGTCTTCCGCCTTTGCGAACGCGCTGCCGCAAAGTATCGCCAGCGCGATTGCATACAGTGTCAGCTCAGTTGAAGATTTCATGACTGCCCCCCGATACCGTGGCTGTAGCCTGTCTCAATTGAAAACATCGAAAATGTGGCTGTACTTGAGGATGATCTCGCGGCCGGTTGGCGGCGCGCCGATGCCGCGTTCGTCTACTTCATTGTAAACCAGGTAAAAACCGGAGTTTGCCGACTGCAGCCAGGAGAAACGCAGGTTGGCTGCAAGGACTTCACTGAGTTCGTTGTATTGCACCAGTGCCTGTACCAGGATTTTAGGTGTGAATGAATACGAAAGCCTGAGCCGCGCGAGGTTGGCTTCAAACTGGCCGCCCGGCACAGGCAAGTCGAAATCGTTGTAGACGTAGGATATTTCGGAACTGAAGGTTTCGCCGATTCTGTAACGAACGGTCGGCGTCAGCGAGACGCGATCGCCGCCGAAACGGCCGCCAATGACGGACTCGAGTGTGAGGCTGAGCGGCGCGCCCTGGTTGGTATTGAACCGCAGCTGCGCTTCGGTGTGATCGTAGGTGCCTGGCTGAATGGTCACGCCGGGAACGATGTCGAATGGGTCTTTGACACCGGAACGCGTGAAGTTGACGCCGGTGTCTACGCGATAACCGCTCCTGAACTCCCAGTGCACGTCGTTGTGCCAGAAACCCGTTTCCTGGAAGTCGTCGAAATCCCAGAAGCCGGTGTATGAAGAGTGCGGCCTGATTTCGAGCAGACCCCAGAGATTGTCCGGCCGAATGCGCCGCATGAGGAATCCCTCAACGCGCTGGTATTCGGTTCGCGAAAGGAATCCGACTTCCGGGTTGAAGTCGCCGCCGACTTCCGTGTAGTTCAGTCGATAAGCCCAGGTTGCCGAGTCGTAGTCGGCCTTGACGGCAAACGCATCGTCGCGACCGTCGCGACCCGGCGTTGCGGTTTTTGCCGCCCAGCCCGACAGGACCAGGTTGTCACCGATGCCCCAGCGGCCGTCGATCGAATAGGTTTGATTCTCGTCGTCCTGTGGCGCGACGAGGTAACTGCCGTCGCCATTGCGATTGATGACCATTACACCGATCGACGAACGGCTGGGCAGTTCCTGGTTTACCCGCGCGACAGTGAACTGGTTGCCCGGCGCAATACCCGCGGCGGCTTCGGAACTCATATAGAGAAGGCCCACATTGGTGCTGTTGCCGACCTTGCCCGAAAGGCGCACGCCGCCATCGATCGGTATCTGCTCGCCGTCTTCGGCAATACCGATACGACGGCTGAAGAACAGCTCGACCTGCTCCGGATTTCCAACCGTGAACTGTCCCGCATTCTCGAGGAAGAACGGACGTTTTTCCGGCAGGAACAGGCTGAATCGGTCCAGGTTGACCTGCTGTTCGTCGACCTCGACCTGGGCGAAATCCGTGTTGTAAGTAGCGTCGAAAGTGAGGCTCGGCGTAATCGAATACTTTAAGTCGAAACCAAACTCGGTGTCGTTTTGCGTATCGACCAGATTGCCGCCGCGTGCCGTCTTGCCCAGCACGTACGGCGTCACCTTCAGATTGCGTTGAACGGGTGCTGCGACGCCACTGATCGTGCCTGCCTCGGACACGCGGTACAGGTTTCGCTCGCGCGACAGCGGCGCCCAGTACGCGATCTCGTTGTTGCGCCGGATATTGCGCTGAAAGTTGATGCCCCAGGTCTGGCTATCGCCCTTGCCGTAACGCAGGGTGCGAAACGGAATGCGGAATTCCGCGCTCCAGCCGATCTCGGAAATGCTCGCCGCGACGTCCCAGGTCCCGTCCCAGTTCAGGTTAAATCCGCCGCCACCGGAACCGAACTGGCCGGCGCCTTCGCGTACCACCTGACCGTCGTATTCGAGTCCGGCCGGGCTGGTGCCGAACACATAGCCGTTTTGCCTGTCCAGCAAACCGTCGATGACGATCTGGAAGCTGTCGGTTTCTTCAAGATCGGAATCGCGACGGCTGTCCGCGACGATGATTCCCTCCGGCTGCGAGTCGTAAGCGACCACGCCGACGTACAACGCGTCTTTCAGGTATGCGATGAATACTTCGGTTTTTTGTGTCGCTGGCCGTCCATCGTCCGGACGAACCTGCCAGAATCCGCTCGCCGGTTGTATGCCTTCCCACGCGGAGTCTCCCAGCACCCTGCCGTCAAGAACCGGCGCCGCGGTAAGTTCACCAGCCTGCATGGTCGGCCGCTGCCCCGGTGCAGTCTGTGCCTGGGCGGCGGAGAAAGGCAATAACAGTGTTGCAACGCCAACGGATCCGAAAAATCTGCGAGCCAGGCGGTCCCTCGACCGCGGGATCAAAAGATATGACATGGAATCGATCAACCCGTTTTCAGTCTGTCGCTGTAGCCGAACAGACCGGCCGAACCGCCGGTATGTATGAACAGCAGATTGTCCTTCTTGTTGAATTGCCTTTTTGCTACCAGGTCGATCATGCCGGCGAGTGCCTTGCCACTATATACCGGATCGAACAGCAATCCTTCCAGCCGCGCGAGCAGCAACAGGGCCTCGTTCATACCCTCGGTCGGTATGCCATAGCCGTCGCCTATGTAGTTGCAGTCCGCGACGATGTCCCTGCGCTCGACCGTGCCCGCGGCACCGACGTACGCGGCCGTTTCGACGGCCAGCTTGAACACCCGCTCTTCCTGGATGTCTTTCGGCGCATTCACGCCGATACCGAGGAGCGGGATACCCGAATTCGTGCCTTTGAGTCCGACGATCAGTCCTGCCTGGGTACCGGCGCTGCCGGTCGCATGAATGACATGATCGATGCGAAGCCCCGTCCGATTGGCCTGTGTCATGAACTCGTGCGCGCAATCCACGTATCCCAGCGCGCCGACCTTGTTCGATCCGCCACCCGGAATGACGTATGGGAGCTCGCCCTTTTTCGCCAGTTCCACAGCAACCGCTTCCAATGCGGCGTTCATGTCGGAGCCTTTCTCGACTTCTCGAATACGCGCTCCGTAGATTCGGTCGAGGAAGACGTTACCGGATTTCACGTAAGGCTCGCTGGGCCTGTCGACCCGTTTCTCGAAGACCAGTTCGCATTTCATGCCGAGCTTGCAGGCCGCAGCGGCCGTCTGCCGCGCATGATTGGACTGCACGGCCCCTTGCGTCACGACCACGGTCGCCTTTTTCTGCAGCGCCTCTGCCATCAGGAATTCCAGTTTGCGGGTCTTGTTACCGCCGGTTCCGAGCCCGGTACAGTCGTCGCGCTTGACGAAGATATTCGGCCCGCCGAGATGCTTGCTAAGGCGCGGCAGCGGTTCGAGCGGCGTCGGCAGGTGTGCCAGTGAGACGCGCGGAAATCGGGATAACAGCACAATCAACTCCTCTCGGGCTCAGGCCCTTGTCAATCAATCGCAAGGGCGACCGTGCGCCTTGCAAGTACCTCGGTGGACGAGATGAACGGCACATCGAGATCAGCGCTTCCCAGCACAAGCGGAATCTCGGTGCAACCGGCCACGATGACGTCGGCGTCCTGCGCCATGAGTTCCGTCGCAATGCGCCGCATCGATCTTCGCACTCCGGTACCTTTGTCGCCGCGCTTGATGCGGAATATCAGTTCCATAAGCTCGAATTGTGTTTTTTCCTCCGGCAGCAAGCAGCGCCTGCCGGTCGCTGCAATAGCAGACTGGTAGCCTTCGGATTGCACGCAGGCGATCGTAGCCAAAACGCCGACCTTTTTCGACGCGGGTTGCAACTTCGCGATTTCGCCGACAGTCTCGTCAATAATGTGCACGAAGGGAACGTGAATTGCTGCGATAACATCGTTCAGGAACGCGTGTGCCGTGTTGCACGGCATCACGAGAAAATCGGCGCCGGCCGCCTCGAGGCGCAAACACATATCGATCAATGTGCCGACGACCGCCGAGCGGTCGCCGCGCAAAGCCTCCTGCCGGTCCGGTACCTGCGGATTGTGATCGACTATCATGCGGATGTGATCCTGATCCCTTTTTGCCGGCGTCAGCGCAATGACCGAGGCCATGAAGTCGACAGTGGCATCCGGCCCCATGCCACCCAGTACGCCCACCGTCTTGCCCTTCAAATTTCGAACTCCGCTGTGAAATACCGTTGCCGGATATGGTGTCCAGAGGATAGCACTCAATCGACCGGGTTAATGACGCCGATGGAGTGCAGCGCTTCCAGGTATTCGGCGACTGTTTCCACCGGCACCGGACCGAGTTCAGCGGTCAGCCAGTCGCGGATTTCTGAGACCGTGCGCTTGCCGTCGACAAAGTTCAGCGCTTCGTAAACGTATTCGCCGCCGCTGCCATGCGAGCCCGCGTATTTCGGCAGACGGAGCTGCGCGTACCTGTCCGCACCGTAGCGATCTTCCATGTAATCGAATCCGAAGCCGCTCATCGGGCCTGGAATCTTCGGATCGCGCCGATAAACCGTGTCGTTGGTCGACGCATGCGCCGCGGCGGGCCTGGCCACCAGTGCCTCCAGGCGGGCAACGAAATCGGCCGCTTCGTCGTGCAGTCTTTCCGCTAGCGGCGCGAAAGATTCGACGCTGTGGATTTTGCGTCGTTCGACGGTAAAGTGAACGCGAGCGACCGCCGATTTGTCAGCCGGCTCCAGCGGCTTCAGGCGCTCCACGAGTTCGGCGCTGCGGTAAAGTGCATTCTTGCGCAGCATCGCGAGCACTGCCGGAACGTGCTCGTTCGAGAAGCCCGCGAGAAACAATGCGTTCACGGCGCCGATGAAGGCAGCGCGCTTCAACTTGGTGGGGTCGATCATCGCTGCCGTGTCGAAGTTCGTGTGAATGTAGCGATCGGGCCAGTCGTGCAGGTACAGCCCGGGGATTCGCCAGCTGCCCTCGCGAAACACATCGTGGTCGCTGCCCATGTCGAGTCCTTCCATCAGCGCGAGCTGTGGTTCCTTGCCGCCCTCCGTGGCAATCAAGGGAAACGCAACGTCTGCGCCGCCGGCGAACGCTTCGCTTTGTTCATTGACGAAACGACCGACCTCGAAGCCCAGATCGCTGATGAAGGTCGGCAGGCTGATCGGGCCGCCGGATATCCGGAACACCGCTTTTGTTTCCGGTCCCCCGCCAACCATGTCCATGTGGATGTTGGCTTTGATGAGCGACGGCTCTTTGTGCTGCGAGAGAAAAATGATGCTGCCTTCGATTTCGGCCGGCCAAAGGAATCGTATCGAGCGCGCGGGACGCAGCAGCGTGCCTTCATCGATCAATTTGTTCAGCGTGCGCGCGACTTCGAGAATAGAGACACAACCGGAAGCGTTGTCATTGGCACCCGGCCGCGGGTGATCGAGGTGACAGGTGAACAGGATTTCCTCGGCCGACTTCTGCGGGTCCGCTCCTTTTATTCTCGCCGTGGCAAACCTGTAGTGCCCCCGTTCGTGAGTGGCATCGACCTTGCCGTGCAGCAGGATCTGTTCGCCTCCGGCCATGCGTTCCTGCAGCCGACGTGCTTCGCCGAGTGAAACCATGAAGGCGAATGTTTTTGTTTTTGGAAAACTGCTGAGATGCCCCCAACGCACCAGCCGGTCGTCTTGCTTCCACCATGCGGATCGCTGGTTCGCCGCATAGGAAACTATGCCGGCTGCACCGAGCTCACCAACCGCGCGCTCGACGACAATCTCCGGCTGACTCGAGGTCAGCACGAATTTGCCGCGGACATCCTTGCCCGCGTAGTCGGCATCGGCAGTGCCGCCGCCGATATCGACCAGCATCGTCGTCGCTTCGCCCGACAGGCTGTCCTGCGCGAGGCTCAAAGGTACCGCTTCCCAACTCGCCAGCCGGCGGCTCCGCGTTCTTTGGCCGCCGTCGTCCTTCAATTCCCACAGCTCGGCGAAATTGACCTTCCATACCGGCCGCGATTTCTGCGTACCGAACATCGTCTTGCCGTCGGCCGCGTATTCGAGCGTCGACACTTCGTCGAGCCCGTAGGATTCGAGCTTGCGCAGGATGTGCGAGGTCGCATCATCGAACTGGCTGCTGGCGCGCATGCGATGCTGCAGCGTCAGTGTATCGAGATTCCGTTTCGCTTCTTCCCCGGAAGTTTCCTCGGCAATCTGTTTCAGGACCGCTTCCGGCACCAGCTCGCGGATATCGGCAACAGCCGGTCCGGCCAGCAACAGGGCGATGACAAGCATTCGCAACATGGCGTTCTCTCTGATAGTTGTTTATTGCGTGGCCGGCACGCGCGGAATCAGGTGAAAGGCTTTCTGACGCCCGTCGATGTACCAGGTTTTTTCGCCGTCGAAAAAGGCGTCTTCCTCCAGGCTGATCCGCACCGCCTTGCCCCAGGCTGCGACTTCCGTCTCGGCATACAGTTCGATCGAGTACGCGGTATCCGGGTACATCGGGTAGTCGCCGTTGCCGGGCACGCCCTGCTGCTGGTCCCACATGCCGATGGTCGGGCCGGCCGCGTGACCGTGATAGCCGATCGGATGGGTATAGATCGAAGCAACGATGCCTTCTTTCTTTGCCTGTGCGAGCGACTGCGCAAGGATATCGTTGCCGGTGCGCCCGGTGACGAATCGGGAGGTCAGGATATCCTGCAGCCGGTTGCCGCGTTCCAGTGCGCGCTTCAGTTCTTTCGGCGCGTCTGATTCGCCGGGCCTCAATACGTATGCGTGCTGCTGGGTATCCGTGTTCAGGCGAAGATAGGTAATGCCGAAGTCAACGTGAATCAGGTCGCCTGGAAGTATGACGACATCGTCATCTTGCGATTCGATCGCGGTTTTCATGTCGACCACCGCCTGCTCGGCACGCTGCACCGACACCGAGGGATGGAACCATGTCGTCAGCTTGAGCTCGCGGATTCGCTCCCGGTACCACCAGGAAACATCGTTTGTGGTCGTGATACCAGGCTGTATGACGGCTTCCGACAGGCCTTCTGCAAGAATCTCGTGCGCAATACGGCAGATCTGCGGGTAGATCTGCATTTCTTCCGCACTGCGGGTTTCCAGCCAGCCAATCGCAATGTTTTCCGCCGACACCACGCGCGCCTGTAACTCGGGTGTCAGCACCTCCATCAGCTTCCCGTACTCGGTGTGGCTGATGCCGTCGGCCAGCGCGAAATTGTCCGAGGTGTTGACAGCGATTTTTTTCGGCTGGCGTTCGGCGATCAGTTTGCCCAGATGCTGCCACTGCTCACCGTCCTGTTCCCGATCCCAGGCTTTCTTGAACGTATCGCCAACGGCGTAACGAGACACCGCAAGCGTTTCCAGCGGCTGACCTTCTGCCGAATCGTAAATGAGCAGGATGGTGGTTCGTCTCGCCGCATGCCAGGTCGACGGCAGGAAAGTGCGAATGACGGGGTCCTCGTTGTATTCGCGCGAAATGATCAGCCACATGTCGATGTCGCTGCGGCGCATGATTCCCGGCAATACACTTTGCACGCGGCCTGCGAGCACATTGTCTATTACCTCGGCGCGTTCACGCATCGACAGGATTTTTGGGTCGGCCATCGCTGTGCCCGCAATGGCCAGGACAATTGCAAGCATTGCCAGTCTGAATTTCATGAGTTCTCCCGGTAGCGGATTGTCTTATCGTTGTTAAGAGGGCTATTAAGGAGACAGGTCCGCATAAGCAGCCCGCAGCAACTCTTCGGGGCTGCCGATTCGTGTCGCGCTGGCCCAACGCGGGTCGTATTCGGCCGTGAGGCCGGCTTTCTGTGTCTGCTCAAGGGTCATTCCCGCCGCGATGCTGGTGATGACGCGATCCCGAATGATCAGCAGCATGTCGCGCACGGCGCGCACTTCAGCGACGTTCGACACGACCCCGTGACCCGGAATGATCCTGGTCTTGCTGTCCGAAACTTCGATCAATAGATCCAGCGCTTTGATGGTTCCGAGGAAACTGCCGCCGTTGGCCACGTCGATGTAAGGATAGGTTGTCGTGCGATAGACGTCACCCGTATGTATCACATTGGCGGCCATGAACCGTATGAAAGAATCGCCGTTGGTGTGTGCATCCGGCGTTTTGAACACATGCACCGTATCGCCATTGATGTGAAAGCGGATGTCTTCGCTGAATGTCACCAGCGGCGGCTCTTCGGCGTAATCACTCAACGCCATCTGGATACGGACGTTGTCGTGGCCGAAGATTGTCGCACCTAGTTTGCCGAAATTTTCGTTGCCTCCGGTGTGATCGGGATGCATGTGGGTATTTATGAGGAAGCGCACGGGTTTGTCCGTCAATTTGCCGATGGCGGCCACGATTTTCCCGGTGAGCGGCGCATACTGGTCGTCTATCAGAAAGACGCCGTCATCGCCGATGAAAAGCCCCATATTGCCGCCGCTGCCCTCGATGTAGGACACGTTGCCCGAAACCGGGTGGACGATCATTTCGACCGGTTTGAAATCCTGGGCCCCGACCAATGTCGACAGCGGCAGCGCCAACAACATCAAGGACTTGCATGAAATGCGTCTGAACATGTTACCCCCTGTATTTGTTCTGCCAGCAGCCTAACGCAAACGCCATTCTCGCGCATTCCGATTTAGCGGGTTTCGTCAGTAACGATTGGCCTTCGTTGTACTTCCGGATGTTAAGATCCGCTGGATATCGATTGGTATTTTCAGGAATCCGGGGGACGAACCGTGCGTATTTTTTTCGTATCCATTCTGCTGGCTGTTTTCGCATTACCCGGAACGGCGTTCTGCGCGAACAAGGTCAAGGTCGATGTCATCAAGCAGCCCTATGGCGGTTCGCGCAACGTCGATGAGATATCAATGAACCCGGATTACATTCACGCCGCAGGGCTCGAGCGCCTTATCGCGGAATGGGGCGGCGAGCTGATACGCCCGGTACAGGATGTCCGCCTGACGGCGGAACAGGACAAGCAGTACGGAACCTGGAATCGCATGGCACTGGCCAACGCGAACATGGCCGACATCGTGCGCGAAGGACTGCAGGACGACCTGCTGACGGTTGGCCTGGAAGCCAACTGCAATGTCTTGCTCGGTATGCTCGGCGGCCTCAAGTACGACTCCGACGGCAACGCCCGGCGCGTCGGCCTGGTTTTCATCGACGCGCACGGCGATTTCAATGTGCCGGAAACCACCTTGTCCGGAATGCTGGGCGGCATGCCGGTCGCGGTTGCGGCCGGTCATGCGCTGCACAATATTCGCAGGACTTCCGGCCTGACCGAGGGACTGCCGATGAGCGACATCGTGTGGGGCGGTGTGCGAGACCTCGATCCGCTGGAAGCCGAACGGTTTCGCGAGTACGAGGTGCAGCAGTTTTCGGTCGAGGATATTCGCAAGCTCTCGGGCAACCTGAAAAAGCAGATGGACACGCTGTCGGCAAATGTCGACGTGATCTACGTTCACATCGACATGGACGTACTCGATCCCGATGAAGTACCCGGGCACGGCCTGCGCGTGGCGAACGGGCCGACCAGCGAAGAGCTCGCGGCCGCGATGACGCTGATGTTCAAATACGCGAAAAGCGTTGCGATAGGCATTGCATCCACACCTGCGGGACCGCTTGATCCAAACGGTGTCAGCCGCCAGGCGGCGTTGAACCTGATCGAAGGTGCGATCAGGGGCGTCCAGGCACGATGATCCGCATCGCGCTCGCGACGCTGGCACTGACTGCAGCGCCGGCACTGGCAGACTCGCCAGCGGAAAACTGGTCACTGGAAGTCGGCAAGGATCCTGTTTCCTGGGAAAACGTCGCTACGTTGACGACGGAATCCAGCATTGAGATTGCGAACGAGTACGCAACGAAGCAGGTTCGTCCGCTGCTGATTTTCCAGTGCAGGCCGGGCGGTGACGGAAGCGTATCCGTACGCGTTGACTGGCAACGATTCATCTCCTCGTTCAACACCGAAGTCGGCTTCAAGGCAGATGAAAAGGATTTGCTGCTGGTCAACTGGGGCGTCGACAAATCGAACAGGATCACGCAGCCTCGCGGCGCAAGCGACAGCCGCGAGTTGCTCGCGTACCTGAAAGGAGCAATCCGCCTGCAGGTCGAAGTCATCCCCTATTCCGCAAGCCTGTTGAGCGTGAACTTCGACGTTTCGGGAATCGATACGGCGCTTGCAACGTTGATTGCAAAGTGCAGCGGTTAAGTCGCCTGCAGTGCAGGCTCCTACAATGATGTGGTTCTTGGCACCGGGTCGCCTGCCATCCAGGCTCCTACAAGGGCAGGGTCGCCTGCAATGCTGCTACTGGCGCTGTAGGAGCCTGCATGGCAGGCGACCCCTTTTGGCCTAGTCCGGTATGCCGAGGCGCTGGTGCATGATCGGGCTGGTTGTCGTGTACTGGACGTGCACCTTCTTGTCCGGCTCGATGCGTTGCTTGATGGCGAATGCCGCCAATGCTGCTTCGTGGAAGCCGCACAGTATCAGTTTCTTCTTGCCCGGATAAAAGTTGATGTCGCCGACGGCGTGGATTCCCGGCACGTTCGTTTCGAACTTTTCGGTATCGACGTTGATGGTCTTGCGATTGATGTCGAGGCCCCACTCGGCGATCGGTCCGAGCTTTGGCGCCAGTCCGAAAAACACCAGTACCGCGTCGGCCGGCAGGTCGATGGCATCGCCCTCTTTCGGTTGAATTGTCAGGGAAGTCAATTGGCCGTTATCGCCGTGTATTGCAGTGGCCTTGGCATTCTCGATCACGCTGACATTGCCGGCCCTGGCCAGTGCGCGCATTTTTTCGACCGTTGCGGGTGCCGCTCTATATTCGTCACGGCGATGCACCAATGTGATTTTCTTCGCTATGCCGGCCAGCGCGACCACCCAGTCGAGCGCGGAATCGCCGCCGCCGAGAATCACGAGATTCCTGCCGGAGAAAATCGCCGGCTTGCTTACGCGATAGTGCACCGATTTTCCTTCGTAGGTTTCGATGTCGGGAACGCGCAGCTGGCGCGGCTGAAAGGAACCGACGCCTCCCGCAATGACTACCGCCTTTGCCGTGAACTGTTTGCCGGCATCGGTCTCGACGTGAAACGTGTCCGCATCGTTTGCCCGGACGACAGTCACTTCCTCGCCGAGATGCATGCCGCAGTGAAACGGCTCGATCTGCTTCAACAGGCTTTGCGTCAGTTCCTCGCCGGTACACACCGGGATGCCCGGAATGTCGTAAATGGGCTTGTCCGGGTAGAGTTCCGTGCACTGTCCGCCGGGCTGGCGAATGGAATCCACGACCTCTGCCTTGAGGCCAAGCAAGCCGAGCTCGAATACCTGGAAAAGGCCGCAGGGGCCCGCGCCGATTACGACGACATCCGTATTGATCAATGCAACGCTCCACGCAAGATTTGCAGCGCATTTTCCGGGCTATCGCCGCAGGCTGCAATGTGTATGTTGCGAAAGGAGTCCGGCCGTCGCCGCTGCGCCCCGGCAATCGTGAAATAATGCCGTATGAGCCGAATCGCCTATCCTGATTATCATAGCCGTTGCGGGTGGAACGCACTGTTGCCGCCGCACGAGGCCGGCAACGCATTGTGCGATGACACTCGGTGTGACCTTGCGATTGTCGGCGCGGGATACACCGGGCTCGCGGCAGCCAGACAGTGGGCCCGCCATGCGCCCGACGACCGCATCGTGGTGCTCGAGTCCAGCGAGATCGGCGAAGGCAATCCGGGACGTAATTCCGGCTTCATGCTGGAGATATCGCTGGCCAACGACGCCGATGCGCAGCAGGTCGAGCGCATGCGCCGCTGCAATCAGCTGATAGCGCAGACAATGGAAGAAATGCGGGAAATCGTGGAGATTGCGGCGATAGATTGCGACTTGATACGAAGCGGCACTTATCGCGCCGCTGCCGGGAACAGCGGCCGGCGGGCACTCGACCAATACCGGGCTTTCCTCGATGCAGCGAATCTACCGTATGAGTCGCTCGAACGGGGCGAGCTCGAGAGAAGAATCGGCAGTCGTTTCTATCATGGCGGCCTGTACTCGCCGCACTGCTATCTGGTGCAGCCCGCCGCACTGATCCGTGGCCTCGCACGACAGCTGCCGCGATCGGTAAGGATCTTTGAACACACGCCGGTCACGCGCCTCACCCGGCAACGTGATTGCTGGTTGTTGACAACGCCGCAGGCCGAGGTTCGCGCGGTCAGAGTCATTCTTGCGAACAATGCGTTCAGCAAAGGACTCGGCGTCGGTGCGTCGCGAGTAGTGGCAATGTACACCTACGCGGCACTGACCGAACCCTTGCCGCCCGAAATGCTCGCAACTCTTGGCAGCGAATCCAGCTGGGGACTGTTGCCGGCGCACCGACTGGGCAGCACGCTGCGCCGCACCCTGGATAATCGCCTGCTGATACGGTCTTTTTACGGATATGAACGCGAGGCCGACAGGCAATTGATCGAAGGCAAGCTCGCGGACAATCTTTCGCGGCGTTTTCCACAGCTCGGTCAGCCCGATTTCGCGTACGTGTGGTCGGGAGCTACCGGCTTCACTTACAACGGCGCGCCCCTGTGGGGCCAGGTCGGCCCGGATCTGTACGTGTCCGCCGGGTGCAACGGTGGTGGCGTCGTCAAAGGAACGCTGTTCGGCAGGCTGTTGGTCGATAGTGTTTTCGGACGGGAAATTCCGGACATGCAGGCATTGTTCGGCAGCGCCAGCTGGATGCCGCCGGAGCCGCTGCGGCGCATCGGATTTCACGCGATCGCCGCATTGGAGCGGCGCCGCGGAATGGCCGAAGTGTAAGCTGATGTCAAATCCTGTACTTTCAGCGTGGACTGGCTGACAAAACGAAAACATCGGGGAGCAGTCCGTGGCTGAAGCAGAATCGCTGGGGGTCTTGTCGCTGTTACCGGCAAGTGTGGCAATCGTGCTGGCGTTCCTTACGAGGAACACCGTGTTCGCACTGTCCGTCGCCTGCATGGTCGGCGTCTTTGCCGCCGGCCAGGGCCTGATGGGTTTTCCGAATTTGCTGAAGAATTCGCTGGGTACGACCGCCTTCTCCTGGATTTTCCTGCTCGAACTCTTTATCGGCATCACGATCGCGTTCTTTCAGCGCACCGGTGCCATTCGCAACTTCAGCGCCTGGGTTGAAAGCCTCAATATGAGCCGTGTGCGCGTGCAGCTCGCCGCCTGGATCATGGGCATGTTCGTGTTCTTCAGCGACTACTTCAGTCCGTTGTTTGTCGGCTCGACGATGCGCGAGCTGTCGGACCGCTTCAAAGTCTCCCGCGAAAAACTTGCCTATATAGCCGATTCCACCTCCGCGCCGGTCAGTGTGCTGGTGCCGATTACCGGCTGGGCCGTATTCATCACCGGCCTGCTGATCGGCATGGGACCGATCGTCGACGATACGGCCGCGATGAAAGTATTTTTGTACGCGATTCCCTACAACGTCTATTCGATTCTCGCGGTCGTCATGGTCGGGATGATTGCCGCGAAGCTCATTCCGGAATTCGGGCCGATGAAAGCGGCCGAAGAAAGAGCACTGACCACCGGCAAAGTCCTGCGCGACGGTGCACAACCACTGATGTCTGCAGAACTGACCGGCATCCAAGCCTACGAAGGCATAAATACCAGTCTGTTCTGGAACTTCGTATTGCCTGTGTTGATCGTCATCGGCGTCGCGCTTGGCTCGTTCTTCGTGACCTCGTCTGCGCTGACGATGGAGGCGTTCCTGCTGTCGGTCATCGTCGCCGCCAGCATCATGCGCATCCAGGGCATTCCATTGTCCGACATTATGGACACGGCAATGGCCGGCGTGAAAGGCGTCATGCCTGCCATTGTGATTCTCGCTTTCGCTTATGCGCTGAACGACCTTTCGAAAGCGATGGGCACGGCGCACTACATAGTCGCGCAGACAGAAGGCTGGCTTACGCCGGGCCTGTTACCGATGCTCACGTTCCTGATAGCTGCGTCGATTGCCTTCTCGACCGGCACCTCGTGGGGCACCTTCGCAATCATGATGCCGATCGCGGTACCGATGGCGTTGACGTTCAGCGGCAATACGCTGGATACCGTGGTCTATGCGACCGTGGCCGCGGTCGCAGGCGGCGGCGTGTTCGGCGACCATTGCTCGCCGCTGTCGGATACGTCGATTCTCGCGTCGACCGGCGCCGCATCCGACCACATCGATCACATCCGCACGCAATTACCATACGCGCTGGTGATCGGCGTCATCAGCGTCGCGGCCTACCTTTGCATCGGCCTGCTGATTTGATTTGCATTATTCAAACGGACAGGCGAGGAATTCCGGCAGGGCTTCTGCTTTTTCGCCGAAGCGCGCCAACCCCTCGAATTCGTCGAGCGGCGCTGCTTCCGGCCGGATGTGCCGGACGAATCGCCACGCCACCGCCACACTGACATCGGCCTGCGTAATACGTGCGCCGGCCAGCCAGCGCTTGCCGTTGGCAACGTGTTCACTCAGCAGATGCAATGCACCGGCAAGCTGCTGGTCGACGCGCACAATCCACGGTTCGTGCTGCAGTTCGATCGGCCGCTGCTTCGTCTCGTAGATAAAAGCCACGGTTTTCTCCATTGCTATCAGTGAGATGCCGACCAGCTGCAGAACCCTTCGTCTTGCGGCCGGATCCGCCGGCATCAGGCTGCGCTCGGCCGGACCGATGCTTTCGAAGTAGTCGATGATCAGGGTCGAATCGACCAACACCACGCCGTCATCGCAAACCAGCGTCGGCACCTTGACCAGCGGATTGATTTTGCGGATATCGTCGTAGTTGCGAAACACCGAAAGCGGCCGGTGCTCATAGGCCAGTCCGAGAAACTGCGCTGTAATGGCAGCACGCCGTACGAAAGGCGAGTCGAGCATTCCAATTAGCTGCACAAGCATTCTCCTATTGATACGAATTTCGACCCATAACGGAACCGGCCGTTGCCGTCATTGCGAGGAGCGGAGCGACGAAGCAATCGCGCGGCGCATTGGCGAGATTGTAGAGATTGCTTCGCTGCGCTCGCAATGACGTTTGATAGCTCGTAGTTCACTGAAACATCTGCAGATCTTCGTCCTTGCTGTGCTCGGTCATTAATGAGACCACGACGAGCACCGGCAAGCCGACAACCCAGCCGGCGTAGGATGCCGCGAATCCATAGGGTTCGCCCGCAATGGTCCACCCGATAGCAAGGCCGCCGCCGGCCAGCATGCTCCAGAAGGCGCCGCTCGCGGTAGTACGCGGCCAGAAGAGCAGGCCCAGCATCGGGAAGAAAATACCGGCGGCGCCGAAAGTGTATGCGTACAGAATGAGATCCAGCACGTTGGGAACCAGGTAAGCGATACCTATAGCCAGCACGCCGAGAACGATCGTCGAGGTTCGCGCTACGTTGACCAGGGACTTCTCGCTGGCATCGGGTTTCAGGTGTTTGCGGTACACATCGTTGGTGAAGATCGCGACCGGACCGATCAGGCAGGAGTCTGCCGAAGACATGACAGCGGCGATGTAGGCGGCAATGACTATACCGGTGAGCCCTGCCGGCAGCAGCTCCATTATGACGGTCGGCGTCGCGAGCTCCGCATCGGCGAGATCCGGAAACAGCATGCGCGCGATGAGTCCGATCAGTGTGCTGCCGATCGCGAACAGAGGCCACTCGATGGGCACACCGGTCAGCAGGAATGCGCGGCGCGCGGTCTTCTCATCGCGTGCCGCGATGATGCGTTGCATGCCCGCAATCGAGATGAACCAGATCGGGAAGATCGCGAAAAACCAGCCAACCATCTGTTTCCAGCTGACCGCCGTCCAGTCGACCAGGCTCGCCGTTTCAGGGGCCGCGCTGAAATGCGCAACGATGCCATCCCAGCCACCGACCTTGTAAAGACCTATCGGTACCGCGATGAAAATTATGCCGATCATCAGCACGAACATCTGGAACACGTCGGTGTAGATCACCGCCTTGAGGCCGCCAAGTGCCGTGTACGCGAGAATAATTGCGCCGGACAGCACGACCGCCAGCGTGAGGTTCATTTCGAGCGTGACCTGCAGCAGTTTGCCACCGGCGATGATCTGGCCACCGACAAAAGTGAACCATGCGAGGCCGATGACGACGGCGGCAAGCGTGCCGGTACGCCGGTCGAATCGCGACTCGAACAGGTCACCGGTAGTCAGGCCTTTGACCTTGTCGGCCCAACGTTTGACCTTCGGCACCATCAGGAACGACACCATGACGATGCTCAGCCCCGAAACAGCGATCAGCCATGACCCTGAAATGCCCAGCGTGAATCCCAGGCCGCCCATGGCGATGCTGAATCCGCCGCCGAGATCCGTCGCGGCGGTACTCGACGTCGTCTGGACCAGGTTCATGTCGCGGCCGGCGGCAAGAAAGGACTCGCTTTCGCCGTCGCCCTCGCTGCCAGCGGCGGTACGCGCGACGTGTACGCCTATCCAGAGCAGCACGGCGAAGTAGAGACCCATGGCAATGAAGTCAAGCAGGTGCAATGAGGTCATGAAACGTCGCTCCTTTTCTTATTGGTTGGCATTCAGTTTCGCCGTAGAGGCCTCGGGAAAGAAACGTGCGGGACTCGGCGACAATGTCAGCCAGAAATCACACTGGCTCTTGAAAGCGACGCCGGGAAAGTCCTTACCCAGACCGAGCAGGTCGACGATCAGCTGAAAATGCAGGTGCGGCGGCCAGTTGCCATTCTCCGGCGGGCTTCCGAGCAATGCCAGCGGATCACCGGCGCCGACCGCCTGTCCTTCACGCAATTCGGAAATGCTGTTCAGGTTCAGGTGCCCGTACAGCGAATAAAATACGCTCTGCCCTGCCCGATGCTTCAAAACCAGCATCGGTCCGTAATCCAGTTCCAGTTTATTGTTGGCGACGATGACGATCTCGCCATCGAGCGGCGTACAAACCCTCGTGCCCGCAACGCAGAACAGGTCGATGCCCATGTGCACCGTACGGCTCTCGTTCGAGTCACCGCCGGCGAAATTCTCGTTATTGTAGAGCTCGCGATCCTCGCCATAGCGGCCAAAACTGTATCCCGTGCCAGCGGCCCGCATCGCATTGTCGATCAGGCTGCCAAGCTCGTTGACACTCAGTCCACGAAGCGGCTTGCCGAACATTCGGCTTTGCGCGGACAGGTCGAGCACGATGGCTTTGCCGTCCGTTTCGATGATGGTCGCTGGATTGCACTCCGTAGACTGCAGGTAACGCATGACCTCCTGCAGTCCGTCGACCGGCACTTTTCCCTGCGAGTGCCGACGCATGCTGCGCTTTACGGGACTGTTCATGCCTGGTCGCCGGTCCGGTATTGCGCGATTTGCACTTCGGCGCCGTAATCTGCGTAATCTCCGTCGGTACGCTTGCCGCGGAATTCGCCCCATTGAATCGTTGTATACGCAGCTGGCCGAGCAGCCGAAATCGTGCAGGGCAAAGGGCTTACCCGGGTGCTTGCCGCGGGGTTGTAGAAAAACGGCAGGCTATAGCGATCCCGGTTTTGCATGGCCAGAACGCGATGCATCGCTGCACGGTAATAGTCGTTCGACCAGACCTGCATCATGTCGCCGGTGTTGATAACAAACGCGCCTTTGGTCGGCAACACACCGTACCACTGGCCGTCCTTGTGCACCTGCAAACCGCCGACTTCGTCCTGCAGCAATACGGTCAGCGCACCGGCATCGGTATGATGATGTACGCCCCTGTCCGCAATCGGCTTGTGCACAAGGCTCGATTTCTCCAGTGGATCACGCACCGGATAGCAGTTGAGCCGCAGGAAACCCGTGTGTGTGCCGACAAAATCGTTGTGCAGGTAGTCGGGCGGCAGATCCAGGCCGACACAGAATGCTTCCAGCAGTTTCAGCGACAGTGCCGCGCAAGCCTCGAAATACGCGAGCATGATCTCTTTGAACTCCCCATCGACATGCGGCCAGCGATTCTCGCAGCCGTAGATCGGGTCGACGCCCGGCATCGTGAAATCGAATACTTCCTTCTTGTCGCGCTGGTTCTTCGTCAGCTCGTTGTTGTAATACCCCCAGGGGTTTTCGCGGGTGCGCAGGATCGATTGCTTGGTGTCGTCCGGCAATGCAAAGAACCGGCGCGTCTGACACCAGGCGTCCTCGATAAGCTGATCGGCAACACCGTGATTGACGACCTGGAAGAAGCCCCATTCCCGGCTCGCCCTGGCGATGGCATCGACCGCAGGACTTGCGATCGCATCACGAGCGTCGCCGGCACTCACGAGCCCGGAGATGTCTATAACAGGGACCTGGTCATCCAGCGCGAAATCGGCAACGGGATGAAGATCAAGATCCTGGGACGAATTCGAGACCAAAAGAAGCTCCGGGTTCTATTCCAAAGGTACTGAGAGATTACAGGCAAATGCCAGTGGATTCGCATATTGTGGGCCTTGCAACTACCGTGGCACTCAATGCTAGAGTGCCGTGCACAATGTCTGTGCGCCATCCTCACCTATCCCGGAAAACATCATGAAGACAATGGTTTACACGAAGAGTGTGTTTTCGATTTTGCTGGCCGCTATCGCGGCCGGCTGCGGAAAGAACAACACCGGCGACGAGAGCGCTCACGTAGCCAGCGGAGATCCTGTCGGCGAAATCGCCGAATACGAGTGGGTTTCCGAAGGCACGCCGGCAGGCCGGCACCGTGTCGTGCGAACCGGCGATGGCCGCATCAGTACCGACCTGTTCGTGCACTGGAACAATCGCGAATACACAGTGAAGGACGAGCTGCAGCTTGACGCGAACGGACTTACCAGGAGCCAGCGCATTACCGGTACCTCGCCTTTCGGCGCGCCTATCGACGAATCCTTCTCGATCGTTGATGGCGTGGCGAGCTGGAAGAGTGTTGGTGAAAGCGGCTCGACGAGCGCTGCTGCCGGTGGAATCTACTTGCCGAACGAGATGGGTTCGGTCGAATCCATCGGTGCACTTGTACGCGCGGCTTTGAAAAATATCGACGGGCAACAGGAGCTGATTCCGTCCGGGACGGCAACCGTAAGGAAAGTCAAGGAACTCACTGTCGGCGGGGACCCGGGTGATGCTGTCGTATCGCTGTACAGCATTGCGGGCATCGGTTTCACGCCATCCTATGTGTGGATGGATCAGGATCTGCAGGTTTTCGCGCTCGATTTCGGCGGCTTCATGGGCATGGCCCGGAAAGGATTCGGCGAAGATGTGCTGGAACTTCTCAGCGCCGAGCAATCGAAGTCCGAAGCGACATACTTCGAGGAGATTTCACCCGGCCTGTCGAACCGACTGGCACAGCCTCTGATTATCCGGAACGTCGACGTCGTCGACGTCGAAAACGGTTCGCTGCGGAAAAGTCAGAATGTAGTGATTGCTAACGGACACATCCGGGAATTATCGAATGCGCCGGTGGCGGCAGACAATGCGATGGTCATCGACGGCACTGGTAAGACGCTGATGCCGGGCCTGTGGGACATGCACGGTCATTTCGGCATATCCGAAGGGATTCTGAATATCGCCGGTGGTATCACCAGTGTGCGCGACGTCGGCAACGTGCACGACAGGATGATGGAAATGACTGAGAAGTTTGCCTCCGGTGCGGTCATCGGCCCGCACACTTACCGCTCCGGTTTCATCGACAAGGCAAGCCCTTATGCAACCGGCGATACCGTAGAAACATTGCAGCAAGCGCTCGATCGGGTGGACTGGTATGCAGATCGCGGTTACATACAGATCAAATTGTACAGCTCGATCGATCCGGCCTGGGTGGAACCCATCGCCAAACGCACGCACGCGCGCAACATGCGCCTGTCCGGCCACATCCCGGCGTTCATGTCGGCGGAACAGGCAGTGCGCGCCGGCTATGACGAAATCCAGCACATCAACATGGTGTTCCTGAATTTCCTCGCCGGCGATCGCGAAGACACACGGCAGCAGATTCGCTTTACGCTTTACGGCGACAAAGCCGGCGAGCTCGATCTCGATGGCGCGGAAGCCGAGGCATTTTTCAAATTGCTTAAGGAACGTGACGTCGTCATAGATCCGACAGCCGCTATTTTCGATACGCAACTGGTCCACAAAGCCGGCGAGCCCGATCCTACTTTCGCCGCCATTGTCGAGCACCTGCCCTTGTCCGTCAGCCGCAGTCTCTACAATCCGGAATTCGAGATCAACGAAAGCAATGAGGCTGCATGGAAGAAGTCGCAGCTCAACGCGATGAAGATGCTGAGAAAACTCTACGACAAAGGTATCCGGATCGTGCCTGGCAGCGACAGCTTGCCGGGATTCACGATCCACCGGGAGCTCGAAGTCTATGCGGAGGCCGGCATTCCGCATGCCGCGGTATTGCGTATCGCAACGCTGGATTCGGCTGCCGTGGTCGGTGCCGCGAACCGCAGCGGCTCGATAAGAGTGGGCAAGGAGGCCGACCTGGTATTGCTGGATGGCAATCCACTCGAAGACATCAGCGCGATCCGGCGGGCTGTGGCGGTGATCAAGGGCGGTTACCTGTACCGGCCGGACGAACTCTATGCCGCGGTCGGCGTGACGCCGTTCGTACAGTCGCTGCCGGCGCGCAGCAACTGACGAACGGCAGCCTCACCGTTCACGACTGGCGGATGCAACGCAGCGCCAGTGTTCCGTCCGGTGCCATCACGTAGCGGTTCAGGCGCCAGTTGACCAGGAAACTGCCTGTCTCATCCGGATTGGCGTGAACCCGGATATCCTGCTCTTTCACCGGCAACCGCAGGTGCTTGCTCAAAAGACCGGCGATGCTCGGTTTTTCTGCTGCTATCACGATATCCATATTGACCTCCTGTCCTGTGCGGCAACCAGACGACTTGCATGGATTGCCGGTCACTTTCGACTGCAGGATAGCCTCAGGCCTCTTAACCAAAGCTGAAAAATAGGTGAACCGTGCCTGAATCCGGCTGCATCAATGCCTCAACGCGGCTGCGCGAAATCGTAGTAGGGGCGAAGGCCACCCTGTAAATCTTTGCGGGACACGCAGTGAATATTGAAAATATGGCCGGCCTGAAAATGGGGCCGGATACATTTTTTGAAAATGGGGCCGGATACATTTTTCATCAACAAAAAATGTATCCGGCCCCATTTTCAGGCCCCATTTTCAAAGGCGGGTCAGGACTTGCGCAGGTAGTCGTCGGTCTTGTTCAGCCAGTCGTCGCGGCGCGGCGACCATGTGTCCATCTCCTCGACATCGCCTATGGACAACGCCTCGTGCGGCACGTTCGACGGAATGACGATGACGTCGCCCGGCCCGAGCTTGACGGTTCTTTCGCGGTTCGCGCCGATGCGAAATCGCATGCTGCCCGAAATGACCTGGGTAACCTGCTCGTGCTCATGGCTGTGCAGCGGCACCAGGAAACCATCCTTGAAGTAAATGCGTGCAACGGTCAGGCGCTCCCCGGTAACGATGCGCCGCTGCATGTGCGGGTTGACGGTCTCGAGTTCTACGTCATCCCAGGAAATGTGCTGAAACTCTGCCATGTTGATCCCCCGAACTGTATCGGGGAAGAGCTTAGCAGAGGATTACTCACTGCGGCGACTGCGCTGTCAGGTGGAGACTTCGGCGAATGAAGAAAGAAACTCGAGTCCCCTGCGCAGCTCGCGGTGGTTTATGGTTGCACGCGTGACGTTGTGGTAATCGGCGACGACCCAGCGCAACTCATGCTCGTCGCAATAACCCCAGAGCAGGCGACCGATCTGCCAGACGTTGCTCCGCGTACCGCAATGAGGACAGACGTTGATCCGGCTGCGGCGGTTGAGCGGAAAGGCGATGATGTTGTCGAGCTGCATATTCGTCACACCGTCTGCGTTTGACGGTTGACAAATAGCGCAGGCAGTCGGTCACCGGTGTGATCAAACTCACAGCCGGTATGTGTATGGCCGGCTTCGGCACGGAACTGAGACCTGCATCAACAAAGCAGGGCGCGTAGCGCAGAGGGATCTCTGCTGCCGTCAGGCGTCGTCGAGGCGCTGCAGCAGGCTTTCGGCCTGCGATTTGTAGCGGCTCGACTTCGCGGCTTCCTGCAGAGCGGACCTCGCTTCAAGGGTAAGGCCGGCGCGATACGCCGATATGCCGGAGAGCAGGGAAACCCTGAGCGGCTCTTCGAGTCCGCCGATTCGCAATGCGCTCTGATAGGCGGAGTGTGCCTTGGCCCAGTCTTCATCCTCGAAGTAGATGCCACCGAGCATCTGGAAGGTCCGGCCATCTGCCGATGTGCTGGCTGCCTGCTCGAGCGCAATTTTGGCCTTGTCGCGTTCGCGCGCAAGCAGCCAGAGATTGCCGAGTTGTTTCAGCGCGTCGGCATCTTGCGGTATTTTCTTTTCGGCAAGCCATTCCTCCATGAGCACCGCGGCTTTTTCGGGTACGTCGATAAAACCGTACAGCGAAATAATGCGCTTCAGGTCATCCGGATCCGCGACCAGTCCGTTGAAGTACGACAGCATGATCGCGGCCAGCGCGTCGCCGCTTTCTTCCAGCTGCAGATAGTGGCTCGCCAGCAGCCGCCAATACTGTTCACTCAACGGATCCCGCGCGAGCAACTCGAACAGCAGTCTCTCCGCTTCCGGGTACTTCTTGCGATCGAAAAGAATCCTGTAGTACAGCTGAAACCACGAATCCGGTATTTCGGAACGAATGGACGCACCGAATGTCCTTGCCATGAGTTCTTCAGCGCGCCCGAGCGAACCGCTCATGTAGTTCGCGTAGGACACGGTGAAAATCTGCTTGACCCTCGGCGCGACCGCGGCCGCCAGCCACTCTTCCAGCGCCTTCGTGGCCAACGCATATTCTTCCTGGCCCAGCAGAACTGTTCCATAAAAGAGCTTGAGATCGATGCGCATGTCTTCCGGTATTCCTTCGACACCCAGAGCGGATTCGAGCGCTTTCCGCGCCTTGACCGGCTGATCCAGAATGACGCTGGTATGCGCGAGGTACTGGTTTGCGAGTGCGTAGTCGTAAGGAATGTTCCGGGTTTCGATCACCAGCGCATCGAGCAGGACCAACGCTTCCTTGTAGCGCTCCTGTTCCATCAACTCCTGCACGTGCTCGATGGCACGAAACGTGTTCTTGGTCACCGACTGCGCCGACGCAGGCGAATTCAGGGATAACAGCAGGACTGCTAGCAATACCGGCAGGCAGCGCATCATCACTGGCCCTCCGCCATCTTGAAGACGATCCGCGTATAGGTGATGACGCTGACGGGGCGACCGTCGACGAGTTGCGGCTGGTATTTCCAGCGCAACACGGCACGTATTGCAGCGCGATCGAAATAGCCGGGTGGATCGGAGCGCATGACTTCCGGGTCGGCGACCGATCCGGTTTCAGTCACGGTAAAACGAAGCAGCACTTCGCCCTGCACCATCGAAATTCGTGCCCGTTCCGGATACTCGGGTGGAACGCGGACCAGCGGCGTCAATTCCCTCGCAATCTGAACTCCGCCGCCGACATCCACATCGATATCGATGCTCGGCAGATTGACAGCCAATCCACCGACTCCGCCACCCTTGGTTGCGCTGACGAGACGACTGATATCCTGCTGCGCTTCCATGTCGGGCTTTTCGGGTGCCTTCGGATCGCGACGCGAACGAACTTCACGGGACTGCTCCTGCATCCGAATGAAATTCGCGATGTCGAAATTGGTAGTGTCACCAAGTCGCAGATCCCGGTTGATGACCATGTATTGTATGACACCGAACATGAGCGCATTCACCAGCATCGCGACGATCACGATCGTCGGGAAACGAAGCACACGCTCCCGCTTCACATGCCGTCCGGTGTCGCCGCAACAGCGACGTTCTCGACGCCAGCCAGCCGCGCCTGATCGAGCACCTCGATTACCAGGCCGGTTTGGGATTTGTCGTCAGCAAGAATAACCACGGCGCCTTCGGGATTTTCGGCATGCAATCTTTCGACATGACCGCGTACGCTCCGCGGATCGACTCTTTGCCGGTCGACCCATACTTCGCCGTTCTCGGTTACGGCGATCATGATATTCGCCTGTTCCTGTGTTACGGCACTATTGGCGCTCGGCCGTTCTATCTCCACGCCGGCTTCCTTGATGAACGACGCGTTGACGGCAAAGAAGATCAGCAGGATGAATACCATGTCGATCAATGGCGTGATATTCATCGCGGTCGGCCCGGCTTCGGATCTCAAATGGTCTTTGGTAGCCAATCAGTGGTCCTCCACGAGTTCCGTTTCGAGATGCCTGGCGACTTCATCGCCACGACTTTCAAGATCGGATACGAAATACAAACCGGACAGAGCAGTAAAAAGTCCGGCCATGGTAGTAACGAGAGCTTCCGAAATACCGGATGCCATGCCGCGCGTGTTGCCGGTCCCGAAGACCGTGATGACCTCGAAGACCTTGATCATTCCCGAGACCGTTCCGAGCAGACCCAGCAGCGGCAGGATGCTGATCAATGCCTGCAACGCCAGGATGTTGCGGTTGGACTCGGCGCGGATTTCACTCACCAGAGCCTCGATTCGCCGATACTTCAATGAGGGCGTAAGATCCGCCGATTGCGCGTCCCATTCGCGACGAAGTCCTGCGCGAATACCTGGCAATTGCGACCTGTGAAACCAGTAGCGCTCGATGATCAGCACCCACAGCAGGACGGATGAGAACAGAATTGCCCAAAGAATCAGGCCACCCTGTTCGAACAGGGTAGCGAGGCCGTCGCTGTAACTAGCCCAGCTCACGGCCCGTTACGAGATCGCTGCTGAACTTGCCGAGCTGCTCTACCAGCCGGTTCGCACGGCCGGCGAGCAGGCTGTGGAACAGCACCAGTGGAATCGCGACAGAGAGTCCGAGCTGTGTCGTAATCAACGCCTCGGAAATGCCGCCGGACATCAGTTTGGGGTCACCGGTACCGAACAGGGTGATCGACTGAAATGTCTCGATCATGCCGGTCACTGTGCCGAGCAGTCCGAGCAACGGGCTGACGGCAGCAAGCACGGCTACGGTCGGCAAACCCCGGTTCAGCAAGGAACTTTCGGCTGCAAGCTGCTCGTCCATGCGCAGACCCATCGCATCGAGGTTGGTGGACTTCATCTCGGCCGCGATCTGCTTCAGACGTCCGAGCGCGTTCTTCAGATTGACGTCGCGGGCCTTCGCCTGCGCTTCGATGCCGCGCCGGGCGAACATCAGGCCGATAGCCCGGCGTATGACGATCAGAATACCCAGTGCACCGAGCAACAGGATCAGATAACCGATTCCGCCACCCTGCTGCAGTCGTTCGGCAAGGTCCGGCGACTGGACCATCACTTTCAGAATTGCACCCTTCGACGGGTCGACTGCCATCGGTTGGTAGCCGCTGTCGGCGGCTTCGAGCCCTCGAGCGAGGCGCTGCAATCGTGCCGCGGGCTGCCTGCTGAGCTCGACCAGTTTCCCGGAATCCGGAAGATAACTCAGAAACTTTCCGTCGCTGACCGCATTGAAGACGCCGGCGCGGGTTACCTGCTGAACGCCCTCCGAACCGGCCGGCTTAATGACAGTGGCGTTGAAACGAACGACCTTGCCCGACTCGCTGATTTCGGTCAGCACGGTCGTCCACAGCTCCTTGATGTCCTCGATCGACGGCGGTGTTTCTCCCTTACCAAGATCACTCAGAAAAGTTGAGCGGTCCTGATGCTCGGCGGCGACCAGCGATGTATCGAGAATACCGTTCGCATTCAATGCGGCCTGCCTGACGATAGCAAACAGGTCGTTAAGGTCGCCAGCCCGTTCGCGCAGTTCGATTTCGTATTCCGTCAGTGTCTTCTCGTTATCCTCGTAGCTTTTTCTGAGCGTGTCCGCACGCTTGTTCTCGGCGGCAAGTTGAGCTTTTGCGTCTTGCAGCAGCTTCCGCTGCGCCGCCTGTTCACTGAGGAATCGCTCTACACGCTCCTGGTCGTGCGCGGCATCCATAAGGGCTTCTTCACGCACTTTTTTCACCAGAGCGTCAACCTGCTCCGGCGACGCCCACGCCTCCATTTGCAAGCCGATCGCAAGCAACGAGACGAGCAGAATTCCCGTACACCGATTTTTGAATATCATGTTCGGTCCTCCGGAGCACGCACCGGCAAACGCGTCAGGTCCGGCGGTAGTTGCTTGCGTGCAATGCGCATTGCGCGATCCATGGACTGGCGATAGTCGTCATCGAGTTTCTGCCAGCTATCCGACTCTTTGTCCCATTGCCCGATCTCGATGCCGTCGAGCGTCATGTAGTAAAGACCGAGACGGCCATAGCGCAGGAATGCCACCGTACGGGTTTCGCCGCCGATATCGATCTCTCCCTGGTAGCCTTCGATCGTATGGCCGTATTCGAGCTCGATCTGATATGCCTCGGTTACACGGCGATACTTTTCCGACGTCGGTACATCGGGACGACCCATCAGGTTCTGCAGCTCGGAGATTCTCAGCTTGCGCTCCAGCGGGAGGAATGGCATGTCCACGGCGACGAATTCCCTTAGCACTTCAAGCATGCGAAGAATGAGCGGCAGTATCTGCCGCTTGGTCGTTTCGATGTCCGTGAACTGTCGCTCGAAATCCGCCAGCTCGACATTCTGTGATGCGACGAGACGTTCGAGTTGCTGGTTGTACGCTTCGAGATCCGCAACTTGCGACATGGTCTGCCGGTACTCGTTGAGCATCTCGCGCGTCTGGTCGTCTAGCGCATTGATGCGCTCCTGAACTGCGGCGCTGGCTTCCTGTGCCCTGACTTGCCGCGACACGGCGTCTTTCAGTCCTTCCTGTGCCGCCGAATTTCCGGCAGCGAGTATTGCCACGGCAATTACGATTATTGACAGGAGGGACGGTCCGATTACGCTCGCCTTCATTTATTTCTACTCCTGCAGCTGAGAGAACAGGGCTTGAAGATTTTATCTGTTTCATTGTAGACGAGCGTCCGGATGGCAACGTCGTGGAATCTACTTACGCTTCCGGAGCGGTTCGCTGTGCAAGCCGGCGAACGGAGTGTGACAGCCTTTCGACCGCGTATGCGTCACGAGTATCTAGCGTGATCGAGTGCCTTCGTTCTTCATCTGTGAGTGGTTGCAGTGACTGCAACTGATGCTCGAGCACGGCCAGGTCTGCTTCGGACGCATCGCTGCCGCGGCGCGCCCGGCTCGCGATACGCCGCCGCAGCTCGTCGTCTGGCGCGCGTGTCTGAACGATAACGGCAGAGACTCCACTCGCCCTTGCGATTTCGATCGCGTTCTCGCGATCAGCGAGGTGCAGATAGGTCGCATCGAGGATCACGTTGTGCCCTGAACACAGCACTGTTTCCGCCAGCTCCGACATGCGCCGATAGACAGCGACATCAGCCTCGGGCGCGTAGATTCCCTGCGCGACCGGCGATCCGCTTTTCTCAAGCTCGTGCATTCCGAAAAGGCTTTTCCGCTGCAGATCCGAGCGAATGCGTATCGCCGGCAGCCCGGCCATCAGGCGCTCGGAAATCCAGGTCTTCCCGGAGCCTGACAAACCGTGCATTAGGACGAGAACAGGTCTGGGCCGACTCGTCTGTCGCGCCGCCATTTCACAGTAGCGGCGAACATCCGCAAGATCCCTTTGTCCCGATTCATCGTCGTCGCGCTCACCGGCGCGAATCGCCGCTACTTTCGCCCTTACAAGGCAACGGTAGACAAAGTACAGATCGAATAGCTGTATGCCTTTGTAATCGTTACTTTTCTCCAGGTATCGATTGATGAAATGTGCGGCCAGATCGTCGCGGCCTCTCGACTCGAGGTCCATGACGAGAAATGCAATATCGCAGGCCACGTCGATGTTTCGCAGATCGGAACTGAATTCGATGCAATCGAAAGTTGTAATGCCACCCGGCAATCGCACCAGGTTGGCGAGGTGCAAATCGCCATGGCATTCCCGATAGAAACCGCGATCGAAACGTTCGTGAATGAGGGGACGAAGCACTTGCAGCTGCATCTGCGTCCACTCTTGCAAAGATGACAGCAATTTTTCGCCAACGACTGAATGAAGCGCGGAATAATTGTCCCACATCTGCGACTCGGTCAAATCGAGAGCGCGCTGGCGTTGATCGGGCGGAACGGCTGCTGCCCGGGCATGCCGGTCCGCGATGTTCGCGCCGAGTTCACGCATGTCCTCTGTTTTCAGCCGGCCGTTTTCCAGCTGCCGATCCAGGCGAAGCACCTGATCGAAGCGACGCATCTGCACGGCATATTCGATCGCCTCGCCGTCCCCCCCCATTGTTGGCCGGCCTTCAACCCGCGTGATATGCACGACACCGATGTAAATTTCGGGTGCCCAGGTCCGGTTGAGTCTGATTTCCTCTTCGCAATAGAAACGGCGACTTTCGATTGTCGAAAAATCCAGGAAGCCCAGCGCCAGCGGTTTCTTGATTTTGTAGGCGTAGTCGCCAGCCAGCAGGACCCACGAGATATGGGTTTCAAGTAATTCGATGCCGTTGGTCGGATGCGAGTAAGCATCAGACAGAAGCAGAGCGCTGATCACATTGCTATAGACTTCCTTGCAGCTCGACTTCGGCATCGGAGAAACTTGCTGTTCAGTCCGGGGCCATGCGTGAGCCGCGACGATTGATAGCAGCTTTGAGAAGCGGCGGGGAAATCAGTGTCGTGACCATAACCATAAGCACGATCGCTGAGAACAGTGCATCGTCAATCACGTCAAGTGCGCGGCCAATCGCGGCAAATACAAGGCCTACTTCGCCACGCGGAATCATTCCTATGCCGATGACCAGGCGATCCACCTGGCGGCGGGCACCCAGGCCGCTGGCGAGCTTGCCGAGAATAGCGGCGATCAACAAGCCGCCGGCAACAAAGAGCACGGGTACCGAGAGAAAGGATTCGAGCTTGACCTGTATGCCCATAAGGATAAAAAAGATCGGCACGAGAACGACTTCGAGAGGCATGATGAGCTCACGAATGCTGACAAAGTTCTTCCTGCTTTTCTCGTATTCCTTGAAATAACTGTCGGACAGCACGACGCCCGCCGCGAATGCGCCGACGATTGTCGCGAGTCCCGCGAGATTGGCGATCCACGCAAGCACCATGACGAAAAGGTAGGACGTAAACATTTTTGCTTCGACGATATCCAGGCGACCCATGATTGCGGCAGAAAACTGTACGATTTTCGGGCCGAAAACCGCCGCACCGGAAACGAACAGCGCTGACATGAAGACGACCAAACCGATATGCAGCAGGTCAACACTGCCGCTTACGATGATCCCGGAAACGACGGCAAGAATGATCAGGCCCAGCACATCGTCGCAAATCGCGGCTCCCAGGATTATGTGTCCTTCGACGGAACGGTTGCGGCCCAGCTCGACCAGTACGTTCGCAGTTATGCCGACACTGGTCGCGCCCAGCGTCGCTGCGACGAACAGCATGGAGTTCAGGGACAACTCGGGCATCAGCAGTCCGGCCGCAGCAAAGCCGAATGCAAACGGCACGATTACACCGAGTACCGCTACGCGAATCGAATCTGCCCCGACGCGCCGCATTTCGGAAATTTCTGTCTCGAGGCCGACAACGAAAAGCAAAAAGATGACGCCATAGCGGGAGAATACATCCACCGTCTGGGCAACCTGCATGACTTCGCCGCCGTGCGGTCCGCTGATAATGCGCACAATCTCGTTACCTTTGTCGGCACCGAAAATGGCGGTCGCAACCTCATGGACTGATATACCGGAAAGCGACGCGCTGACCAGCTCGAAAACACGCGGCCCTTCGCGAAGAACCGTAATAAGGTCGACCTCGAGATACCACGCGGCATTGCCGAGCAGAATACCCATGAACAACTCGCCGAGCACCGTGGGCTGGCCGAAGCGGCGCGCGAGAAATCGGCCGATCACGGCAAAAAAAAGAATGCCAGTGACCCCGAGGATGACGGGAGCTATCGGATCTCCGTGAAGACCCTGCTCGGTCATTGCCAATGCATTGTTCATGCTGTTCAGCAAATTCTCGGCAGCGGATCGTCCTCGAGTTCCTCGATGAAACGCTCGCCGCCAAGTGCGGTTTCGAGTACAACTCGTTGCGGCGTATCAACAATACTGCCGACAAGCGCTGACTCGCGGCCGGAAGGCAACGCACGCCATGCGGCGAGCGCCCGGTCGGCCTGCCCGCTGTCAATCACGGCAAGAACCCGCCCTTCGCAAGCGAGGTAATAGGGATCGAAACCGAGCATCTCGCAGACCGAGCGAACCGGGTCCCGAACCGGAATGGAATCGTTGAAGCGCACGCCGAGTCCGGTTGCCCGAACGATTTCGTGAGCGACCGAAGCGATTCCGCCGCGCGTCGGGTCCCGCATGAAACGCAAACCGTCGAGTTTCATCAGCTCGCGGGTCAGCGGCAGTACACTGGCTGCATCCGAGTGCAGATCGCCTCGCATGCCGAACTGCTCGCGTGCCAGCATGACTGCGGTGCCGTGATCTCCGACGCTGCCACTGATCAGGATCGCATCACCTGTCCGAATGCGTTGCATCGATGGCACGATACCCGGCAGTCGAACGCCGACGCCGGTGGTAGCCAGGTAAAGTCCGCCGCCTTCGCCCCGACGCAGAACCTTCGTGTCTCCGGCGCTGATCCTCACACCGGCAGCATCGGCGGCATTGGCCAGGCTCCGCACAATTCGATCGAGTGTCGCGATTTCCATGCCCTCTTCGATGAACGCGTTCAAGGTCAGGTACAAAGGTTTCGCGCCTGACACAGCGAGGTCGTTTACGGTGCCGTGCACTGCCAGCGATCCAATGTCACCTCCGGGAAATTCGAGAGGCTGAACCGTAAACCCGTCGGTGGTGATAAGGACCTCGCCGCCATTCAACGCGATCGGGGCGGCGTCCGCCTGCACATCGAGACCGGTATGCCCCAGGTGCCGGAGAAATACTTCCTCGATGAGCTCGCGCATGAAACGCCCTCCGTTGCCGTGCGCGAGGCCAATGCGATCATCTTCCATTTTTTTGACCGCCTTTGGATTGCATCGCGTAAAGCGCTGCATTCTCGGCCGCCTGACCAAAACAGAGCGCCGCATCGTTGCAGGGAAGCTTCGTCGCGAGGCGCACATCGAATCCATCGGACCGAAGCAAGGCAAGCGCCTGGTCGGTTAGAACCCTGTTCTGGAAAACGCCGCCGGTCAGGCCGACATGATCGACGTTGTGTTGTTCGCGGACTCTGCGCGCCTGCTGCAGAACCAGGTTGGCCATCGATGAGTGAAACATCTCGGCCCTGGCGACCGGTGCCAAGGACTTGTCCGCGAGCCGTTCGAACAGCGGCTGCCAGTCGCCGCGCAGGACTCCCTGCGGGTCGGTTTCCATGGGGAACCGCAGCAATTCACCGGATTGCCGGCACAGCGATTCGAGCATCATCGGACCCTGAGCCTCGAAGCTGGCCTGCTCGATGTCGCAGACGAGACAGGCTGCAGCATCGAACAGCCGACCCGCGGCACTGCTCGCAGGACTGTTCATGCGACGCTGCCATGCAAAATAGGCGAGTCCCTGGGAGTCGGGAAATTCGCGCCATTGCTTTTGGCAGGCCCAGGACAACGCGGCCGCACTGCGCCACGGTTCGCGGCCGGCCCGTTCCCCGCCGGGCAAATGAAATGGCCGCAAGCTTGCGCACCTCTGCCACCGACCGGGCGCGCCGTGCAACGCCTCGCCGCCCCACAAAGTGCCGTCCTCGCCCAGCCCGACGCCGTCCCAGGTAAAAACCAGCCACTCGCCCGGGCCCGCGTGTTCCGCCGCCAGCGCCGACGCGTGTGCGCGATGGTGCCAAACCCTTTCTGCGGCAAGATCCTGTCGCTGCATAGCCCAGCGGTGTGTCGTGTAAGCGGGGTGTGCATCGCAAACGACCTTTTCCGCGCGGACCTTGTAGAGACGCTGCAAGTCCTCACAGACCTGCTCGAATACGCGGACGCTTCTCGGGCTGTCCATTTCGCCGATGTGCGGGGACACGATCACCCGGTCATCCCAGCTCAGCGCAATGCTGCCTTTCATATGGCCGCCGACGGCGAGCAATGGCACCGGTTGCCGCCACGGCAACGTCAGCTCACGCGGTGCGGATCCCCGGCCGATACGCAGCGGCCGCAATCGGCCGCCGATGCGCCTGAAAACAGGGTCGTCGGCGGGCCTTACTATCGGTCGGTCGTGATGCAGGAAAGCATCGGCAACCATTCCCAGTCGGCGCGTCGCTTCCTCGACCTCCGTCAGCACCGGTTCGCCGCTCAAATTTCCGGAGGTAGCAACGAGCGGTGCGGCGAACATGTCCAACAACAGCTGATGCAGAGGACTGTATGGCAGGAAGACGCCCAGCTCATCCAGCCCCGGAGCCAGCGATTCTGCAAGTCTTGCTCCGGCTTTCTTTCGGCAGAGAACGATCGGTCGCATTGCGCTGGTCAGGCATTCGGCTTCGTCGACCGACGGAACCGCAATTTCACGAACGCCGGCAAGCCCGTCATCACCGGATATCGGAACCATGATGGCTAACGGTTTATGCGGACGCTGTTTTCGTCGCCTCAATTCATCGACCGCCTGCTCATTGCCCGCATCGCACATCAGGTGATAGCCGCCGATGCCACGCACAGCAACAATGCGTCCGGCACGCAAGGCAGTGACGGCGGCGTGCAGCGCCATCTCTTTTTGCAACTCCTGGCCGCTCGCCCTATCAACGAAGTGAAGCTGCGGCCCGCAATCGGGGCACGCGACAGGCTCGGCATGAAAACGGCGATCCAGCGGGTTCTCGTACTCGACCAGGCAGGAAGCGCACAATGGAAATTTCGCCATGCTGGTATTGGCACGATCGTAGGGCAGTTTCGTGATCAACGTGTATCGTGGCCCGCACTGAGTGCAGTTAATGAAAGGGTAACGATAACGGCGATCGCACGGATCGTTTAGTTCCGCAAGGCACTCTTCGCACATGAAGTAATCGGGCGGCAGGAATATTCGCGCTTTGGCGTTTTCGCGGCTCTCGACGATGCGAAATCCGCCGCATGCCTGATGATCGGTCTCGGTCACGCTGTCGACAAACGGCTTGGACAGCGGCGGCGCTTTTTCGATCAGCTCGCGCCGGAAGTTTGCGAGATCTTGTGGTGTCCCGGTGACGATGATCTCCACTTCTCCGAGGCAGTTTCGCACCTGTCCGTCGAGGCCGTGTTGCTTCGCAAGGCGAAAGATGAACGGTCGAAACCCGACGCCCTGCACCTGTCCGCTGACAATAATCCGACAGCTTCGGCGCAATCGGGCGGTGCGTGCCGGTTCTGTGACGAACTCGCGAATTGATTCAGCCAACGGACTGCCTCTTGTTTCTGCCCTCCCAGAGATTGTCGCGAAAGCCGGATGACCACCAGATGCGGCAGGCACCTTCGTCGGACACCATGCACGGACCGACCGGCTTGCGCGGAGTGCAGGCGAGGCCATACAAACGGCACTGGTTTGGATAACGCTTTCCAAGAACAACGCTTGCACAATCACATCCCGGTGGCATCTCGCCGATGCGCTTTCGTGACGCATCGGCATACGATGGAAACCGTTTCCGCGCATCGCATGCAGCAAAGGCTTCCTGCAGTTTGAAGCCGGATTTCGGAATGACGCCGATGCCGCGCCAGTTTGCATCTGCGACGGTCATTACTTCGGCAAGCTGGCGCTTCGCAACAGGGTTGCCGCCGGGCCGCACGACTTCCGGATAACAGTTATCCAGAAAGCAGCGCCCCTGTTCGAGCTGGCGCAACACCGACACCATCGCGGCCAGCAAAGTATCCGGGCGAAAGCCGGCGATCGCCGCCGGTATGCCGTGCTTCTCCGGCACGAAACGCCATTCTTCCGGTCCCATGACTGTCGATACGTGCCCGGGCGCAATCAAGCCCGCGAAACCCGGCGCGCCGGACTCCAGCAGCATCGCCACCGCCGGCCAAGTCAGACGACCGGACAACAGCAACGACAGGTTTTGCGGCACGCCTTCGGCGAGCATTGCCGCGACAGGTGCCGTCGTCGTTTCGAATCCGGCGGCGAAAAAAACGACCTGGCGTTGCGGATTATCCTCTGCAATTCGCACCACTTCGGTCGGGCTTGCAACCGGGCGGATATCGGCGCCGGCGGCGCGCGCCTGTTCGAGAGAGCGTGCTTCCTTTTTCGGCGCATTGACCGGTACACGCAACATGTCGCCGAACGCGACGAGAATCACATCTTCGTGCAGCGCAAGCTGCATGGCTTCGTAGATGTCTTCTTCCGGACAGATGCAAACCGGGCAGCCAGGGCCCGGCACGAGTTCGATTTTTTTCGGAATGGCGCTGCGCAGCCCCGCAATCGAAATGGCGCGCTCATGGCCGCCACAGACGTTCATGATTCTCACCGTATCGGGAAGTTTCATCTCGTGAAGCTTGTTGAGCCAGTATTGAGCGTCGTGTTGCATGCTCGCTCCGTTAGTCGTGAGTATGAGCAGCGGCGTGCACATGTCGCTGCGGTTCGACGGCACCATTCGCCCTTTGTAACTGCAGCGCCCGCTCCAGCCAGCCCGTCCAGGCCGACATGCCGTGGCCGTTGCGGCTCGACACTTCGATAAGCGGTGCTCCGTTGGCGAGCTCCCGCACATGCCTCTCGGCGCGCCGCGGATCGAAATCGCCGAGGATTGGCGTCAAATCGGATTTGCTCAACAGCACAAGGTCGGCCGCACGAAACATCACCGGGTATTTCTGCGGTTTGTCATCGCCTTCGGGTGACGACAGCAAGGTGACGTTGCAATGCTGACCCAGGTCGAAGCTTGCAGGGCAGACCAGATTGCCAACGTTCTCGATAAAGACAATATCGATTTCCTGCAGATCGAGACCATGCAAGGCGCTATGCACCATGTGGGCATCGAGGTGACAGGCGCTGCCGGTACTGATTTGAATGGCAGGTACGCCGTGGCGACGAATGCGTTCCGCATCGTTTTCGGTTTCCAGGTCCCCGACGATGACGGCGATACGGTATCGATCGCCGAGATCCCTGATCGTCGCCTCGAGCAACGCCGTTTTTCCGGCGCCCGGCGACGACATGAGATTCACCGCGAGCACACGATGCTCGGCAAAATGCTCGCGATTATGCTGCGCTTCGTGATCGTTGGCGGCGAGCAAGCCTTTGAGAACCTCGATGGATTCGCTGCCATTGGACGTCTGCGCAAGTGGTGCACCGCTTTTCAGCAGATGCTCATTGCCATGTGTCACATTGCAACCGCAGGTATCACACATGGGCATGGTCCTTCTCGTCAGAGCATTGCATCTCAATCCTGTCCAGCAGCAACTCGTCACCGCTGAGCAACTCTGTCCGCCAGTCTGAGCATTGGCCGCACAACAGCCGGTTCGGCGGTACCACCGTGTCTGCGTCGCAGCGACTGCAGTGGATCCGTACCGGTGTCGGGGCAACGTGCAAAGCCGCACCGGAGACCACGGTCCCCGCTGCCGCGAATGGAAAGGCATTGCGCAACAACGGCGTTTCCACCCCGGACAGAGGTCCGACACGCAGGTAAATGTCGCTTATAGAAGTTGCGCACCTGGCTGCCGCAAGTTCCAGCACCTCGCGGACGATCGCCTGACATACGGATAGCTCATGCATCGGCGGCAAGTATCTCGTCGAAGAGTTCCCAGGAGCCGGCGGCATCCTGTTCCGATACTTTCTGAATTGCATAGCCGACATGCACCAGCACGTAGTCGCCCGGTGCGAGCTCTTGATCCTGCAGCATGAACAAGCTCACCTCGCGTTCAATTCCGCGGGCTTCGCAGGTGCATTGGAAACCGGATATTTTCGAAATCTGCATGGGGACGGCGAGACACATATTCCCCCCCGGGGATGCGGCGTTTTTTTGCACCCCAATCGGGTGCATGACGAATAGCGCGGGCGCACGGTCATGATAGTCGTCCAGGCGCTCAAGCTACTGTACGTAATTACGCTTATTCATTAGTGCCATGTACGAGCCTATGGTGTTCGTGTGGGAAAAACCCCGATTCTTTGCAGGTGCATCGTGGGGAAACATACGACAACAAACAGAACGCTCGTACTCGGCGTCGGTAATACCCTGCTTGCAGACGAAGGTGCCGGAGTGCACGCGATGCGTTATCTGCAATCGCACTCGGAGTCCCTCCCGCAAACGGAGTTCTTGGACGCCGGCACACTGAGCTTCACTCTCGCCAGCGACATTGCCGAAGCGGATAACCTTATTATTTTTGATGCGGCCCAGATCAACGCTTCACCCGGAACCATAAGAGTGTTTGAAGGTGAAGAACTCGACAGTTTTCTCAATTCAGGGCGGCGCAGCGTTCATGAAGTCGGCTTCGCAGACCTGATGGACATCGCGAGATTGCAGGATTGCCTCCCCGCCAATCGCGCATTGATCGGCATTCAGCCGGAGCTGCTCGGCTGGGGCGATTCGACCGGTGAATCCGTCACGGCCGCAATCCCGCGCGCTGCGGACAGCGCAAGAGCATTGATTACCAAGTGGTTACAACAATGAGCGCATTGGACACGATCAGCGTACGGGTAGAGGCGAGCAGCGGCAATGTGCGACCGCTGCTGCACGAGATCCGGCACGCGCTGCAGCGGGTAGCCGATGGTGGTATTGGCACGACCATCGATCTTGGCAGCCTGCCATTGGCGCCCGGCGAAGAGAAAAGAATCGAGGAACTGCTGGGCAGCGGCGAGTTGCGGGCCGAACTGGATGCACTTGGACCAACTGTGCTGCAGGAAACCCGCTATGCCGGTGTCTGGTTTGTCACGCACCGCAATACCGAGCAGGAAGTTGTCGCCCGCTTCATCGAAGTAACGCGCGTCCCCGAGTTGCTGCTGGCACAAGAAGTCGACATGCAACGCGCGGTTCATGAATTGGAGAAGCAACTCGAAGTGAACTGACGGAAGAATCGACAGGAGAAAAGATCATGCGTAAAGACCAGACACTCGGTGCATACCTGTTCTCACAGGGGGTATCGCGTCGTGGCTTCCTGAAGTTCTGTTCGGCGACCGCGTCGCTGATGGCGTTACCGCCGACGATGGTCGGCCGGGTGGCCGCAGCACTGGAAAATGCTCGCCGGCCATCTGTCATCTGGTTATCGTTCCAGGAATGCACCGGCTGCACCGAATCACTCACCCGGTCGCACGCTCCGACCGTCGAATCGCTGATTTTTGACGCCATTTCCCTCGACTATCATCACACGCTGCAGGCTGCAGCCGGCCACGGCGCGGAAGCGGCCCGCGAAGCGGCCATGGAAGAAAACGCCGGCGAGTACCTGCTGGTTGTCGATGGCTCGATCCCGATCGGCAACCCGGCCTACTCGACCATTGCGGGTATCAGCAACCTCGACATGCTGAAGGAGTCTGCCGCGAATGCCGCAGCGATAATCGCAGTCGGCACCTGTGCGGCATACGGCGGCATACCACACGCCAACCCGAATCCGACCGGCGCGGTCTCCGTGTCCGACATTATCAAGGACAAGCCGATCATCAATGTCTCCGGTTGTCCGCCGATTCCGGTCGTTATCACAGGCGTGCTGGCGCATTTCCTGACTTTCGGCTCCATCCCGGAACTCGACGAGCTCGGCAGGCCGAAAGCGTTCTTCGGACAAAGTATTCACGATCGCTGCTATCGACGTCCGTTTTACGAGCGTGGCCAGTTCGCCAAGTCATTCGACGACGAAGGTGCGCGACAGGGCTGGTGCCTGTATGAGCTCGGCTGCAAGGGGCCGACGACGTACAACGCCTGCGCCACATTGAAGTGGAACGAAGGCACGAGCTTCCCGATCGGATCGGGGCATGGCTGCATCGGTTGTTCCGAACCGGATTTCTGGGACAAGGGCAGTTTCTACCGACCGATCGCAGCCGGGCTCTGGGGTTCGCGCGATGCCCTGCTGGGAGCTGCAGCGGCTGGTGCCGCTATCGGCATCGGCACGGCACTTGCCGCGCGTTCGAAAAAGAAAAGAGCCAATGCGGCAAAGGAGACAGAATCAACATGACGCTTCTCGACTTCGCACGCGGGCCGGCACTGCAGTGGTCCATGATCATCCTGGTTGCCGGAGTCCTGTGGCGACTTGGCGGCACCATCCTTATTAATGCGAAAAAGGACTTGTCGAAAGCGCGTAAGGAGCACGCAGTGGCAGACGGGCTGAAGACGATTGCCACGCGTTCGCTGCCGGCACACCAGTTCGAGAAAAACATTCGCTTTCAGCATTTCTCGGGCTACGCCTGGCACATCGCTTTGTTCGTATCAGTGCTGTTCTTCGCACCGCATATTCTGTTCTTCGAGTCGGTACTCGGGTTCGGCTGGCCGAGCCTGCCGAACAGCATCATCCTGATTACAGCGGCAATCGCCCTGGCGATCCTTTTTGCTCTGCTCATCCGACGGGCAACGCATCCTGTACAACGCATCATTTCCAACGCCGATGACTACATCAGCATTCTCGTCGTCATTGCACCGTTGATCACAGGCATTCTCGCGTTTGCTCACCTCGGGGCCCGTTACGAGACTCTGCTTGCCGTGCACCTGCTGAGCGTCGAAGCGCTGTTTGTCTGGTTTCCGTTCGGCAAACTGATGCACACAGCGCTGACTTTTCCATCGCGCTACCAGGCCGGCTCGAGCTACGGACGCAAGGGAGTGCGCGCATGAACTCCAATGCCGAAAACCTGCGAAACTTTCGCTCCCGCCTCGAGGCAATCGGGGAAGGCGCGAACGGCGAAGATCCAATGTCCGACGAGGAACGCGTTCGGCGCGCGGGCAATGCTTTCCTGCGCGAAATCAACGGCCGCATGGCCGTCGATCTCGAGACCTGCATTCATTGTGGAATGTGCGCGGAAGCCTGTCATTTCTACGAGGCGACTCAGGACGAACGCTATACGCCCGCACACAAGTTCGATCCCCTGAGACGTTTTTACCGGCGGGAACTGAGCCCGATGCGCTGGCTGTTCCGTCCTTTCACCAGGAAAGTCGACGCCGCCGAACTTCGTGAGTGGCAGGAACTCGTGTACGACGCCTGCACCGGCTGCGGCCGCTGCGACATGATGTGTCCGATGGGCATCAACATATCGGAGTTGATAGTCGTAATGCGAAAGGGCATTGCGAGCGCCGGTCTTGCGCCGCCTGAAGTCCAGGCCTTGCAGAATGAGCAACTGACCGGTGGCAGCCTGTTCGGCGTCGACGCCGCCAAGCTGCGGGAGCTTGTCAGCCAGCTCAAGTCGCAACAGATCGAGGTGCCGCTCGATCAACCGAAGGCAGATATCCTGGTACTGACCACCGCGGTCGACGTGCTGGTGTTTACCGACGCGCTGGCTGCACTGGCCAGGATAATGAATCGATCAGGCGCCAGCTGGACCCTGTCGAGCAAAGCATTCGAGGCAGCCAATGTCGGGCTGATCTCCGGCAACACATCGGCCCAGGCACTTGCCTCCGGAAGAATCATCGATCAGGCAGCGGCTATCGGTGCGAAAACCGTCCTCATCCCCGAGTCCGGGCACGCTTACCAGGCCTTGCGTTGGGAGGGAGCGGACAGTTCCGGCAACGAGCTGCCCTTCGAGGTTCTGGCTATCTCGGAATTCGTGACCAGGGAACTGGATGCAGGTCGGCTTAAATTCAAAGCGGCAGCAAACGGCCGCTCCGTCACGTACCACGATCCCTGCCGCCTCGGACGGCACGGCGGCGTTTTCGAGGAACCGCGGCGCCTGCTCGAAGCGATGGGACTGGAAAATCGTGACACCGAATCGAACCGTCGCGAAAACTATTGCTGCGGCGGCGGCTGTGGCGAATACACGATATCCCGCGCGGCACCGCTTCGGCAGAAGGTATTCGAAATCAAGAGACGCGAGTTCGAGAATACCGGCGCCGACGCCGTGATCACGGCCTGCAGCAACTGCAGGGTCAATCTGATGATCGGCGCGGAAAACGCCCGGTGGCAAAAGCCTATAGAAAGCCTGGTGGAAACCGTGGCGAAGAATCTAACTGATGCATAAGCACGAGCAGGTGACGAAATGAATGAACGAGTCGTTGTAGATCCGATAACGCGAATCGAGGGCCACCTGCGCATCGAGGCACAGATGGAGGGTGACCGGATCGCCCAGGCCTACTCATCGGGAACGATGGTAAGAGGAATCGAGATCATACTGCGTGGCCGCGATCCCCGGGATGCATGGGCATTTGCGCAGCGCATATGCGGCGTATGCACGCTCGTGCACGGCATTGCTTCGGTCCGTGCCGTCGAAGACGCGCTGAAATACGAAATTCCGAAGAATGCACAGCTGATTCGCAACATGATGATCGGCGCGCAATACGTGCACGACCACGTCATGCATTTCTACCACCTGCACGCGCTCGACTGGGTCGACGTCGTGTCGGCATTGCAGGCGGATCCGAAAGCGACCTCGGACCTGGCTCAAAGCATCAGCAACTATTCGAAGAGTTCGCCCGGCTATTTCCGCGATATGCAGGCCAAGCTCAAGGGCTTCGTCGAGGCCGGCCAACTGGGGATCTTTGCCAAGGCCTATTGGGGACACCCGGCCTACAAGCTGCCGCCGGAAGCCAACCTGATGGCTGTCGCACATTACCTGGAGGCGCTGACCTGGCAGCGCGACGTTTCGAAAATGCTGACGATATTCGGCGGCAAGAACCCGCACCCGAACTTCCTGGTCGGAGGTGTTCCCTGCCCGATCGATCTCAATTCCGATTCCGCAATCAACGCCGAAAAGCTCTCGCAAGTGCAGAACATCATCACGCAAATGCGCGAGTTCGTGGATCAGGTTTACGTTCCCGATACGCTGGCGGTCGCCTCTTTTTACAAGGATTGGGGTGCACAGGGCGAAGGCGTCGGCAACTTCATGACCTACGGCGATTTTCCGGAACAGGGGATCAACGATCCGTCGACTTTCCTGTTCCCTCGCGGCGCGATCCTCAATCGCGACCTGTCAAACATTCACGATGTGGATCTCAACGACGACAGCCAGGTTCGCGAGTCGATTGCGCACTCCTGGTATGACTACTCCGGCGGAAAGACCGAAAGCCTGCATCCTTACAAAGGCGAAACCGAGCTGAACTACGACGGTCCCACGCCGCCGTATTCACAGCTCGACGTGGAGAAAAGCTATTCCTGGCTGAAGTCGCCGCGCTGGAAAGGCCACGTCATGGAAGTCGGTCCGCTTGCCAGGGTGCTGATGATGTACGCCACGGGACATGCACAGGCGCGCGAACTGGTCGATTACACCTTGTCGACATTGCAAATCCCGGTCGAGGCGCTGTTCTCGACTCTTGGCCGAACGGCAGCGCGCACGCTGGAGACGAAAATTGTCGCAGACAATCTGCAAACCTGGCACAACAACCTGATTGGCAACATCAAGTCCGGCGACACGCGGACGTTCAATGAGGTTCTCTGGGAACCGTCGTCGTGGCCAAAGAAAGCACAAGGCGTCGGCTTCATGGAAGCACCGCGCGGCGGGCTCGCGCACTGGATCGTCATCGAGAACGGCACGATCGCCAACTACCAGGCGGTGGTACCGAGTACCTGGAATGCCGGGCCACGCGATGCCGATGGCAATCCGGGTCCCTACGAAGCGGCGCTTGCCGGCCATCAGTTGCACGACCCGAAACAGCCGGTCGAGATACTCAGGACCATTCACAGCTTCGACCCCTGCATTGCCTGCGCAGTGCACGTAACCGATCCCGACGGCGAAGAACTCGTCAAGGTCAAAATCCTCTAGGAGTCCGAACGACATGCGGAAACTGATTTCACTCATCCTGTTGGCAGGCGCCAGCACCGGTACCATTGCCGTTGCCCATCCGCTGCCCGGAGACCCGGCGCTCGCGGAGCAGCTGTTGCACCGGGGGCTGTCGCTGCACCACGCTCCCATGGTCATCCTGCTGTTGATCGCGGCGGCGCTGCTGGTCCTGTCCGCGAAGGCCTGGACAACCCGCAACAAGCATTAGGCGCACGCGACTATCCGTAATTTCCGCGGCATTACAAATGCCTGCGGATTCGGTATAAAACACTGCCTAACGGTTTCTCGTGAATCAGCTTATGATTTGCGACGGCCTTCACGGGAGAACAACCATGCCAGCAGACTCCTTACGACATGCGAGCCCGATAGCGGAAGATTTCCATGGGGGTTCGCCGGGCGCGATTGCAAAACGCCTGTTTCACGCGACACGTCCGAAATTCTTTCCGGCCTCGGTACTGCCGGTACTTGCCGGTAGCGCATGGGGCGTTGCAGCGAGCGGCGCGCCCGACCTGGGTGTGTTTGCGCTCGCATTGCTGGCCACAGTCTGCGTTCACGCCGGCAGCAACGTGCTGAATGACGTCGGAGACGACTCCGGCGGCACCGACCGCGTGAACGACGACAGGATTTATCCGTATACGGGCGGTTCGAGATTCATTCAGACCGGCATACTGAGTGCCGTTGCGATGGCAAGGCTTGGCATCAGCCTGTTGTTGATCGCCGCTGTCGCGGGCTTCGTGCTGATCGCGATCAAGGGCCCGATGATTCTTTATTTTGGAATGGCGGGTGTAAGCCTGGGCGTCCTGTATTCACTCGGTCCGGTGCGTTTGAGTTCGATTGGACTTGGCGAAACCGCGGTGGCCATTGCATTCGGCGTCATTCCTGTATGCGGCGCGGCCTGGCTGCAGGGTGCAGCCCTCGACATGCAGCTGCTGATATTTTCACTGCCCGTCAGCGCCTGGGTCGCCGCCATACTGCTGATCAACGAGGTACCGGATATCAAGGCCGATGGGGCAACCGGAAAGGGTACGCTGCCAGTACGATTAGGCCTTCGCGGCACGGCAAATCTCTACCTGACTCTGCACCTTTCGGCTATCGCAGCCTGTGTCTACCTCGGCGTGGCGGGCGCGATGCCCCTGGTCGCGCCGCTGCTGCCCGCCGTGCTTCTGTTTCTGACCGTTCGCGCGGCAGTCGCGATTCGCCGCGGCATTGCCGATCGCTCCGCCATGACAAAAGCCATCGAAAGCACGCTGGCGATTCATACGCTCGGGTCGCTGTGGCTGGTTGCATGCATGCTCTACGTTTACTGGACGACAGTGGCATAAATTCCCGCGGAGATCGGCCGACCGATAAAACACTTCAGATGCTGATAAGAATAAAAAAAGGACTCGACATTCCCCTTGCCGGCGCGCCACAGCAAATAATCGCTGACGCAAATAATTGCAGCAGCGTCGCACTGCTCGGAGCCGACACCCCCGGCCTGAAACCCGCAATGGCGGTGCAGGAAGGCGAACGGGTTTCGCTGGGTGATGTTCTGTTCACCGACAAGCGTAATCCGGCCGTAACTTTCGTATCGCCAGGCAGCGGCGTCGTCAGCGCCATCAACCGCGGCGAGAAACGCGTGTTGCAGTCCGTTGTCGTCGATCTGGACGGTACGGACGAGAAAATATTTGAATCGTTCGACGAGCAACAGATACGCAGCCTGGATGCTGTAAAGATTCGCGACATGCTTATCGCCTCCGGCCAGTGGACCGCCTTCCGTACCCGCCCTTTCAGCCATATCCCGGATCCGGCGACCTCGCCCCATTCGATTTTCGTTACGGCGATCGACAGCAATCCGCTGGCGGCAGACCCTGCCGTCATCGTCCGTGAAAACAGCGATGCATTTGTTTCCGGGCTCAGGCTTGTATCGAAACTTGCCGACAACAGGACGTTTCTTTGCACGGCAAAGGACAGTGACATCCCCTGCCCTGAAGAAGAACCGTTCGTACGGGCGGAGTTCGCGGGCCCGCACCCGGCCGGACTGGTGGGTACCCATATCCATTTTCTCGAGCCCGTGGGAGCGGCGCGTACCGTCTGGCATATCGGCTACCAGGACGTGATCGCCATTGGCAGATTGTTTCTGGAGGGGCGGCTTTTCGTCGAACGAATTGTCGCCGTGGGCGGTCCGCTGGCCCGCTGGCCGCGCCTTGTACGCACGCGTGCAGGTGCCAGCGTCCGCGACTTGTTGCAAGGCGAGACCATTGCAGGCAGTCGACGGGTGATCTCGGGATCGGTTCTGTCCGGCCATCACGCGGCGCGGCATGCCGCCTGGCTGGGTCGTTATCACAATCAAATCAGTATCTTGCGGGAAGGAAGCCCGCGCGAATTCCTCTCCTGGATGCGCCCGGGTCTCGGCAGATATTCGTCGCTGCGGACCTATGCCGGCCATGTTTTCCGGCGCGGCACCTTCGACCTGACTACATCGCAGAACGGAAGCCCTCGCGCGATGGTCTCGACCGGCAGCTTCGAGCGAGTCATGCCGCTGGATATTCTGCCGACGCCGTTACTGAAAGCACTGCTCGTGCGTGATACCGACAGCGCGAGCTCGCTCGGCTGCCTCGAACTCGACGAGGAAGACCTGGCGCTGTGCTCGTTCGTCTGTAACGGCAAGTACGAGTACGGGCCGCATTTGCGCATGACGCTCGACGAGATCGAGGCCAACGGCTGATGAAGCGCCTGCGAAAATTTCTGGACGGACTCGAGCCGCTGTTCCTGCGCGGCGGCCGTTTCGAAAAATTCCATGCCATCTACGAGATGGTCGACACGCTGTTCTATTCACCGCCGGACGTAACACGCGGTTCGCCGCACGTTCGCGACGCGATAGATCTCAAGCGCGTCATGATCCTGGTGGTATTCGCCGTGACGCCCTGCGCCCTGGTCGGCATGTGGAACACGGGTTACCAGGCCAACGCGGCCATCGTCAGCCTTGGCATCGGAGAGATCGGCGGCTGGCGCGAGAGTATCCTGATGCTGCTCGGCGCGGGACACGACCCGGACAGCCTCTACGACAATTTCATGCTCGGACTGAGTTACTTCCTGCCGATCTATATCGTCACGATGGCCGCCGGCGGCTTCTGGGAAATCCTGTTCGCCGGAATCCGTAATCACGAAATCAACGAAGGATTTTTCGTTACCTCGATGCTTTATGCCCTGATCCTGCCGGCCACCATTCCGCTGTGGCAGGTGGCGCTCGGCATCAGCTTCGGCGTAGTCATCGGCAAGGAAATTTTCGGCGGCACCGGCAAGAACTTCCTGAACCCGGCCCTGGTCGGCCGGGCGTTCCTGTATTTCGCGTATCCGGCGCAGATTTCCGGCGATGCCGTGTGGACGCCGGTCGACGGATTCAGCGGCGCAACCGCACTCGGCATCAGCGCCATCGAAGGAATGAACGGCGTGCTTGCCAGCGGGCTGACCTGGGGCCAGGCGTTTTTCGGCCAGATGCAAGGCTCGATAGGCGAGACCTCGGCCGCCGCGTGCCTGTTCGGCGCGGCATTCCTTATTTACACCGGCATCGCATCGTGGCGGATTATCGCCGGGGTGTTCGCGGGCCTGATCATTCCGGCGATCGCCGCAGGTCTTGTTGACAGCAGCAACCCGATGATGAGCATGCCGTGGCACTGGCATATTGTGCTCGGCGGATTCGCCTTCGGCGCGGTATTCATGGCCACCGATCCGGTCAGTGCCTGCAATACCGAAACGGGAAAATGGATCTTCGGCCTGTTGATCGGCTTCCTGACTTTCGTCATTCGCGTGATAAATCCCGCGTTTCCGGAAGGCATCATGCTCGCCATCCTGTTCGGCAATATCTTCGCGCCGATCATCGACTACTTTGTCATCCGGTCCAACGTGCGACGGAGGTTGCAGCGCAGTGGCTGACCCGGGCGCAAACCGCCGTTCGCGCGACAGCGTTGCCAACACGCTGATCGTCGCCGTGAGTCTCAGCCTGGTCTGCTCGGTACTGGTTGCGGGCACTGCCGTATTCCTGAAACCGATACAACTGCAGAACGAAGCCGATTACCGGCAACGCATTATTCTCGATGTCGCCGGACTCTATGAACCCGGAGTCGATCCCGGCGTTGCGTTTGCCGGCATCGAGGCGCGCATGGTGGAGCTTGAATCCGGCGAATACGTGGATGAACCGTCCGTCGACACGTTCGATGCGCAAACCTTCGCGAGCGACGCCGAACTCGGCATCGCGATTCCGGCCGACCTCGACATCGCCGCGATTCGCCGGCGCGCGCGCTATGCACCGGTTTACCTGGTCAGGGAGGGTAACGAGATCGAACAGATCATCCTGCCGGTGTACGGCTCGGGCCTGTGGTCGACAATGTACGGTTATCTCGCGCTGGAGAACGACGCCAGGACGGTTCGCGGCCTGCGCTTTTACAGTCATGCGGAAACTCCGGGACTCGGCGACCAGATCGACAAGCCGTCCTGGCGTTCACAATGGGCGGGCAAGAAGCTTTTCGATGACAGCGGCGAGATTCGTATCGAGGTGATCCGCGGCACGGTCGCCACAGAAGCGCCAGCAGCTTCCGCCGATACGGCATTCCAGGTCGACGGCCTCGCCGGCGCAACGCTGACCGGAAGGGGCGTTACCAATCTCGTTCACTACTGGATCGGCGAACACGGTTTCGGCCCGTATCTCGAGCAATTGCAGAATGACAAGGGATTACAGCCATGAGTGAAACCAGAAAGATCCTGATCGATCCACTCATCGACAACAACCCGGTGACGCTGCAGGTGCTTGGCATCTGCTCTGCCCTCGCCGTGACCACGTCACTGATGCCGGCGCTGCTGATGTGCCTGGCCCTTACAAGCGTCGCCGCCTTCTCGAATGCCGCTATCAGCAGCATTCGCAGGCGCATACCGAACAACATCCGCATCATCGTGCAGATGACCATCATTGCTTCGTTCGTCATTCTCGTAGACCAGTTGTTACGCGCCTATGCATTCGAGACCAGCAAGCAATTGTCGGTTTTCGTCGGGCTGATCATCACGAACTGTATCGTATTGGGCCGCGCCGAAGCTTTCGCGATGAAGAACGGGGTCGCGCTGAGTTTTCTCGACGGCCTCGGCAACGGCCTTGGCTACAGCGCGATTCTTATTATTGTCGCGACGCTTCGCGAACTGTTCGGCGCCGGAACGTTGCTGGGCTATCGCATCCTGCCGCTTGTTTCCGACGGCGGCTGGTACGAGGCCAATGGCCTCATGCTGTTGCCGCCTAGCGCTTTCTTCATCATAGGCTTGCTGATCTGGGCCGTCCGCAGCTGGAAGCGCGAACAGGTCGAGCATCCTGAATATCAGATTCATGAAGTGCACCGGACCGGGGTACTTTGATGGCCGACTATGTCAACCTGTTCATCAAGGCGGCGTTCGTCGAAAACCTTGCGTTGTCCTTTTTCCTCGGCATGTGCACGTTCCTGGCCATCTCGAAAAAGGTCGAAACAGCACTGGGCCTCGGACTCGCGGTGCTTGTCGTTCAGGTCATCACCGTTCCGGTAAACCACCTCATCCATGTCCTGCTGCTGCAAAAAGGCGCGCTCGCCTGGGCCGGACTGCCGGACGTCGACCTGAGCTTCCTCGGCCTCGTAAGCTATATCGGCGTGATCGCCGCGCTCGTGCAGATTCTCGAGATGACACTCGATCGCTATGTGCCGAAGCTCTACAACGCACTCGGAATTTTCCTGCCGCTGATTACGGTGAATTGCGCGATTCTCGGCGGCACGCTTTTCATGGTCGAAAGGCAATACAGCTTCGGCGAAAGCGTCGTGTACGGTCTCGGCAGCGGCGGTGGCTGGGCAATCGCATTGATCGGGCTTGCCGGAATCCGTGAAAAACTGAAGTACAGCGACGTGCCGGACGGCCTGCAGGGACTGGGCATCACCTTTATCATCGTCGGGCTGATGTCACTCGGCTTCATGGGTTTCTCGGGAATCCGGCTGTGATAATCGACGACACCATCCTGCTGGACGTCGGCCTCGGCGTCGGCCTTTTCACGCTGATCATCCTGTTGCTGGTTTTTGTCATCCTTGCGGCCCGTGCCCGGCTCGTCAGCAGCGGCAGCGTTTCCGTGATAGTGAACGAGGACCGTGAGCTGAAGATCCCGGTTGGCGTGAAGCTGATGAACGGCCTTGCCGATGCCGACATATTCGTGCCGTCTGCCTGCGGCGGCGGCGGCACCTGCGGGCAATGCCGGGTGCGCGTTCTCGATGGCGGAGGCGCAATTCTTCCAACAGAGACCTCGCTGATCAACAAGCGCGAGGCGGCGAATCACGTGCGCCTCTCCTGCCAGGTCACCGTCAAGCAGGACATGCATATTCGCGTTGCCGATGAGGTGTTCGGCGTGCGCAAACTGAAATCCACCGTGGTATCGAATCACAATGTCGCGAGCTTCATCAAGGAACTGGTGCTGCGGTTGCCCGAAGGCGAGCTGCTGGACTACCGGGCCGGCGGCTATATCCAGATCGAATGCCCGCCGCACGACCTTTACTTCCGTAATTTCGATATCGATGAGCGATTTCGCAGCGAGTGGGACCGATACAATATGTGGCATTTCGAGTCCCACGTATCCAAGCCGGTTTCACGCGCCTATTCGATGGCAAGCTATCCGCTGGAAGGCGAGATCATCAAGCTGAACGTGCGTATCGCGACGCCACCGCCCGGTTCCGATGACAGCATTCCTCCGGGAATCATGTCGTCGTACATTTTCGGACTGAAGCCGGGCGATGTCGTGACGATCTCGGGGCCGTACGGCGATTTCTTCGCACGGGACACGCAGAATGAAATGGTCTTCATTGGCGGCGGCGCCGGGATGGCGCCGATGCGCGCCCACATATTCGATCAGCTGAAGCGGCTGGAATCGAAGCGAAAGATGACGTTCTGGTACGGTGCCCGCAGCCGCAAGGAGTTGTTCTATGTCGAGGATTTCGACAGGCTCGCCGCCCGTAACGACAACTTCGACTGGCATGTCGCCCTGTCCGAGCCGCAACCGGAGGATAACTGGACCGGCTACGTCGGTTTCATTCACAAGGTGCTGCACGAGGAATACCTTGCAAAACATCGGGCGCCGGAAGACTGCGAGTATTACCTTTGCGGTCCGCCGATGATGAACGTTGCTGTGATCAAGATGCTGGAAGATCTGGGCGTCACGCGCGACCACATTATGCTGGACGACTTCGGAGGCTGAATGGGTATTCGAACCTTCGCGATACTGATGTGTTCGGTGTCGATCCTCGCGTCCTGTGGCCAGGAGCGCCCGGAAGTACTGGAACTCAGCGGCTCGACAATGGGCACCCGGTTCAGCATCAAGCTGCCGACTTTGCCGGCAGCGGTAGACCCCGACGCGTTGCAACAGGACATTGATAACGAGCTGTTGCAGATCGAAATGCAAATGTCGACGTACCGGGTGGATTCCGACGTTTCGCAGTTCAATGTGAGTGACTCCGTCGATTGGCAATCCGTACCGGTCGAGCTGTGTAACGCGGTTGAAGAATCTCTGGTCATCAGCGAAAAAACCTCGGGCGCATTCGACATCACCGTCGGGCCGCTGGTCAATCTGTGGGGATTCGGGCCGGACGGTATCGTTCGCTCACCGCCACCCGATCGCGAAATAGAAACGGCGAAGACGCGTGTTGGATATTCGCATTTGCAGGCAGATTGTTCGAAGCCGGCGATTCGCAAGGACATTCCCCGCCTGTACCTGGATCTTTCCGCCTATGCTAAGGGTTACGCCGTGGACCGGATCAGCGAACTTCTCGACAAGATGGAAATTGCCGATTACCTGGTCGAGATAGGCGGCGAAATGAAGCTGCGTGGTTTCAACGCCGAAAAGCAGAAATGGGCGGTCGCAATCGAGGCGCCGCTGCAGAATGAACGTCAGGTGCAGCGCATTTTTCGTATTACAAATCAATCAGTTGCAACAAGCGGTGACTACCGGAACTTCTTCGAATCGAACGGACAAATCTTTTCCCACACGATCGATACGCGCACCGGAAGGCCAGTCAGGCACGGACTCGCGTCGGTAACCGTCGTCGCTGAAACGACCGCCATAGCCGACGCACTGGCAACCGCGCTGCTGGTTCTCGGACCGGAGGACGGCATGATGCTTGCGCAGCGAGAGGGCCTGGCCGCGTACTTCTTGATACGTACGAGCGGCGGTATCGAAGCAAAAATGTCGCCGGCTTTTGCATTGATCGGAGAGGAATCATGACCGTCATCGCAACGTTCCTGCTTGCCTTTGCCATCTTGTTTGTCGTCATTGTCGGGATGGCGATAGGTGTACTGAACGGACGCAGGCCCATCAGTGGCAGTTGCGGCGGATTGAACGGTGGTCGTTGCGACCTGTGTAGCGGAAGTTGCGTCGAGGAGACGGAACGATGAATCAGAAACCGGGCCTGGTCAGGGACTACATGGCAAAACACCTCGTCTCTTTTTCGCCGGACATGGATGTGCTGGATGCAATCCACGAACTCGTTCGCCACCGCATTGCGGGCGCGCCCGTCGTCGATGAGCACGGCGACCTGGTCGGCATGCTGTCGGAACTGGATTGCATGAGGGTTGCGCTGAATGCCGGCTACTACAGTCAGCGCGGCGGCCCGGTTGCCAACTACATGAGCAAAGGCGTGGAGACAATCGATGCCGACATGAGCATCATCGATCTGGCGCAAAAATTTCTCGAATCCAGTTACCGGCGGTTTCCCGTGATGAAAAACAACCGCCTCGTAGGTCAGATCAGCCGCCGCGACGTACTGCGAGCATTACAGGCGCTCGCTGCCGGCTAGATGCGTTGGAATGGTCCGGTTAGCTTGTCACGATTCAGCAATCTCGCGACCAGCAACAAGGCGCCACCGACGAAAACGAGCGCCACGAACAGGCTGGCGGGTTGACCATTGGGGAAATCCTCGAGGAACAGCTTGATTGCCACGAGAATCAGCACCGGGTAGACCAGCCAGCGCGCTTCCGGCCAGCGTTTGAAGCGGCTCGACAGCGCCAGCGTAACTGACGATACGGAAAGGACCGCGGTGCGCAATGCAGCCAGTACGGCAAGGCTTGGCTTCGCTCCGCCTGTGTCAGCGAGTATTGGCGCCAGGTAGACGACCATGAGTCCGCCCACCTCCCAAACGGATAATGCCAGGACGATCAGCTGCGGCATGCCGGCGAAAATGCCCCAGCGTTCAGAATGTTGCGCAACCGGCAGAAAGAGACAAACCACGGTCGTCATTGCAATGCCCAGGTGCCAGGGTGCCGCGGCAGGCCATGCGGTGGCGACATCTCCCGCCAGGGCCTGAAATCCGGCAGCGAGGATGCCGGAGCTCACGCCTGCAGCGAGCAACAGAATCGTGCATTGCAGGCTCAACGCCACCCAGCCGGTCCGGCCGCTGAACCAGGCCATCATGAGGGCCATCAGCGACCAGACTGCGGCAGCCGTAGCCGGCCGCAGAATCAACGAGCTACCGAGGATGACGAACAGCAAGCCGAGTGTTGAATAGTAAAAAAAATTGATCCCGCGGACGCTGCGGGTAAGCGGCGAGAGTGCCAGCGCGTAAGCGCAGCCACCCAATACGGCACTCAGCAGGCCGATCAGAGTCAGGTCGAACTGGCCCGCGTCAGAAGCAACGCTGGCTGCCCAGAATGCGATCGCGGCGGCAATGACTGCCTGCACTGTTTCAAAAATACCGACGTCGCTGCCGCGAATGTGCGACCGAATAACGAAGCTCAGCAAATAGGCGATCAGTAGCACCGTAGCAAGCAACGCGGCAACGTCGGCCTCCAGCGACCATTGATCGCTGCTGCTGAAGACCACCAAGGCCACTACGCTCGCGTTGGCTCCGAGGGCACCGAGCCATTGCAGGCCCAGCCATTGCCGCTGATAAACGACCCACAACGAGCCGAGCCCGAGCATGAGCAAAAACGCCGACACAACAATGGCGTCGTGCGACACGATCATTACTGAAAACGCCGTGATGAGTCCGCCACCCGTCGCCAGCCACGCAAGCGTTCTCAGATTTCGTGTCGCAGCCACCGCGAGAGCCATCGCACAATACACGGTCAGCGCGATCGTGCCCTGCTGACCCGTCAGCAGATCGAATTTGGAAATCGCCTCGACGAGCAAAGGCAACGCCAGCAAAACGGAGGTGCCGCCGTAAAACGCGGCGCTGGCTCGCTGACTTTGGGTGCTGGCTTTGCGAAAGGCGATAGCCAGCCAGAAAAACGCATAGCTCGCACCCATGAAAATACCGACGCCCGTCGGGACGAACTGAAAGTCGGTGATGGCACGCAACAGGTAGGCGCCGCCAAAAATGAGTAGCACACGCCCAATGTGGGTCGATGCGTTTGCAACAAAATCCTCACCGAGCGACGGCTCGGGTGCCCCGCGAGTGATTGCCGTCTCTGCCGATACTGCACCTTCAAGAGCGCTCAACCGCTTTTCAACGGCGCTTACCCGGGATTCCAGTTTGGCGACGCGATCTTGCATTCCTGTGCCAACTTGCGACCAGGCACTGCGAGCCCGATCAATTCACAGATAGTTTATCGATTCTCTCCGACATTCCTCCGCAGCGATGGTACGAACTTGTTGATGATCCAGAAAAGCACGAACGGCGTTGCGATCACCGTCAATGCTCCAAACAGGCCTTCTTTGAAAGTCTCAATGCTGTGCGGAATGATGGGTATGTGGTAGTGCATGTAGCCCGAGAAAGACAGGGAAAATGCCTGGCCGCCGATCACGACATTCCAGCGCATCATGAAGACGCCGAACAGCACCAGCAACAGTGCCAGAACAGTTCGCTTCATCGTGCGACCCGGCAATATCAACAGAATGAACGGCACAAGATTTCCGAGCGTGTACTGCAGCACGAATATGTTCATGAAGTCCTTTCCGTACATCACCGATCGCAGGATGTCCCAGGATTTCATTGCTGTGTAGCCGCGAAAAATCAAATCCAGTATTTCCAGGCTGATCGCCGCCACGAGGAACCCGAGCAGATATCTTGCCGACTTGGTGATGACATCCACTTCCGCACCCTTTATGTCACGGGCCTCGATAGTCCCGCCGCCTCGTCGCTCGCGAAAGGCCCGCCATTCCATGATGATGATGTAGGTCAGCATGCATAATGCAATGCCTGATACGACAGCCGACATGATAAAAATCACTGGCATCAGCGGTGACATCCACAATGCATTGGCTTTGACGGAGCCGAATATGAAACCGGCATAGCCGTGCAGGAAGCAGGCAACCGGAATGCCGATTGCCGCCAGTATTTTGGCCGCTTTTTTGTCTATTCTGATCGCACCATCGCTGACATCGTAAGCACCTATAGTAAGGACTCGATAGACACTGCGACTCATCGCATTCGAAAGCCCGGGCTTGCCCTTCAGTGAATGAACCTGCTCGACGAAGTACTGGCGATAGACGAACCAGATCTCGCTGAGGACGATCAGCCCATAGGTCGTAAATACGATACCAAATGCTGCTATCGCCGACGTGAAGTGCGGAGTCAGCAATGGTTCCATGGCGCGTGTCGGCTGTTGCAGATGCAGCAACAGTGGCAATGCGGCAACGGGCAGTAAAGCCAGCGAAAACACCAGGGAGAACTGTGCAATTTCCTTGAGCTCTTTTTGACCGAATACGTGATAAAGCGATGACAGAACGAAAGCACCCGCCACAAGTCCGGTCATGTATGGATACATGACGATCTGGATACTCCAGTAGATGAATTCATTAGGGTATACGAACAATTCCTTGACGGTCCATTCTGCTCCGTGAACGATTACGTCTGCGGACATGAAATCACCTCACGTTGAAGTCGAGACCGAGATAAAAGACATGCGGTTTCGTGCCATATTCGTCTTTCAAGACCGCCACTCTTTCGGTCGTAATGATTTTGGTAACAGGATCGTCGGGATCCTCCAGGTTGGCCAGTCGGCGAGCGCCGAAAGAACAGCACTCGACGCAGGCCGGCTGCATGCCTTTTGTGATCCGGTGGTAACAGAAGTTGCACTTGTCGGCGACCTTTTGTTCCGGGTGAAAAAACCGGACGCCATAAGGACAGGCCATGATGCAATAGCCGCAACCGATGCACCAATTTCTATCAATCAATACGACGCCGTCATTCGTCTGGTAGGTTGCTCCAACGGGACATACCTGAACGCAGGGCGGATTGTCACACTGATTGCAAAGTTTCGGCACGAAAAATGCCTTATCGATATTCTTGGGATCGATTTCTTCGTCGCGTATTTTGTCGTCGATGTACCCATCGCGGCCACCCAGCGGCGAGTCGATATGGGTCTCGCCGTCTTTGGTGATTACGTAGCGCTCGACCCAGGTTCGCGTTACTGGCGCATCGTAGGGAATCTCATTTTCGGTCTTGCAGGCCTTTACACATAAGCCACAGCCGGTGCATTTCTGTGTATCGACCAGAAACGCCCATCTCACTTTTGAGCCGTCGATGGCTGCTTTGGCTTCCTCTGGACTCAGCAAGACAAATGCGCTCAGTGGCATGACAGATGCCAGCGTTCCGCCCATCGCTTCCTTTAAGAAGTCTCTCCGTGAACAACTCATGTCTCATCTCCCTGCGGTTTGTGCGGGTTATGACATTCAGAGCATTCGCGTCTGCGCTTGTGCATCCGGTTACTGATTTGCGGAGCCTGTTCCCGGGCACTGTGTGGATAGCCGAGCGATGCGTGGCAGCGAAGGCACAGCTCGCGCGTGGTATCTATCGGCAGTAACTCGACCACATCCGGATGGTTAACGCCTGGCCCATGACAGTTTTCGCACTCGACCGCCGCATGTGGCGAGTTGTTAAGTGACTGTACGTTCTCTTCGTGACATTCGACGCAGGTTTCCCGGCCCTGGTACTTGACCGGAAAATCCTTCCACTCCTGTACATTGCTGAGTCGGTAAAATCCGTAGGTGAAGTTCCGTCCGTGAATACCGAAGTCGTCCGGCACAAGGAACAGGCGCGCGACCAGGATTGCCGCAACCAGTCCGATCGCTACCCACAACGGGCGCAGTACGTGCCACTTCATCTTCGTCGCTCCCGCAACACACCAAAGTCGCGAACGGTCTATGTGCTGTCGATGTCACACCGCCCCCGCGCAAAAGCCGGTTCATCGATTGCACGATTCATTGTTCTCAGCCAGTAGGAATACGTAGCAGGACGATATCCCACAATACGTATTAGCCGTAGTGAGCGTCCTATGGGTGCAGATCTGAAAGTATCCGGGGATTCTCTTCTTTCTCCGCGAGCACGATGTGGCAGGTGTCGCAGTCGCGCGATATCACTTCTCGATCCTCCGTTCGCAGTTTCTTCCCATGACAACGGAAACAGCCCGGCGATCGCTCGTGACCGACATGTTCCGGATAGGTGTTCCACCAGACCTTCATATTCGGAAATACGTTGTTCGCATAGATATCGCCGAGCGCCGCTGCTGCTGCACTAACGTCGTCCTGCCTGTCAGTGGTAATCGCGGGATAATTGGCGGCGTAGTACTGGGTCAATTGCTCAGCGACAGCCTTGCGCGCTTCGTCGTGAGACTCATACTCCGCGTCGATGATGCGCAGGCCCTCGCGCTTTACGAATGGCAGCGACTGATCGATTGCACCGGACTTGATAGCGAGATCGATCTCGGTATCGGGTGGTTGGTATTTGTGGCTGGGCCGGTTGTGGCAGTCGACGCAGTCCATGAGCCGCCATACACCTTCATCTTCGGGCGCTTTTCGATCCGTGAAAACTTTTGCCGTCCCGTCGGCATTCTTGTATTCCACTTCGTAGATATTCTCGCGCGTCTCGTCCGACCGGTAGCGAATACTGACGCCCGGATCGACATGCCAGTGAATGCCGGAGGACTGCTGGCCCTCGGCGCCGCCAACCTTCAGCAGCAGCGCGGTCGTCAACTGCGTGTTTGCCTCGTCGTCGGCATAGCGCGTCTTGATTGCGAGCTTGTCGCCAACGAAGCGATCCGGCCAGTGACACTGTTCGCAGGTTTCCCGAGCCGGGCGAAGGTCGTGAAGCGGCGTCGGAATCGGACGCGGATAAAGATCGAACGCAACAGCCACGAGCTGCCAAGCGCCGTCGAGCTTCGATTTGACGAACCAGTCGGCGCCGGGACCAATATGACAATCGGCACAGGCAACCCGCGAATGCGACGACCGCTGATAAGCGGTATGTTCGGGCTCCATGACCGAGTGGCAAGCGAGGCCGCAGAACTCGACTGACTCCATCACCTCGACGCCCTTGTAAGTGGCACCCGCGAGTATGACGATATTGATCATTGTTGCCCCCAGCAGCACAAACAACCAGCGGCGCGTCTTGGGGACATTCAGGTCAAACACGGGCAGCAGCAGCGTTTTCTCATCGCCATGAACACGATGTAGTTTGCGGCGATACAACAGCGCACCGACCGGAATCAGTATCAACCCGGTAACGAACAGCACGGGCAGGATGAGGTATGTGAGGATGCCGAGATACGGGCCGCCCTCGAAGCCGAGCTGTTCCATGAAAAACAGGCTGATGATGAGAACAAGGCTCGCGATCGCGAGACCGGTTCCGGCCAGACTGATGCCGTTGCGTGTGATCGACGCAAGAAAATTTCTGAACATGGTTATCCTCTGTGTTCCTTTGGTCCGTGCTTTATTTTTGCTTGTGTTTTCGACCAACCGGGCCGGATACTTTTGTTCCCGACCGTGATCAGTGGGTCAGCAGCGCCCAGATTATCCCGACTGCCAGAAAGACGCCAATGGTGAGGAAAACCGTTCCCCAGACATAGGCTCTTCGACGTTCCTCCGCTGTTGGAGGATCGACAAGATAGCTTTGCAGTTCGTTGTTGTCGACGAGCCGCTGATACTCGAGAGGCCGCTCGGATTTGAAGTGCTCAAGGGACATCTTGCCAGTGAAGATCACCGTATCCATCGGGAAGGTCTCCGGCCGCAGGTGCGTGTGGAAGAAGTGGAACACGAAAATAAAGCCAGTCGCGAGCAGTGCTTCGTCGCTATGAATAACGTAGGCAGCATTGATCGTCCAGCCTGGCAGGAATGTCGTGAAAACCATCGGCAACCACAACATCAGGCCCGACAGCCCGATAATCATTACGCCCCAGAAAACGGCTAGGTAATCGAACTTCTCGATATAGTTCCAGCGGTCATTGCCAGGGCGCTTTCCCAGGTACAGGAAATATCGGAAATTGGCGAGGATATCGGCAATATCCTTTGGCTGCGGCATCATCGAATTGGGCCCCCAGAACAGGCCGCGTTCGCGCCTTACTACCCAACGGACAAACAGATTGCCGAGATGAAACAGCATGTAACCGAAGGTGCCAATCGCGGCAACGCGGTGAATGAACCCGGCCGACTCGACGCCGCCAAGCAGACTCATCAACTGTTGCGCCCAAGCGGCGTCATGAAACTTAAGCGGCAGACCCGTTAAGGCAAGCAGCAGGAAGGTAACGATAATGATCAGGTGAATTCGAATGTCCATCGTCGAAAAACGTCGGATGTACTGGCCGTTTTCCTGCGGCCCCCGGCGGAATTCGCCGCGCATCGCGCCGACGAGTGTGCGTTGCAGCCAGAACAGATCGTGCAGACCGAAGAAACTGAATACGGCAATCAGCAGGCCGGTCATGAATATCCAGACAATGTACACGTAGTAGTTGTCGTCCGGGTTCGTCGGATCGTTATGCGGATCGAAGGTGAGAAGCGATGCGGTCACACCTTCATGGCAGGCACCGCAGGTCTCGACCAGGTTGCCGGGATGTACGCTCGATCGCGGATCGTCCGCGCCCAGGTTCCTGTGCGGCGTATGGCAGTCGGCACAGGTTGCTCCGCGAACGAAGCCGAGCTCGTTTGCCTTGCCATGGAAACTGTCCCGGAATGTCGTCAGATATTCGGCGTGACATTCGCCGCAGACGTCGGCGGAGGCCAGGCGCGCCTCCGACCTGGTCGGATCTGCGATCTTGTGCGACGCGTGACAATCGATGCAGACCGGGCCCTCCTCGCCTGCCTGCCAGGCCAGACCATGGGCACTTTCGGATTTCCATTCCTCGAACAACAACAAGTGACAGGAACCGCATACGTCCGGGCTCTTGAAATGCGAGGTGGCCGCCTTGTCTCCGTCCGCCTCGACGATGCCGTGGGCGCCGTGACAGTCGCTGCAACTCGGCGCATCAATCAACCCGGAGAGCAACAGTGCCTTGCCATGCTCACTCGTCAGGTAGCTGTCGATCAGCGATTCCGGCTCGTCGTGGCAGCCGCCACAGTACCTGATCTGGTTGACCGGAGAGACGGCCGAGGCGAGGTCGTCAACCTTGTGAATTTCGTGGGGAGCGCCGTGGCAGTCCAGGCAACTTGCCTTGCCGCCGTGGATGCTGCGACCGACTTCACGACTCTGGCGCCGATGGCAGTCACTGCAGCTTTGATCGCCCAGGGGTTCGAGATCCTGGCCTTTATGCTCCGCTGTCACCCCGGAATGGCAATCGCTGCAGCTCAGGTCCGGATGTGCTGATGACCTGAAAATGCCAGCATCGTGACAGCCGGCACAGTCGATTTCCTGAGCCTCGGCGGGTGACGCAAGGATTGCCAGACCAAGCAAGAAGACAACGGGGAAACCGCCATGGACGCGAGTGATCGGAAACATCGTTAGAAACTCAGAAACAGGCCGTTGCCTCTAAGTATTGGAATCACTCACAAATCACAATGGGTGTTTTCCGAAGTCGGGTCGCCACGGCGATTATCGGCAGGAAATTCGGCGAGCAGACGCTCAAGCCTGCTCGCCGGCATGTCGATTTTGTTTATTGCTGGCTGGCGTAGTAGTGCATCAGCGCCTTGATGTCGTCGTCACTCAGGGCATCGATCTTCGTCTGCATCTTTTCCGGTTGCTCGCGCTCGCCGGCACGATACTCGGCAAAAGTCACTTTGAGATAGCCCATCCACTGACCGGCAAGCAGACTCGAGTCGTCCTCGATGTTCGATCCTCCGTCAGTGTGGCAAATCTCGCAATCGCGCTCGTGAATTTTCTGTCCTGCGGCAGCCAGCGCCGCATCGAATTCCTGTTTCGCCGCAACAAAGGGCAGCGCCGCATAATGGGCGCCCAGCGCGTCTATCTGATCGTCGCTCAGGTCGGCTGTGACGTTACACATGTTCGTCACCACGCCGCTGCTGGTCTTTGCGTCTTTGCAGGGTCGCTCCTTGTCACGGTAAAAATACAGCTGATCGGCCTGGTAGTAATCCGACAATCCGGCGATCGCCGGCACCTCGCTGCCCGACTTCAGGCTATCCGCACCGTGGCAGCTGTCGCAGCTCTTCACGATGCTCTCTATGTCCGCCAGGGCGGCGCCACCAAGGCAGAGCCAGGCAACGGTCGCCATGACTGCTGCACAGACGTTTCTTGTGTTCAATTTCGTACTCCTTCTACCGCATCACGCAGTATTCCCGATTTTAGATCATTTTGTGTGACTGTAGAACCGACACTACGCCACCACGATACGTACATTCCGGGCTTCGGCTTACCCCGGAATGGTCGTCTCGCGCGCGATATTGTGCCTCATCTGATCGCGCAGATTGTTAACCCCGGTGAAAAATTCGCGCATCATCATTACCCACAGATAATAGCCGCTCTCTGTTAACACCAGCTGAACGCCGGTATTTCTGACGGCCCCGATCGATTGCAGCATGACCAATTCCGCCCATACGGTTCGCTGGAATCCGCCGCCGAAGCGCTGCTCCGCAACCGCTTTGTCGAGCGAACCACTGAACAACTGCATCAAGAGGTAATAACGCATCTGTTCGCGCCGGCTCAGTCCCGACCGGCGCACGATGCCCGACTCCCCGGAATCGATCAGGCTGAGGTAGTGATTTATCGAGAAGGTGCTGGCATACAGGCTTCCGTCAAGATAGCTGAATGCTCCGCTGCCGAGGCCGAGGTATTCCTCGTGTTCGGTGATGTACTCGTCGATCATCGACGGCACGCGCGAGAAGCACCAGGCCGAGGAGCGCATGTATCCGGCGTCCTGCATGTGACCGGCAATGAGTTCGTAGAACGTCCGCTCCCGGTCGAATGTGACTTCGCCGATGTCCTTTCGCATTGCCTTGCGCGTCGTTTTCGCCGACATCAGCGGATAAAAGGAAATCTGATCCACGCCGAGTTCTTCGGTAAGTATCTGCAGATCGGTCTTCAGCATATCCCTGGTCTGATGAGGAAAATTGAAGATCATGTCGACGTTCAGCGTATCGAACAGACCTTTGGCCGATTTCAGGCGCGTGCGAATCCGTTCGCTACTGCCGTATTTGTCGTAACGTTGCATCTCTTTGAGCAGCTTGTCATCAAAACTCTGCACACCGACCGAAAGCCGGTTGACGCCTGCGTCCCGCATACGCGGCAGGCTGTCATTTTCGAGATCGTCAGGATTCGTCTCCACGGAAACGCGCGCGACCGGATGCTGATCGCGGACCATCCTGACCGTGGCAATCAGCTCATCCGGCAGCACCGTGGGTGTACCGCCACCGACGTACAGTTCCGAGAAACAGAATCCGGAGCGGCCGGCCTTCTCGATCTCGCGCCGCAAAGCCTGAAAATAGCGAGTCGCCCTGTCTTCACGAAATTCCACGCGATGAAACGAGCAGAACGGGCACAGCACGATACAAAAAGGAATATGCAGGTAAAGCAGGTACTGCCGGTCGCTGCGAGGCATTGGCAGGTGTGTGATCCCGGCATCACCGTCGAATCGCATGTAACGGCGACTGCTGCGACGAAAATACCAACTGAGGAGACTGGCGATACTCATGCGGTGGCCGATTCAGGGACACTCGCCTGTGGGCACGCTGGATTAACGCGGCCCACCACCTGTAGCTACTGAGCGTACAGCGGAGCGATATCGATATATATCCGGTAACCGGAGATCAGATCATCGCGAAGGTCGAAAACATCGGCGAATGGCAGCGTGATTTCACTTCCGTCGTGGCGACGGTAGGTAACTTCGCCTTCGCAAGCGAAAGTGCTGGCAGTCTCCCAGTTCTGGTGCAGCACATGCCGACATCCGGCAATACTGGAAAAAAATGCGTCAACAGCACCGGCAATGGCATTACGACCGTGAACGGCCGGCGCCGAACCAAAGCGAAAAACCGCATCGCCGGTCAGCGCGGCCACGAATTGCCGGGTATCCTTGCGATCAATCGCGGCAAACACTTCTTTCATCCGGCCGATCACAGCATTGTCGTCAGGCATTCTGTGTCGCTCCTTTGCGAAATTTGAAATGGGGACATTCCTGATTTAGCGTATTTATACGCTAAATCAGGAATGTCCCGATTATTCGCTATTGCTGGCTGGCGTAATAGTCCAGCAGTGCTTTGACGTCGTCGGCGCTCAGGGCATCCATTTTTTCTTTCATTTTGGATGGTTGATCTCGTTTGCCGCTCGTATACTCTGCAAACGACGATTTCAGGTAGCCCTTCCACTGCCCGGCAAGAATTCCGGCTTCGTCGTCGGGATTCGAGCCGCCATCCGAATGGCATTGCTCGCATTGTTTCTTGTGGACAGCTTCCCCGGCAGCGGCCAACGATGGGTCAAAATCCTGCTTAGCGGCGACAAACGACAGCTTGGCATAGTAGGTCGCGACGTCTGCCCTTGCCTCCTCGCTTAGATCTGCGGCTACAGCACACATCGTCGTCGCGGGACGGTTCGTATCGCCTTGGCGAAACCTGCTTTCGGCGCAGGGACGTCCCTCGTCAGCAAAAATATACAGCGCGTCCTCGTGAACGGACTCCGACACGCCGGCGATGGTCGGCACGTCCGTCCACTGGCTGACGCCGTCCTTGCCGTGGCAGTCATTGCATGATTTGACAATGGAACTGACGTCCGCCGCCTGCGACGCGCCGGCGCCCAGGATCAACAATCCTGTAATCAGAAGGCCTTTCGATTTCTTTATCATGTCGGTACCTCTGTAAAGCACGGCCGCATGCCGGCAAAAAATCGCACCTGTCTTTGTGCCATGTATTGACCGCTCCTGCCAGTCGTAGTTGCGCGCCAAACTCATAAGTACATCCCGCAATGAGAAAAGCTGGCATCATCTCGTAACATTCCGGACTCAGTCCAAAAACACTTTTTTTGCCGACTCCGGCACTTGGCACTTAAGAATCCAGGGGAGCGTTATGAGTAGTCTTCGCGCCATCGGCCTTGCCACCATCGTATTCACCGCACTCGCGCTCGGAGCCTGCTCCGGTGATGACGGCGCAGCCGGCCCGCAGGGTCCGCAGGGTCCGCAGGGTCCGCAGGGCAACCCGGGCGGCAGCGGAACAGCGGGCGGTGTGCCGATTGACAGCGCCGACAGAATTAATATCGAGGTCGTCAGTTTCGGCTTTGACCCGGTAAGCAGCAAGCCGGTGGTAAATTTCAGACTGACCAACGACCTGACGCAGGGCCTGTTCGGACTGCCGGCCACGAGCATCGGTTTCATGCTGTCGCAGCTGACGCCCGCCGTACCTGGCAGCGGCGGATCGAGCGAGTGGCAAAGCTATGTGACGCGTTCCAGTGCGGGAGTCCCGAACGCCCAGGCGACAACGGAAGGCGGCACGGCAGGGGCGTTTGTAGACAACGACGATGGCACCTATCAATACACGTTTGCACAGCTGCTCGACGACTATCCGGCTGGCCCGACATACGATGCGAACAAGACCCATCGGCTCGGCATCGAGATTCGCGGCCAGGCGCCGACCTCAAACAACGGCCTTTACGATTTCATACCGGTCACAGGCTTACCACCGGATCCGCTTTTGGATGAAGAACGCAAGATCGTCGACAACGACACCTGCAATGCCTGCCATGACCGTCTCGAATTCCACGGCGGCGCGCGCTTCGACATCGGCTACTGCGTGACCTGCCATAACCCGTATTCGACCGACGAGGACTCGGGCAATTCGGTCGACATGAAGCGCTTGATCCACAACATTCACGTTGGTCGCGATGGCTTTTTCATCATCGGCTTCGGCGGCATCGTGCACGACTACTCGGATATCGTTTTTCCGCAAGACATCAGGAACTGCCAGACCTGCCACGAGGAAGACGACACCAATACGCCACAGGCAAGCAACTGGCGCCTCGTGCCGAACCGCATGGCCTGCGGCACCTGCCATTACGACGATGGGCTCGCCAACGGCGAACACGAGTACGCGATCGAAAACGGCGTCCACCCGGGCGGCTTCCAGTTCAACGACGACACGCAGTGCGTCGATTGCCACGGGCCGAACGGCACGGTCACCAATTCCGAGGGCAGGCTGGTACGGGTTGCGCTCATCCACGAGATTCTCGAGGACACAGCCGCAAAAGCATTCGAATACGAGGTCGTCAGCGTCAGCAACAGCGGCCCAGGCCAGATTCCGACGGTCAGCATTCGCGTGCTGAATCCGCAGGATCCCAACTACGCTGCAAACCCGGCCAGCACCGCCTACGACATCAACGACCCGGCGGGTCCGTTCCAGGCCGGCAGTTCGGCTTTGCGGCTGGACATTGCCTGGAACAACACGGATCTCGGCAACCTGGATCCGAATGACGACCTGGCACGCTCGCCAACCGCAGGTGCGCCATTTGCGCCAATCACGATCGACTTCAAGACCGGCGCAGTGAACGACGGCAGCAACACGTTTACCAAAGCGGCACCTGCCGCCGTACCGACCGGCATTACCGGCTCCGGCATGGCGATCCTGGAAGGCCGCCCCGCGGTCGATATCAACGGCACGCTGACCACGCTGTCGGTAGCCGCGAGCGGTATACCGTATGCCATCACCGACGCGACGGCGCGGGATCGTCGCCACGTGGTCAACATCGGCAAGTGCAACGATTGCCACAAGAACCTGTCGCTGCACGGTAACAATCGTAGTGGCAACACCGAAGTTTGCTCGACCTGCCACAACCCGAACGCCACGGACGTCCAGCGGCGGGTCGCCGGCTCGGCATGCGATATTGCACTTGGCCTCGACGACGAAGCCATCGACATGAAACGCATGGTTCATCGCATTCATGCCGGAAACGTCGGTATCTGCGGATTCCAGAACTCTGCGCATCCGTATTTCGACGTTGTCTATCCCGGCCACCTGAACAACTGCGAAGGCTGCCACCTTGCGGGCACCTATTACCCGGTCGACCCGGCTGTAGTTCTGGCAACGACGGTCGATGTCGGCGCCGATCGCTCGACGCTGACGGACGACGTGGCGATCTCGCCCAACACTGCGGTTTGCTCCGGTTGCCATACCGATTCGCTGGCGGCCGAACACATGAAGCAGAACGGTGGTGATTTCGCCGCCGGCAAGGACGATACCGGCGCGCTGATCTCCTCCGGCGTCGAGACCTGCAGCCTTTGCCACGGCCCCGGCCGCACGGCAGACGTTGCCGTCATGCACGGTGTCGGCGAGTTCGAGTTCAACTGATGAGAAAGGGCATCGCGATTGGGCGATGCCTTTTTTCAGCAGCTGCTCGCCGGTTTAGCCAGGGATGCCCATCAACATGAAATCGCGCAGGTTTCACAAGCTTGTCACGCTGTTGCTAGTCTGTACGCCGCTGACGATCACGGCACTGTCGGCCGACGATGCCAGTCCCGAGTACAGCCGAAAAGGCGCGGATACCTGCATCGGCTGCCATGATGAACAGGCAACGCTTGACCTGTTCCATACCCGACACGGCGTACCCAGCGATCCGCGCAGCCCTTTTGGCCGCGGCCAGCTGCAGTGCGAGGCCTGCCACGGGCCGGGCAGCGATCATGCCGGTCGCGTACGGCGTGGCGAGGAACGGCCGCCGGTTATTCGTTTCGGCAAGGACTCCGAGACCGACGTGCTGGTACAAAATGGCAAGTGCCTCGGCTGTCACGAAGAGAGTGCGGATTTCGCCTGGCACGGCAGCGGGCACGACGACAACCAGGTCGGATGCGCCGACTGCCACCAGGTCCACAATGCACACGACCCGGTACGGGCGACTGCCAGCCAGCCAGAGGTGTGCTTCGATTGCCATCAACAACAGCATGCGCAGTCGCTGAAGCCTTACTCGCATCCCTTCGATGAAGGCAAAATGGACTGCAGCGGCTGTCATAACCCGCACGGTACGGGAACGACCAATACGCTGTTCGTCCGCCAGACTCTGAACGATACTTGTTACGAATGTCATGCGGAAAAACGCGGGCCCTACCTGTGGGAACACGCGCCAGTCGTGGAAGACTGCTCCAGTTGCCATGAGCCGCACGGCTCCAATAACCCCGGCATGGTCAGTCTGCGCGGGCCCATGCTGTGCCAGACCTGCCATTCGCAGGCCGGTCACCCGAGTATCCCGCGCGAAGCCGATGGCCTCGCCGACGCCGCGCCGTCACCGTACCTGCTGGCGCGCAACTGCCTGAACTGTCATACCCAGGTGCACGGGTCGAACCATCCGTCCGGCTCGAAGTTAATGCGGTGAAGACCATGCAATTGCCGTTACGGCCAATAATCGATTCGAAGATCCTTTCATCACTGTTTGTGGCCGCCACGCTGGCCCTCTCTTACATGCCAGCCGCGAACGCGCAGGTCGACCCGGGTGAATGGAAGTGCGAATTTTGTCCTTTTACGAGCGGCTACGATGCCGAAGTGGATGTCGGCGCCGCCTACGTCAGTGACGATGCCGCGAGATTCGGCAATGCGAATGGCTATGATGAGGCCGGCGCCTATGTCGATCTCGGTGGCGAAGGTCATTACGCGAATGACGGTTACCAGCTGAACTGGTTTGCCGAGGATCTGGGCCTGGCGTCGCGTGTCTTCGAGATCGACGGCGGGCACCAGGGCAGCTACGGCTTTTACCTCGGATACAGCGAGCTGCCTTACCGTCTCTTCGATACGACCAGCACCGTATATACCGCATCGGCTCCGGATTCCCTCACGCTGCCCTCCGGCTGGGTCCGCGCCAATCAGACATCAGGATTCACGAACCTCGCGAGTTCGCTTGTGCCGCAGAATATCGAAAGTGACCGCAAGAATTTCACAGCCGGCGGTCATTTCCTTGCCTCTTCGAACTTTCGTTTCTACGCCGACTACCGGCACCTGGAACGCGATGGCGTCGACATGGTATCCGGTGCCAATTTCACCCAGGCGAGCATTTTGCCGCGCGTGCTCGACAACGAAACTGACCTGATCGACCTCGGCGTCGGCTATTCGAACGGCCCGCTGAATTTGTCCCTTGCCTGGTTGGGTTCGTTCTTCACCAACAACGTGACGTCCCTGACCTGGGAAAACGCCTTTACAGCACCGGCGGGTGAGGAACTACGGCGTATGGCGCAGGAACCGGACAATGATTTCCAGCAACTTTCGCTGTCCGGCAGTTATCGCTTCAACGCTTATGCAACGGTGATCGCATTTTCTGCGTCCATGGGTCAGGGTGGCCAGAACGACAGCTTGCTGCCCTACACGATCAACCCGAACATTGCCGCCGCTGCGCTGCCGAAAACGAGCCTCGACGGCAAAGTGGACACCAGCAACTACGCAGTCACTCTCACTGCAAATCCGCTGCCAAAGACCAGGATAAAACTGGCCTACCGCTACGACGAGCGTGACAACCAGACAGCACAGGTCCCTTGGTCGCGCGTAATCGTCGACAGTTTCGCATCCGGCGAGACTGAACTGAATACGCCCTACAGCTTCAAGCGAATGCAGCTGAACGCCAGCGGTAGTTACGATCTTTTCGACGACCTGAGGGTGTCTGCGGGCTACGACCGGACCGATCTCGATCGCAGTTTCCAGGAAGTTGCATCGCAAACCGAAGACAGCGGCTGGGCCCGCGTCAAATGGCAAACAACCGAATGGCTTTCCGTCAATGCGAAAGGCGGCGCCTCCAGCCGCGACATCGATCGATACGACACGACAGTCGCGGCCGGTCTCGGACAAAATCCGCTCATGCGAAAATACAATCTCGCCTACCGCTACCGCGAATTCGGCGAGCTGATGGCCAGTATTTCGCCGATGAATCTGCCGGTAAGCGTTTCCCTGTCTGCGCTTTGGGCGGACGACAGCTACACGCGGTCGACACTCGGCATGACAGGCAGCACGACCACGCACTGGAACCTCGAGCTGAACTGGGCCGTATCCGCACGTGCCTCCGTTTACGTCTTCGGTGGCGAGGAGACGATCGAAGCGGATCAGGCCGGTAGCGAAGCTTTCGCAGGCCCGGACTGGTTTGCCAATCACGAAGATGATTTCCTGATTCTCGGAGGCGGCTTGCAGCTCGCGAAACTCTGGGACAACACTGATCTGCGGCTGGACTATACGCACACCGAAGGCGACACCAGGATCGCGATGACAACCAGCGCCTCAGGTCGGAGCCAATTCCCGAGCATCGACACGACGCTCGAGTCCCTGCGCGTGACCGTGAACCACAAACGCTCGGAGAAACTTGAGCTGGATTTGTCACTCCGCTACGAAAGTTTCGATTCGAATGACTGGGCCATCGCCGGTGTCGAACCCGACACCATCCCCACAGTACTTTCACTCGGCGCGAATCCGTATGATTACGACGTCTGGGTGCTGGGTCTGAGCATCCGCTACCGGATCGGTGCAGCCAAACCCGCCACGCCGTAGCGGACCGGATCCCGGGTCACCTGCATAACGGGGGAAGATCGATGGCTGAGGAACCCGCGCAGAAAATCGACCGCGACACCATGCCCTTCGTCGCGCCCTGCCGAATGCTGTCGCCGTTCGCTCCCTTCCGCTGGCTTCGCCTGGGCATCGCCGATTACCGGCGTGCAGCTCAACTCAGCTTCGCTTACGGCATTTTCATGGCGACCATCATTGCGGTTGTCGTGGTGCTCGCGTGGACCTATGGAAGTTACTGGTTCATGCTGGCGATGCTGGGCGGCTTCGTTTTCCTGGCGCCGCTCACCTGCATCGGCTTGTACGCGATCAGCGCGCAGATCGAACGCGATCAGGAGCCATCGATTGCGCAAAGCCTCGGCGAGGCCCTGCGTCGGCATTTCGGCAACGAACTCGTGTTCGCGCTGGTCCTGCTCATTATCTTCATGGTCTGGGCGAGGGCCGGCATCATGGTCAGCATCTTCTTCCCGGCAGACGCCAACCCAACGCTTCGAGAACTGATCGGTTACCTGACGATCGGCAGCGTCGTCGGCGCCATGTTTGCTGTCGTTACCTTCTCCGCAAGTGCATTTTCGCTGCCGATGATCATGCACCGTGACGTCGACAGCGTGACCGCCATCGTTACATCCATCAACGCGGTATTGCGCAACAAACTGGCAATGCTGATCTGGCTCGCGCTTATCATGCTCGGTCTGCTGATTGGAACAGCAACGCTGTTTGTCGGCCTGATCGTCATCCTGCCGGTCATCGGCTACGCCGCCTGGCATGGCTACCTCGAGACGATCGATGCTTCGGCGTTTCCTCGTCACAGCGGCGGCATCATGTCCACACCAAGGAAGCGCACAGAATAAGTCGCCTGCAATGCAGGCTCCTGCAGGGCACGACAGAAATTGTAGGAGCCTGCATTGCAGGCGACAGCCCGGCCGGTGCTGCATATTCCGACCGGCGACACGGCGTTATGCCCAACCGAGCGAGTTCTCCTTAGTCCGGGCGAATTGGGTATACCGGTGGGGCGCAGCTGCTGCGTTGAAGATCGGAATCGTCGCGGTTTACCCTTATGGTGCCGTTTAAGCCGATCTGTCATGGTCGCGCCCGGCGAGATATGCTCGAACAGGCAAAATAAATTAATCAGGGCAGAGACTTATGGATTTGCAATCAACTTACAACGACAAGGTGGTGCGCCAGTTTGCCATCATGACCGTCGTCTGGGGCGTGGTCGGCATGCTGGTAGGCGTGATCATCGCCGCACAGCTGATCTGGCCGGGGCTCAGCCTGGATCTGCCGTGGCTATCCTACGGCCGGCTGCGGCCATTGCACACAAATGCCGTGATCTTCGCGTTCGGCGGCTCCGCACTCTTCGCCACGGCGTACTATGTCGTGCAGCGCACCTGCCACGTAAGACTCGCCTTCGACAAGCTGGCCGCCTTCACATTCTGGGGCTGGCAGGCGGTCATCGTGCTGGCCGCCATCACCTTGCCGCTCGGCATTACCCAGAGCAAGGAGTACGCGGAACTCGAATGGCCCATCGACCTGCTGATTGCCGTTGTCTGGGTTTCCTACGCCGTCGTGTTCCTGACAACGATCGGCAGGCGCCGCGTCAAACACATCTACGTTGCCAACTGGTTCTATGCTGCGTTCATCATCACGGTCGCCGTGCTGCACATCTTCAACAACCTCTCGATTCCGGTATCGATGTGGAAGTCCTATCCCGTCTATTCCGGCGTCGTCGATGCGATGATGCAGTGGTGGTACGGGCACAACGCCGTCGGCTTCTTCCTGACCGCCGGCTTCCTCGGCATGATGTACTACTTCGTACCGAAGCAGGCGCAACGACCCGTTTATTCCTATCGGCTGTCGGTCGTGCATTTCTGGGCGCTCATTGCGATCTACATGTGGGCCGGCCCGCATCACCTGCACTACACCTCGCTGCCAAACTGGGCTCAATCCATCGGAATGGTGTTTTCCATCATTCTGCTCGCGCCCTCCTGGGGCGGCATGATCAACGGCATCATGACGCTCTCGGGTGCCTGGCATAAGCTCAGAACGGATCCGATTCTCAAGTTCATGATCGTTTCACTGTCCTTTTACGGCATGTCGACCTTCGAAGGACCGATGATGTCGATCAAGACCGTCAACGCGCTGTCTCACTACACCGACTGGACCATCGGCCATGTGCATTCCGGCGCGCTCGGCTGGGTCGCAATGATGACCATCGGCGCCTTGTATTGCCTGATTCCGCGGCTGTTCAACAAGGAGAGCATGCACTCGACAAAACTGATCGACGTGCATTTCTGGACCTCGACGATCGGTGTCGTTCTGTATGCCGTTTCGATGTGGATATCCGGTATTACCCAGGGACTGATGTGGCGCGCGCTGAACGACGACGGAACCCTGACCTACTCTTTCATCGAAACAGTCAAATTCAACTATCCGTACTACGGCCTGCGGCTGCTCGGTGGAGTTATCTTCCTCAGCGGCATGCTGATAATGGTCTACAACGTGTGGATGACGATCCGGCAGGTGAAACCGCAAGCTGTCGCCGTTATCCAGCCGGCATGAGGTGCATAGCATGAGTCACGACAAAATCGAAAAGAACATCAATCTCATGTCGATCCTCATCGTCGTCGTCATCAGTATCGGTGGCCTGATCGAAATCATTCCGCTGATGGCCAGCTCGGCGGCGACCGAACCCTACGAAGGCATAAAACCCTATCCGGCGTTACAACTTGCCGGGCGCGATATTTACATCAGGGAAGGTTGCTATGGCTGCCACTCGCAGCAGATCCGTCCGTTTCGCAGCGAAACGGAACGTTACGGACCGTATTCGGTGGCCGGGGAATTCGTCTACGACCGTCCGTTCCAGTTCGGCTCGAAACGCACGGGACCGGATCTCGCGCGGGTCGGCAAGCGCTACAGCGACGAGTGGCATCGCCTTCACCTGATGCAACCGAAAGAACTGGTACCGGACTCCAATATGCCGGCCTATCCGTGGCTCGCGTATGCAACGGTCGACGGCGAACTCGTCGCCAGAAAAATGCGTGCACTGCGCGTTCTGGGCGACCCCTACTCCGACGATGACATCGCAGCGGCGGCCGATGTCGTCAGTGGCAAGACCGAACTCGATGCGCTGGTCGCGTACCTGCAGAATCTCGGCACCGTTCGATCGGCGCGCTAGGGAGTCCGGACTATGGATATCGGAATTGTACGCGGACTGATTACGGCGGCACTGCTCGTGCTGTTCCTCGGAATCTGGGCCTGGACCTGGAGTCGCAAGCGCAAAGTGGAATTCGACGAGGCGGCGCAGCTACCGCTGCAAGACGACAGGCAGCCGAAAAACAGAAAAGAAGGTAAGGAGCAAGCAACATGAGCAGTGCGTTCAGCTGGTACATCATTATTGGCACGGTCGGCAGCATGCTCGCCTGTTTCTGGCTTGTGGTCTGGACCAACCGGCAGCGCGCATCGTCCGAGGAAATCAAGGAATCCGAATCGCATGTCTGGGACGAGGATGTTCGCGAATTGAACAATCCGCTGCCGATGTGGTGGCTATGGCTATTCATCCTGACGCTGATCTGGGGTGGCGGGTACTTTCTGTACTATCCCGGACTCGGATCTTTCGGCGGGCTCGGGTCCTGGTCGCAGGAGGAACAATACCTCAAGGAGGTCGCTGCGGCGGAATCCAGGTACGGACCGATGTTCGCTCAATACGGGTCGATGGATGTGGAGCAACTGGCGAGCGATGCAAAAGCGCTCGACATAGGAAAAAGCCTGTACGCAAATTACTGCGCGCAGTGTCATGGCTCGTCC
>Ga0224500_10000066_pt1 | contig 72494 bp, 62 predicted proteins | sample SF_Oct11_sed_USG_FD_168126 | JGI IMG/M metagenome (GOLD analysis project Ga0224500, IMG submission 168126) | Sediment microbial communities from San Francisco Bay, California, United States - SF_Oct11_sed_USGS_4_1 | ecosystem: Environmental > Aquatic > Marine > Sediment | place: USA: California...
GAACGGGATCACGTGCTCTTCGTAGATCGGAGCAGCGTCGCGGTAAACGTAAGTATGTCCGACTCCCGGGACCACGATCATCTCGGTGCTCGCCGCATCTCCGAACGCGCGCAGGAGCCGTTTGCCGTGCTCGGGCGGCGTGTATTCGTCCTGGTCGCCATAGAGGAGAAGCACGGCAGGGTTGCCGATGACCCTCGATGCCTCGCGCTCGGGGCGCAGGTTCCTTTCCATCGAGGGCCAGACGAGTTGCGAAACCTTGAGGGCGGCGTAGGCCGCCGGATAGTGACGCCAGAACTCGGGCAGCGTCGGGAACGCCCCTTCGAGAACGGCGGCGCGGTAAGGGCTTCCTGCGCGCGCCATCGAGCACAGTCCCCACCCGGCGCCGAACGAGGCGCCGACCAGGCCGACGGCGAGCTGAGGATGGCGGGCCTGGGCCCATTGGCCTGCGGCCAGGAAGTCGGCCGGGTAGTCGAACGAAGTCGCCTCGCTTTCGCCGAAGCCGTTGGCGTCGAACGCCAGCACGTGGAATCCGGACTTGCGGAAGAGCTCGGCGTGGCCGTAGCGGAGCCAGAAGCCCTTCGCTGCTTTGCCCATCGGGTGGGCGAGGACGAGCGTGCCGATGGCATCGCCTTCGGCTAGTCCCCACAAGCCGGCGAGGTGGGCGCCGTTGCGGCTCGGGATCGCGACACGCTCCCACGTTGCCTCGATTGCATTGGACGGCCAGGTCCAGGGGACTTCGAACCTGCCGAAAAAGGGCTTGCGCAGGAGGCGGTGGAGGCGGGTCACGGGCGACTGCCAGACCTGCAGATCCCGAACGTGAAGCCCGTATCCAGCTGGCAGAAATAATGCGGAGGGCAATCCGGGCTCTGGCGACAGATTGCTGCTGAAGCGCACACCGCGGGCGCGGTCGGCGCAGCGAGCAGCAAGGCGACCAGCAGCGCCTTCACGAGTCGAGAAACGCCTCGATGGCGGAGTTCACCTCATCCACATGGGTGAGCGGCCCCATGTGCCCCGCGCCCGGCACATCCACGGTGCGCCACTGCGGAAACTGGGCGCGCAGCAATTCGACGACGTCCTTGAGTACGATGCGCGTCTTCGTGCCGCACAGCAGCAGCCCGCGCGCAGCGATCGGCGCGAAGAAGGACGTCTTCACCTGCGGCGTGGCCGCGTCCCACTCGTGGCGGTTGGGCGGCAGCTGCGCGGCGATGATCTCGCGCCGCTCGGCGCTCGTCGCCTGCCATGCGCCGTCGCCGTTGAAGTAGTCGGTGAAGCGGTGCGCGAGCGCCTGCCAGTCCCGCGCGCCACTCAGGCGCCGCACGTCGGCATACACACCCGCGGCTTCCTCCCAGGCTTTCGTGCGCCCATGCCCGCGCAGCAGCCCCGGCATCATCGGCTCGTAGAGCGCGAGGTGCGAGACGCGCTCGCCGAGCTCCTTCGCCGCGGCGATGGCGAGGTAGCCGCCCCAGGAATGGCCGACGAGCCGGATGGGTGCGTCGAGCTCCTCACAGACGCCGAGCAGCACCTGCACGGCGTCCCCGACCGTCATCGTGCGCGACTCGCTCCAAGCCGTCGTCTTGCCGTAGCCGTGCAGGTTGGGGGCGAGGACGCGGAACCGGCCGCGCAGGCGCTCGACGAGGCGCTTCCACTGGCGGTTGCCGCTCACCGAGCTGTGCGCGAGCACCACCGGCGGGCCTTTGCCCTCGTCGATGCAGTCGATGCTCAAGCTGCCGCGCCTGAGGAGGGACATGGCTAGCGCGGGTAGGAGCCGCTGTTGACGTCCACCGTGCTGCCCGACATGTACTCGGGGCTGGAGCTGCCCAGCCAGACGACCACGCGCGCCACTTCCTCCGGCGTGCAGGCGCGGCCGGCGTGCACCGTGCGCATGACGCCGTCCTTCCTCGACTGCGGCAACTGCTCGTACATGGGCGTGAGCGTAGGACCGGGCGCCACGGCGTTGACGAGGATGCCGTCGCGGCCGAGGTGCGCCGCGTAGCTCTTGGTGACGTTGAGCAGCGCCGCCTTGGTGGCGCCGTACCAGAGGTCCGGATGGCCGGTGAACGCCGCCACCGAGCCTAGGTTGACGATACGGCCCGATTTTCTCTGCCGCATCTGCGGCGCGAGCGCCTCGATGAGCGCTACCGGCGCGCGCAGGTTGACGGCCAGGATCTCGGCCACGTGCGCCTCGGGAATCGCGTCGTAGGGCTCGCAGTAGAGCACCCCCGCGTTGTTCACCAGGGTGTCGATGGCGCCGAGTCTGGCGATGAGCGCCGGGATGCCGGCGAGGTCGGTGAGGTCGTAGTCCACGCGCTCGCCCGCGACCTCGGCGCCGAACTGCTTGTCGAGCGCGAGCACCTTCCAACCCGCGGCGAGGAAGGCGCGCGCGGTCGCCAGGCCGATGCCGCGCCCGGCACCCGTGACCAGCGCCGCCGGCACGCTAGCCGGCGAGGCCCGGCATGGCGAAGCCGGCCGCCTTCAGCTCCGGGATGAGCTCGGCTTCCTGCGCCGCCGTGAGCTCGACCAGCGGCGGGCGCACGCGCCGCCACTCGGCGTCGTTGCCGTAATGCGCGACGATGGACTTCAGCGCCGCGATCATCGGCTGCTTCTGCACGATCTTGCGCGTGGCGCTTATTGCCGCCTGCATGCGCTCGGCCTCGCCCGAGCGCCAGTCGCGGAACAGCCTGTCGATCGCGCCCGGGTTGACGTTGGCCGTGGCGCTGATGCAGCCGGCGCCGCCGTGGCGCATGCCTTCCAGCAGGAACTGCTCGCTGCCCGGGAAGACGTCGAAGCCGTCCTTGCCGAACTCGTCGAGCATCGCCTTGGTGTTCGCCCAGTCGCCGGAGGAGTCCTTGGCGCCGGCGACGATGCGCGGATACTTCGCCAGCAGCCGCTCGATGAGCTTCAGCGTGATCGGCACCTGGCTCACCGGCGGGATGTGATAGAGGTACACGCGCAGCCGCTCGTCGCCCACCCGCTCGATCACCTCGGTGAAGTACCGGTAGAGGCCCTCGTCGGAGACGCCCTTGTAGTAGAAGGGCGGCAGCATCAGCACGCCCGCGCAGCCCATCTTCACCGCGTTGGCCGTGAGCCGCACCGTGGCGGGCAGCGCGCAATGTCCGGTGCCGGGCATGAGCGCGGCGCCCGGCACGCCGGCGTGGATGAGCGCGGCGAGCATCGTCAGCTTCTCCTCCACCGACAGCGAGTTCGCCTCGCTGTTGGTGCCGAACACCGCCAGCCCCGAGCAGCCGCTCTTCAGCAGCCACTTGCAGTGGCGCACGAAGCGCTCGCTGTCGGGCGCGAGGTCGGCCTTGAACGGGGTGATGACGGGCGAGAGCACGCCCTTCAGGCGCGCGGCCGCCTGCGGGCGGGCGGCGAGGGTGGAGGCGGTGGGGGTCATGGTGAAATGGCAGTCCGGTGGAGAGCCGACATTATGCTCGCGCGCCGCGCCCTCGGTACACTTCCTCCCGCATGCCGAACCTCGGCCGCGCCGTGAACATCGAGGACCTGCGCCGCATGGCCAGACGGCGGCTGCCGCGCTCGGTGTTCGATTTCTTCGACGGCGGCGCCGAGGACGAGACGACGCTGCGCGGCAACCGGGCCGCCTTCGAGCGCGTGCGCCTGCTGCCCAGGGTGCTGGTGGACGTGCACGCGGTGGACTCGAGCGTCGATCTGCTCGGCATGCGCTCCAACCTGCCGATGGCCATCGCGCCCACCGGGGCGATCGGCGCGGGCCGCCACGACGCCGACCTGATGCTGGCGCGCGCGGCGCGCGCCGCGGGCATTCCCTACACCCTGGCGACGCCCGCCACCAACTCGATCGAGGAGATCGCCGAGCAGGCCGGCGGGCGCCTGTGGTTCCAGCTCTACCTGCTGAAGAACCGCGCGTTCCGCATGAAGCTCGTGCGCCGCGCCGCGGCCGCGGGCTACGAAGCGCTGCTGGTCACCGTCGACCTCACCACGGGCGGCAAGCGCGAGCGCGATCTGAGGAACGACTTCGCCGCCCCCTTCGTGCCGACCTGGCGCAACTCGCGCGACGTGCTCTTCAAGCCTTCCTGGCTCATGGGCATGGCGCGCCGCGGCGTGCCGCACATGAAGAACCTCGAGGGCATGCTGCAGAAGCCTCCCCGGCTCACCGACGTGGCGGCCTCGGTCGGCCGCGAGCTCGACGCCTCCTTCGACTGGGACGAGCTCAGGTCGCTGCGCGACGCCTGGCCCGGCAAGCTCCTGCTGAAGGGCATCGTCCGGCCCGACGACGCCGAACGTGCGGCAGCCGCAGGCTGCGACGGCGTGGTCGTCTCCAACCACGGCGGGCGGCAGCTGGACGGCGCCATCGCCACCGCGGACGCGCTGCCGGCGGTGGCGCGCGCGGTGGGCTCGAGGATCGCGGTGCTGGTGGACGGCGGCGTGCGCCGCGGCGTGGACCTGCTCAAGGCGCGCGCGCTCGGCGCGCAGGGCGTGCTCACCGGCCGCGCGACGCTGTTCGGCGTGATGGCGGGCGGCGAGGCGGGCGCGCGGCGCGCGATCGAGATCCTGGCCGGCGAGTTCGAGCGCGCGTTGATGCTGTGCGGCGTGCCGCGCGCGAGCGACATCCCGGCGGACCTGGTGGCCGCGTGAGCGCGCTTCCTGTCCTCGTGCTCGGCGGCGGCATCGGCGGCCTGGCCGCGTCGCTCGCGCTGGCGAGGAAGGGCTGCCGCGTGCGCCTGTTCGAGCAGGGCTCCGAGCTGAAGGAGATCGGCGCCGGCATCCAGCTCGGGCCGAACGTCTACCACATGTTCGAGGTGCTCGGCCTGACCGGCGCGATCGAGCGCTGGTCGGCGCACCCCGAGAACCTCATCATGATGGACGCGCTCACCGGCGAGGAGGTGACGCGCATCCCCGTGGGCAGCGGGGCGTTCAGGAAGCGCTTCCGCGGCTACCAGTACGGCGTGATCCACCGCGGCGACCTCTACCAGGTGCTGCTCGAGGCCTGCCGCGCCGAAAAGAACATCGAGCTGAACGAAAAGAGGAAGGGCCTCGCCTTCGAGGACAAGGGCGAGCGGATCGTCCTGCGCATGGAAGGCGGCGAAGCGATCGAGGGCGCGTGCCTCATCGGCGCGGACGGCCTGTGGTCGAGGGTGCGCGCGCAGATCCTCGGCGACGGCAAGCCGCGCGTCTCGGGCCACATCGCCTACCGCGCCGTGCTGCCGCGCGCCGAGGTGCCCGGCGACCTGTGGCAGAACAACGTCGTGCTGTGGGCGGGCCCCAGGACGCACCTCGTGCACTATCCCTTGCGCCGCGGCGAGCTCTACAACCTGGTCGCGGTCTTCCACAGCGACAAGTACGAGGAGGGCTGGGACGTCTACGGCGATCCGCAGGAGCTCGAGCGCAAGTTCGCCAACGAGCGCCCGGAGGTGCAGCGCCTGCTCGCCAAGATCAACGTGTGGAAGATGTGGGTGCTGTGCGACCGCGAGCCGGCGCGGCACTGGTCGAAGGGCCGCGTCACGCTGCTGGGTGACGCCGCGCACCCGACGCTGCAGTACCTCGCGCAGGGCGCCAATATGGCGATCGAGGATGCGGTGGTGCTCGCCGCCTGGGCGGAAATCACGAGCTTCGACTGGGAGAAGACCTTCAAGCGCTACGAGGATGCGCGTTACAAGAGGACGGCGCGCGTGCAGATCATGTCGCGCTACTACGGCGACGCGTACCACGCCGCGGGGGTCGTGCGCGAGCTGAGGAACGACGTGCTCGCCCCCAGGCCCGGCGCCGCGCCCGACTTCGAGGGCGTGGCGTGGCTGTACGACGGCATCGAGGTGCCTCAGCCGAAGAGGTGATCGAGCACCAGCTGCTTGAACGCGGTGGCCTGCACGGTCCCCGCGGTCAGCAGGTCGCCGCGCGAGCTTATGACGAGCGGCCCGTGCGTCGGGTCGTCGGTCAGCCGCCCGTGCGAGCCCTTGACCAGGGCCGTGTCCCTGAGCGAGATGACGTCCATCAGCGTGCGAAAGCCGAGCTTCCTCTTGGCGAGCCGCCAGACGCTGGAAAGCTTCGGCAGCGCGAGCGCCGGGTCGAAGAACAGCTCCACCGGGTCGTAGCCCGGCTTGCGGTGGATGTCCACCGTGCGCGCGAAATCAGGCGCGCGAGCGTCGTCGAGCCAGTAGTAGTAGCTGAACCAGCGGTCGGCCTTCGAGATGGCGACCAGCTCGCCCGCGCGCTCGTGGTCGAGGCCCATCGCCTGCTTGCCGGCGTCGTCCAGCACGCGCTCCACGCCCTCCAGCTCTTCCAGCAGCGCGCGCACCGCGTGCAGGCGGCTGCGGTCGTTCACATAGACGTGCGCGATCTGGTGGTCGGCGACGGCGAAGGCGGCGCTCGCGCCCGGGTCGAGGATCTCGCGCCCGTGCTCCTCCGGTCGCACGGCGACCAGGCCCGCCTCGCGCAGCGCGCGGTTGATGTGCACGGCGTCCGTCACCGGCGTGATGCCGTACTCGGAGACGACGATCACGTGGCGCCCGCTCGCCGCCGCGGCGTCGATCAGCGTGCCGCACGCGGCGTCCAGCTCGCGCAGGTCCTGCTGCACGCGCGGGTGGGACGTGTCGGGGCCGAGGCGCTGCAGGTTGTAGTCGAGGTGCGGCAGGTAGGCGAGCGTCAGCGTGGGATCGCGCGTTGCCATGATGTGCAGCGTGGCCTGCGCGATCCAGTCCGTGGAGCTGATGTCGGTGAGCGGGCCCCAGAACTTGAACAGCGGAAACGCCCCGAGCTTCGCGTCCAGCTCGTCGTGCAGCGCGTAGGGATGCGCGTAGTGGTCGGGGATCTTGCGCCCGTCCGCCGGGTACATCGGGCGCGGCGTCGCGCTCCAGTCGGCGCTCGAGTACATGTTGTACCACCAGAACATCTGCGCGCAGGTGAATCCGGGGTCGCGCGCCTTCGCCGCCTCCCAGACCTTCTCGCCCGCCACCAGGCGGTTCGACTGGCGCCACAGCCAGACCTCCGACAGGTCGCGGAAATACCAGCCGTTCGCCACGATGCCGTGGCCGCTCGGCGCGAGCCCGGTGAGCAGCGTGGACTGCACCGTGCAGGTGACCGCGGGCACGACGGTGTCGAGCGGGCGCAGCGCGCCGCGCGCGGCGAGTCGCTGCAAGTTGGGCGTAAACGCGCCAACCAGCGCGGGCGACAGGCCGACCGCGAGTATGACGAGCGTGGGGTGCACGCGGCGTAGAATATCAGTCCCATGGAGGGGCAATGAGCGAGGCGGCACGGACTCTGCTGCGCGGTTGGCTGGGCCGGCGGCTCGACGCGCAGCGCGCGGCGTGGCTCGATGCGCAGGTCGCCACGCTGCGCCAGGATGCGGCCGACGAGACGCTCGACATCGCGCTCGGCATGGTGCCGCGCAAGCTCGGCAAGGCGGCGCTCGAGCTGAGGGACGAGGACCTCGCGGCGGCGCGCGCTGCGGTCCCCGGATGGGACCCGCGCGGCTGGAGCGTGACCGACGCCGCGCGCATCCTGCTGCTCGCCGGGCTGCCCGCGGGCGGCAAGCCCTTCGTCGAGCGCTTCAGGACACTGTGCCAGACGGCCGACGTCGCCGAACTCGAGACGCTGTACCGCGGCCTGCCGCTCTACCCGGAGCCCGCGTCGCTGCTCGACCAGGTGGGCGAGGGCCTGCGCAGCAACATGCGCAGCGTGTTCGAGGCGATCGCGCACCGCAACCCGTATCCGCGCACCCATTTCGACGCGCACCGCTGGAACCACATGGTGCTGAAGGCGCTGTTCATCGGCAGCCCGCTCGCGCCGATCCAGGGGCTGGACGAGCGCGCCAACGCCGAGCTGGCGCGCATCATGCTCGACTTCGCGCACGAGCGCTGGGCGGCGGGGCGCCCGGTGCCGTTCGAGATCTGGCGCTGCGTCGGGCCGTTCGCCGAAGGCAGCGCGGTCGACGACCTGGCGCGGGCGCTCGCGAGCGACGAGGCGACCGTGCGGCGCGCGGCGGCGCTTGCGCTCGCGGCGAGCCCGGACCGGCGCGCGGCCAAGCTGCTGCAGGACTTTCCCGCGCTCGCCGGCGACATCAGCGGCAAGCGGCTCACCTGGGCAACGCTGCAGTAAACTTGTTCGCTCCCTCCGAGGATCCCGCCATGATGCTCATCGACCCGCACGCGCACATGATCTCGCGCACCACCGACGACTACGAGGCGATGGCGGCGGCCGGCGTGGTGGCGGTCATCGAGCCGGCGTTCTGGATCGGCCAGCCGCGCACCAACGTCGGCTCGTACCTCGACTACCTGTCGTCGATCGTCGGCTTCGAGCGCTTCCGCGCGAGCCAGTTCGGCATCCGCCACTACTGCACCATCGGCCTCAACTCCAAGGAAGCGAACAACGAGGCGCTCGCCGAAGGCGTGATGGAGCTCATCCCGCGCTTCGCGCTGAAGGAGGGCGTGGTGGCGATCGGCGAGATCGGCTACGACGAGCAGACGGCGCTCGAGGACAAGTACTTCCGCGCGCAGCTCGAGCTCGCCAAGCAGCTCGACCTGCCGGTCATGATCCACACCCCGCACCGCGACAAGAAGCGCGGCACCTCGCGCTCGATGGACGTGTGCGACGAGCACGGCCTCGAGCCGTCCAAGGTGGTGGTCGACCACAACAACGAGGAGACGGTGAAGGAGACGCTCGAGCGCGGCTACTGGGCGGCGTTCTCCATCTACCCGAGCACCAAGATGGGCAACGCGCGCATGGTGGAGATCCTGCGCCAGTACGGCGCCAGGCAGGTCATCGTGGACTCGGCCTGCGACTGGGGCATCTCCGAGCCGCTCGGCGTGGCCAAGACCGCGAAGCTTGCACTGCAGCAAGGAATCCCTGAAGCCGACGTCAGGCTGGCCTGCTACCAGAACGCGCTCACTGCCTATGGGCAGAGCGGGCAGATCAAGGAAGAGGACTGGCTCAACCCGGTCGCCATCGACCAGCGCGCTGTCTTTGAAGGGAATTCCATCCTGCGCGGCGGGCGCGAGCCGAAGGTCGAGGCGGGCAAGAACCGCCGCACGCTGGACGATTTGATCATCGAGTAGCGTGCGCGGCGCGCATGCCGCGCCGCCGCAATGCGGGATTTCGCGTTCCTGTCGCTGAGCGAAACGCCGCTCACGGCGCCGCCCTGCGGCGCGTTCATGACACGTATACTGAACTTTCCTGACGTTCAGGGAGGCGGCGGTCGCCGGAAGGCTCGGTGCTCGCCAGGCGCATCGCAGAGGGCCCCGGCGATGCGCGCGGAGGAGGGGCACAAGATTTCTTCTGGAGGGATCCGATGAAACTCGCAAAGGTCGGTGGAGTGCTGTCCGCCGCCGTCGTGCTCGCGGTCGCGGGCGGGGCGGCGATGGCGCAGACCAAGATCAAGCTGGAGCCGCTGGTCACGGCCATCAACACGCCGCTCGCGATGGTGCAGCCGGCGGGCGACGCCCGCATGTTCATCATCGAGCAGAACGGCAGGGTGAAGATCCTGGAGGGCGGCAAGCTGCGCCCGACGCCGTTCCTCGACATCCGCAGCAAGATCCCGGCGCTGCACCACGACTTCGACGAGCGCGGCCTGCTCGGCATCGCCTTCCACCCGAAGTTCAAGGACAACGGCAAGTTCTACGTCGCCTACAGCGCGCACCTGGACTACCAGGCGGACCTCGGGCAGATGCTGTGGTACTCGCACAGCAACGTGGTCGAGGAGTACACCGTCTCCAAGGGCGACAAGAACACCGCGGACCCGAGCTCGGCGCGGCGCATCCACTCGGTGGCCTGGCCGCAGTTCAACCACAACGGCCACTGGATCGGCTTCGGCAAGGACGGCAAGCTGTACATCTCGATGGGTGACGGCGGCTACGCCAACGACTGGGGCATCGGCCACAACCCCGCCCTCGGCAACGGGCAGGACATGTCGACGCAGCTGGGCAAGATCCTGCGCATCGATGTGGACGCGCGCACCGGCGACAAGCCCTACGGCATCCCGTCCGACAACCCGTTTGTCGGCAACAAGAGCGCCGCGCCGGAGATCTGGGCGAGCGGCCTGCGCAACCCGTGGCGCTGCTCGTTCGACACGGGAAGCGGCGACCTGTTCTGCGGCGACGTGCAGCAGAACAGCTATGAGGCGATCAAGATCATCGGCAAGGGCCAGAACATGGGCTGGCGGCGTGTGGAAGGCATCATGCGCTGCTTCGACTACCTGAAGCCCGATGACCACCCGGCCAACTGCGACAAGGCCGGCATCACGCCCGCGATCCTCGAGTACAACAACTGCACGGCCAAGCCCCAGGGCTGCAAGGGGATCTCGGTCACGGGCGGCTACGTGTACCAGGGCAAGCACGCGGCGTGGAAGGGCAAGTACATCTTCGGCGACTGGAGCAAGTCCTTCGGCGAGATGGACGGCCAGATCTTCTTCGCCACCAAGGGCAAGGACGGCAAGTGGAGCATGGAAGTCGCGGAAGTCACCAACATGAAGGGCAAGCTGCCCTACGTGCTGGCGTTCGCGCAGGACAATGCGGGCGAGGTCTACGCGCTCACTTCCATCACCACGGGCCCGAACGGCTCGCTCGACACGATCTACAAGATCGTTCCCTGAGCCGGCTGCAAGCCGCCGCCGCCGCGCTCGTGCGCGGCGGCGGCGCGTTTTCCGGCGTAGTAACATTTGGTGCATGAGAACGACGTGCGGACCCTTGCGCATCGCCTGCGCGGCCGCGGTGTTGCTGGCCGCGACGACGCTGCAGGCGCAGGAGAAGGCCCCGGTGTTCGACAAGGCCTACCTGAGCAGCAAGAAGAACATCGAGCTCGGCAGGAGCGTCTGGGAAGGGCAGTGCCGCCATTGCCACGGCGCGGCGGCCTACCCGGGCAAGGCGCCCAAGCTCAATCCGGGGCAGCTGGAGCCGGGCTTCATCTACGACCGCGTGACCTACGGCTTCGGCAAGATGCCGGCCTGGAAGGACGTGTTCTCGGTCGAGCAGCGCAAGGGCGTCGTCGCCTTCATCAAGAGCGACGACTTCTCGCCCTAGGCGGCGGGCTTGCGCAGCAACGCGCCGGCGAGGACCACGAGCAGCACGGCGAGGCCGATCATCACGCCCATGCCCTCGCGCGCGGTTTCCTCCACCCACCACACTTCTTTCAGCCAGAAGCCGGGCACGGTGGGCCAGTAGAACACCATGGCGCCGACGCCCGCAGCGACCGTGGCCCAAAGCAGCCGCTCCCCGGCGACCGACGCGACGCGCGCCGGACGGAAGGCCGCGGCGAACGCCCAGGCGGCGGGGATCAGGTAGATGACGATCCACAGCAGCGCGTCCGGGTCGTTGTATTGCACGACTGCGAAGGCCGCCATCAGCAACCCGAGTAGGATCAGGACGTAACGCATATGAAGCATTCTACTCAGACGCGCACGGCCACGCACTGGCAGCGCTTCTCGGTGCCCTACGAGTTCCCGGTCGTGTTCACCGAGGGCGTGTTCGATCCGGACAATCCGGCGCTGCGCGAGGCGTTCAGCCGCCTGGAGCCGGCAAAGCGCCATCGCGCCGTGTTCTTCGTCGATGACGGCCTGCAGGCGGGCGGCGCGCCGCTGATCGAGGCGATCCAGGCGTACGCGGCGCGCCACGCCGACGCGCTCGAGCTCGCCTGCCCGCCGGTCGCGCTGCCCGGCGGCGAAAAGATCAAGACCGACCTGCACTTCGTCGAGAGCATCCAGCAGAAGCTGTTCGACCTGCACCTCGACCGTCACTCGTACGTGGTCGCGGTGGGCGGCGGCGCGGTGCTGGACGCGGTGGGCCTCGTGGCGGCGACCACCCACCGCGGCGTGCGCCACATCCGCGTGCCCACCACGGTGCTGGCGCAGAACGATTCGGGTGTGGGCGTGAAGAACGGCGTCAACCTGCTTGGCGTGAAGAATTTCGTCGGCACGTTCGCGCCGCCGTTCGCGGTGCTGAACGACCACGACTTCATCGACTCGCTGCCGGACCGCGACAAGGTCGCCGGCATGGCCGAGGCGGTCAAGGTGGCGCTGATCCGCGACGCGGAGTTCTTCGGCTGGCTCGAGCGCCACATGGACGACCTCGCCACCTTCGGGCGCGCGGCGATGCAGCACATGATTCGCCGCTGCGCCGAGCTGCACATGCGCCAGATCGGCCAGGGCGGCGACCCGTTCGAGACCGGCAGCGCCCGGCCCCTGGACTACGGGCACTGGTCGGCGCACAAGCTCGAGAGCCTGACGCGCCACCACGTGCGCCACGGCGAGGCGGTGGCCATCGGCATGGCGCTCGATGCGCGCTACTCGGTGCTCGCCGGCCTGCTGCCGGCGGGCGAGGAGCTGCGCATCTGCGCGCTGCTCGAGTACCTCGGCTTCGACCTCTGGCACCCGGCGCTCGAGCGCACCGGTACGAGCGGCGAGTGGAGCATCCTCGAGGGCCTGCGTGACTTCCAGGAGCATCTCGGCGGCGAGCTGACCATCACTTTGCTGGGCGGCATCGGCGTCGGCGTCGAGGTGCACGAGATCGACCACGCGCGCATGCGCCAGGCGATGGCGTGGCTGAAAGCGCGCGCGGGCGGCTGATGCATCTCCGGTCCGCACGCGACCTCGGACACCTCACCTACTGCACGAACATCCACGCCGGCGAGCCGCTGGATGACGTGATGGCGAGCCTGGCGCGCCACCTGCCGGCGATCAAGGCGCAGGTGGCGCCCGCGCAGCCCCTCGGCGTCGGGCTGCGCCTGGGCCACGCGGCGGCCGAAGGCCTGCGCGACGCGGACGCGCTGGCGCGGCTCAAGCGCTTTCTCGCCGAAGGCGGCTACTACGTGTTCACGATCAACGGCTTTCCTTACGGTGCGTTCCATGGGCGCGCCGTGAAGGAGGACGCGTACAAGCCCGACTGGAGCGATCCGGCGCGGCTCACTTACACCGACCTGCTGGCCGACATCCTGAGCGAGCTGCTGCCTGCGGGGCAGGAGGGCAGCGTCAGCACGGTGCCGTGCACCTTCAAGCCCTGGGCCGAGGGACGGCTGGCGGCAATCACCGAGAACCTCATCCGCCACGTGGCGCATCTGGTCGGCAACGCCGCGCGCACGGGCCAGACGATCTCGCTCGCGCTCGAGCCGGAGCCGTATTGCCAGCTCGAGACCATCGAGGAGACCACCCGCTTTTTCAAGGAGCGGCTATTCGCGCGCGCGGGCGTTGCGCGGCTCGCGGCGCTCACCGGGCTCCCGGCCGCAGCCGCCGAAGCAGCCATGCGCCGGCACATCGGCGTGTGCTACGACGTCTGCCACGCCGCAGTGGAATTCGAGGACCCGAAGGAAAGCATCGCGCGGCTGCGCACCGAGGGCATCCTGATCGGCAAGCTGCAGCTGAGCTCGGCGCTCAGGATCGCGGCGTTCGATGCGGCGAGCGCGCGCCAGCTCGCCGCCTTCGCTGAGCCGGTCTACCTGCACCAGGCGGTGCAGAAGGCCAACGGGTCCCTGACGCGCTTCGTGGACCTGCCGCAGGCGCTCGCCGCCGGCGGCGCCGCGGCGGGCGCGGAGCTGCGCGTGCACTTCCACGTGCCGGTGTTCCTCGAGCAGATGGAGCATTTCGGCACCACGCAGGCGTTTCTTGCGCAGATCCTCGCGCAGCACCGCGCCGAGCCGATCAGCCGCCACCTCGAGGTCGAGACCTACACCTGGGACGTCCTGCCCAAGGCCTACCGGACGGCCGAGCTCAGCACGGCGATCGCGCGCGAGCTCGACTGGGTCAAGGCGCGGCTGCTGCAGTGAAGCTGCGCAGCGCGCTCGCGCTCGGCCGCGTTTCCAACCTGCCGACGGTGTGGAGCAACGCGCTCGCCGGCGCGGTGCTGGCGGGCGCCGCTGCGTTCGGCGCGCAATTCGCGGTGATGCTCGTCGCGTTCTCGCTGTTCTACACCGGCGGCATGTTCCTCAACGACGCCTTCGACGCGCCGTGGGACGCGAAGCAGCGCCCGGAGCGGCCGATTCCCGCGGGCGAGGCGAGCCGGCGCGCGGTGTTCGGCTGGGGCTTCGGCATGATGGCGCTCGGCGTCGCGCTGCTCGCGTGGATCGGCGTGGCGCCCGCGCTCGCCGGCGCCGCGCTGGCGGCGACGATCACGTACTACGACTGGCATCACAAGGGCAACGTCTTCAGCCCGGTGGTCATGGGCCTGTGCCGCGTGCTGGTGTACGTGTCGGCGGGCCTGTGCATCACGCGCGCGCTGCCCGAAGCGCTGTGGATCGGCGCCGCGCTGATGCTCTGCTACCTCATCGGCCTCACCTATATCGCGAAGCAGGAGAACCTCGGCAGGGTGGAGAATCTCTGGCCGCTCGCCTTTCTCGCGGCGCCCGTGGCCTACGGCGCCTGGCTGGCGCTTGCGCAGCCGGTCGTGGGGCTCTTCTGGCTCTTTTTTGCCGGCTGGATGCTGGTGGCGCTCTGGTACCTGCGGCGGCGCCGCAAGGGCGATATCCCGCGCGCGGTGGTGAGCCTGATCGCCGGCATCTCGCTGCTGGATGCGCTGCTGATCGCGGGAACCGGCGCGCTCGCGCTCGCCGTCGTTGCGCTCGCCGGCTTCGGCGTGACGCTGTTCTTCCAGCGCTACGTCGCGGGGACGTAGGAGCGGGTAACGGGGGAACCTGGGTTCCCCTGTTCCGAGCGGTTACTGGAAGCGGTAGAAGTAGGTCGCCCGGACAATCGTGCCGCTGTACTTGTTCCCGCTCTGCGGGCCTTCCTCCGCCTTCGCGCTGTAGCCCGAGAGCAGGAAATCGAGCGCATGCCCGCCGGCGAACGGCAGGTTGACGCCGAGCTCGTAGATCAGGGTGCTGGCGTCCACGCGGTACGAGTCGGTGGGGCGGCCGAGCTCCTCGGCGAACGCCGGGTCGGTGGCCCACGCGCCGGACAGGCCGCCGACGGTGACGGAGTTGAAGACCTGGTCGCCGCTCACCTGCGTGAGGCGAGCGTAGGCGGTATTCCTCGTGCCGAAACGGTAATCGAGGCTCGCCCAGAAGCGCGTGTTGTCCATGTCGTAGATCGCGACTTCCCCGGGCCGGCCCGGGTCGCCGCCGTTGCGGGTGTCCCAGGCCACGCCCGCGCCGAGCCGGACGCGGTCCGTGACATGGCTGCCGACGCTGCCTTCGATCGTGGCGATCGTGCCGTCGCGCAGCTCGCTGTCCGAGTGCTGCAGCCAGACGAGGTTGCCCGCCACCTCGAAGATGGGGGAGCTGAAGTTCAGTCCCGGCTGGGTGCGCCAGGCCGCGCGGCCCGACAAGGCGAGGTTGCTCAGGTCGCTGAAGGTGACGAACTGGCTGTAGCGCGCTGCTCCGCGGAAGACGGCGCCGCTGCGCGGGCCGAGGAGTACGCTGCGCACCGCGGAGCCCTCGACCGACAGGATGCTGTCGCTCTCGACGTCCGCGTCGTACAGCCCGCGCGTGACGTTGTCGTCGACCATCGCATCCGCGGATATCCCGTAGCGCCACCCTTCCGCGGCGTGCGCGGACGACAGGGCCGCGGCGACGAGCAGCGCGGCGGCGATCGACAGGTGGCGCGGCATCAAGCTTCCCCGGCGGTGGGCTTGCGCGTGATAATACGTCGCCCATCGGTCCGGCGAAAGAGCGATCTCCATGGCCAAGCGTACTGCTGATGCGGAAGACCCGAGGCGCGCATTCCTGCTGCAGGCGCTCGCCGCCGGCCTGCTCGCGGCGGGCGGCGCCGGCGTGGCGCGCGCGCAGTTTTTCGGCCGCCGCCCGCAGCCGCTGCCGGCCGGGCGCTCGGTGTACGAGGCGAGCGGCGCGGTAACGGTGAACGGACAGCCCGTGTCGCCGCAGACGCGCATCGGCGCCGGCGCGAGCATCGAGACCGGCAAGGGGGCGCAGCTCATCTTCGTGGTGGGCAGCGACGCTTTCCTGCTGCGCGGCAACAGCCGCCTCGAGCTCGCCGGGCAGGGCTTCGCGCTCAGCGTGATGCGCCTCGCCACCGGCGCGCTGCTCTCGGTATTCGGCCGCGGCGACCGGCGCGTCGTCACGCCGACCTCGACGGTCGGCATCCGTGGCACGGGCCTGTACGTCGAGTCCGAGCCCGAGCGCAGCTACGTCTGCACCTGCTATGGCGAGGTGAACATCGCGGCGCCGGACGACCCGGCGGTGGCCGAGCGCATCGTCTCCAAGCACCACGACGCGCCGCGCTACGTGCTGAAGAGCGGCGCGCGGCGCATCCAGCCCGCGCCGTTCATCAACCACACGGACGTCGAGCTGGCGCTGATCGAGGCGCTGGTCGGGCGCACGCCGCCCTTCTCGCTGTTCGACGAGGATTACGGCGGCGCGCGCCGCTACTAACCGGAAAGAGGAGGGAGGAGATGACCATGTCGGGATGGAGACTGCGGGTGCTCGCCGTCGCCGCCGCGCTCGCCGCGGGCGGCGCGCAGGCGCAGACGGTGAAGGTCGGGGTCGTGCTGCCCTTTACGGGCGTGGGCGCGGAATTCGGGCAGCAGGTCGATCGCGGCATGCAGATGTTCCTCAAGCTCAACCCCGGCGCCTTCGCGCCCTACAAGGTGGAGCTGGTGAAGCGCGACTCGAAGAACCCGAGCGGCGCGGAGGCCAAGACCGCGGTGCAGGAGCTGATCGCGCAGGAAAAAGTCGACATCCTCGCCGGGTTCATCTACTCGCCCGATGCGATCGCCTCGGCGCCGCTGGCGACCGCTGCGAAGAAGCCGATGATCGTCATGAACGCGGGCACCGCCTGGATCACGAACCTGTCGCCGATGATCTCGCGCGTCTCGTTCTCCATGTGGCACTCGGGCTACGCGATGGGCGAGGCGGCGGCGAAGACGCTGCAGGCGAAGACGGCGGTGGTCGGCTACTCCGACTTCCCGCCGGGCAAGGACAGCCTGGACGCGTTCAGGCGCGGCTTCGAGTCGAGCGGCGGCAAGGTCGTGGATGCGATCCCGATGGGCGGCCCCGGGCAGGTGCCCGACTTCACGCCCTTCTTCCAGCGCGCCAAGGACAGGAAGCCCGACGTGTTCTACGTGTTCGTGCCTTCGGGCGACCACGCAGTGGCGGTCACCAAGGCCTACGCGGCGCTCGGGATGCGGCAGGCGGGCATCAAGCTGATCGGTCCCGGCGACCTGACGCCGGACCACAAGCTGCAGGCGATGGGCGACGACGCCGTGGGCCTGATCACCGCGCACCACTACAACGCCGATCTCGACAATCCGGCCAACAAGCGCTTCGTCGCCGCGTGGAAGCAGGAGTACGGCGCCGGCGCCACGCCCGACTTCATGGGCGCGCAGGGCTACGACGGCATGGCCGCGATCGTGCATGTCGTGCGCACCCTGCAGGGCAGGATCGACCCGGACAAGGCGCAGGCGGCCCTGAAGGGCTGGAAGTACGCCGATAGCCCGCGCGGCCCGATCATGATCGATGCGGCTACGCGCGACATCGTCATGAATGAGTACCTGAGCGAGCTGGTGAAGGTCGGCGGGCGCCTGGTGCAGAAGAACATCGGCGTCATCCCGGCCGTGAAGGACATGTGCAAGGAGCTCAAGGAAGGCAAGTGCGCGCAGTAGCGCGCTAGCCGCTCCCTGCAGATGGACCTGGCCAGCATCCTGCTCGGCGGGCTCGCCGCCGGCATGGTGCTGTTCATCTGCTCGGTGGGCCTGTCGGTCACCATGGGGCTGATGGGCTTCGTCAACCTCGCGCACGGCGGCTTCGCCATGCTCGGCGGCTACGTCGTGGTCTACGCCATGCGCCACTGGGGGCTGCCGTTCGGCGCGGCGCTGGCGCTCGGCTTCGGCGCAGTCGCGCTGCTGGCAGTGGCGCTCGAGCGCGCACTCTACGCGCGCCTGTACGGCGCGGGGGAGCTCGACCAGGTGCTGTTCACGATCGGCCTGGTGTTCGTCATGATCGCGCTGGTGACGCTCGGCGTGGGGCCGGAGTCGCAGCGCGTGGAGCTGCCCCCCTGGCTCGACGGCCAGAGCGACCTCGGTTTCCTCACTTACCGCACCTACAGCCTGGCGCTGATCGCGGCCGGCACGCTGCTGATGGTCGCGCTGTGGCTCGGCTTCGAGCGCACGCGCATCGGCGCGAAGATCCGCGCCGCGGTCGACAACCGGCGCATGGCGGAATCCGTCGGCGTGGACGTGGGGCGCCTGTTCACGCTCACCTTCGCGCTCGGCAGCGGGCTGGCCGCGGTGGGCGGCGCGCTGGGCGCGGAGATCCTCGGCCTCGACCCGCAGTACCCGCTGCGCTACCTGGCCTACTTCCTCATCGTGGTGGCGGTCGGGGGCCTGGGCAAGGTGACCGGCGTGTTCTTCGCGGCGCTGCTGATCGGCGTGCTCGACTTCGTGCTGAAAATCCACTTTCCCAAGGGGGGCACGATGTTCATCTACGCGCTCACCCTCGTGTTCCTGCTGGCGCGCCCGCAGGGCATCTTCGGCAAGCGGGGCGCATGAGCGCGCTGCCTGCGCTGCAGGCGCTCGCCGCGCGCCACCGGCTGCGCTGGTGGGAGGCGCTGCCCTGGGCTGCGGGCGTCGCCTGCTTCTTCCTGTTTCCCAATTACCTGGCGTTCGGCACGCAGGTGCTGGTGACGATCCTGTTCGCGCTGTCGCTCGACCTGGTGCTCGGCTACGCGGGCATCGTCACGCTCGGCCATGCCGCCTTCTTCGGCGCCGGCGCCTACACGGTCGGCATGCTCGCCGCGCACTGGGGATGGACCGAGCCGCTCTCCGGCCTAGTCGCGGCGGCGCTGGTCGCCGGCGTCGTCGGCCTGCTGAGCGGCTGGGTGCTGCTGCGCACGCACGGCCTGACGCTGCTGATGCTCACGTTGTGCACCATGGCGCTGCTCGAGCAGGCGGCGAACATGTTTTCGTCGTGGACCGGGGGGTTCGACGGCATGCCCGGGCTGTCGTACCGGCCGATCCTCGGCCTGTTCGAGTTCGACGTGCTCTATTTCCGCTCGCAGTACCTGTACGCGCTGGCGGTGCTGCTCCTGTGCTTCGCCGTCGTGCGCACCTTGGCGTACTCGCCGTTCGGCCGCAGCCTGACCGGCATCCGCGAGAACGTGCTGCGCATGCACGCGGTGGGCGCGCCGGTGCATGCGCGCCAGGTGACCGCCTACGCGGTCTCCGCCGCGCTCGCGGGCGTCGCCGGCGCGGTGTTCGTGCAGGCCACGGGCTACGTCAATCTGGCGGTGCTCGGGCTGGAGCGCGCGGCCGGCGTGCTCATCATCCTGATCCTCGGCGGCCACGGGCGGCTGTACGGCGCCTTCGTCGGCGCCGTCGTCTACATGGTGCTCGAGCACACGCTGTCCAAGGCCTATCCGACGGCGTGGCAACTCGGCCTCGGCATCGGGCTGATGCTGGTCGCGCTCTACGCGCGCAACGGCCTGCTCGGCCTGGGCGACGCGCTGCGGCGCCGCTGGAGCGCGCGATGATCCCGGCGCTGCTCGAAACGCAGGCGCTGTGCAGGAGCTTCGGCGCCCTGCAAGTGGCAAACAACGTCGACTTCCGCCTGGAGGCGGGCGCGCGCCATGCCCTGATCGGGCCGAACGGGGCCGGCAAGACGACCTTCGTCAACCTGCTGACCGGCGTGATCGCGCCCTCGAGCGGCCGCGTGCTGCTCGACGGCGAGGACGTCACGCGCCTCGCGCAGGCCAGGCGCGTGCAGCGCGGCATCGCGCGCACCTTCCAGATCAACCAGCTGTTCCGCGGCCTGACGGTGCTGGAGAACGTGTGCATCGCAGTGGCCGAGCGCATGCGCGCCGGGGGCGGCATGCTGCGCCCGGCCGGGCGCCGCACGCACGTCGTGGACGAGGCGGCGCGCGTGCTGGAAACGCTGCGGCTTTCGGCCGACGCGGGCCGGCGCGTGTCCGAACTGCCCTACGGGCGCCAGCGCCTCGTGGAGATCGCCATTGCGCTCGGGCTCGCGCCGCGCGTGCTGCTGCTGGACGAGCCCGCGGCCGGCATTCCGAGCGCCGAGAGCCACATCCTGCTGGACGCGATCGCGGGACTGCCGCGCGACATCGCGGTGCTGATCATCGAGCACGACATGGACCTGGTGTTCCGCTTCGCGCAGCGCATCACGGTGCTGGTGAGCGGGACGTTGTTCGCCGAAGGCACGCCCGCCGAGATCGCCGGCAACCGCGAGGTGCGCGAAGTCTACCTGGGAGCCGCGCGCGATGGCTGACGCGCTGCGGCTCGCGGGAGTGCGCGCCGGCTACGGCGAGACGCACGTGCTGCAGGACGTCGGCGTGGCGCTCGCCGCGGGCGAAAGCCTGTCCATCATCGGCAGGAACGGCGTGGGCAAGTCGACGCTGCTCGCCACGGTGATGGGGCACACGACGCTGCACGGCGGCTCGATCGAGCTGCGCGGCGAGCGCATCGAGCGGCTGCCGCCCTTCCGGCGCTCGCTTGCCGGCCTCGCCTACGTGCCGCAGGAGCGCGAGATCTTCCCCTCGCTCTCGGTGCGCGAGAACCTCGACATCGGCGCGCGCCCCGGGCACTGGACCGCGGCGCGCGTCTTCGAGCTGTTTCCCAACCTGCGCGAGCGGCTGGCGCACGGCGGCACGCAGCTTTCCGGTGGCGAGCAGCAGATGCTGGCCGTCGCGCGCGCGCTGCTCACCAACCCCGCGGTGTTGCTGATGGACGAGCCTACCGAGGGCCTTGCCCCCGTGATCGTGCAGGCGCTGGTCAGCGTGCTGGCGAAGCTGCGCGCGGCGGGAGGGCTGTCGATCGTGCTGGTGGAGCAGAACAGCCGCGTGGCGCTCGATTTCTCCGAGCGCACGGTGGTGATGGACAAGGGCCGCATCGTCTACGACGGCCCTTCCGCGCGGCTGCGCGCCGATCCGGACCTGCTCGCCCGGCTGGTGGCCGCGGAATGACGCTTGTTCTTTCCCGCGGGCATCTCGTAGACTGGCGCCATCAACCAGGAGGTGGAACCATGGCACGCAAGAAAGGCAGTCCGAAGCAGAACAGGCGCTGGCAAAAGGAACTGGGCGCGATGCGCAAGCGGCTGGACGCGATGCTCGCCCAGGCGAAGCGCACCGAGAAGCAGGCGGAGAAGATCTATGCCAGGCAGCGGCAGGTGCTGCGCGCCAGGCAGGCGCAGGCCAGGAAGGCGCTCGCCAGGCTCAGCCGCCGCAGCGCGGCCGCCACGCCGCCCATCAAGGCGGGCGTGCAGCGCGCCTGGTCGGACCTGAGCGACGCCGTCCGCGAGGCCGCCGCGCGCTTCCGCGGTACCGCCTGAGCCACGGGCGCGGCGTTCGATGGGGCTGGCCGCGTTCAATTTCGCGGGCTGGATCGACGCGCACGCGCACCTGCTGAAGCCGCCGGTCGGCAACCAGCAGGTCTTCCAGGAGGCCGGGGATCTCATCGTCATGGTGGTCGGCGGGCCGAACGCGCGCACCGACTACCACGACGATCCGTACGAGGAGTTCTTCTACCAGTTGCGCGGCAACATGGTGCTGAAGGTCATCGAGGATGGCCGGCCGCGCGACGTGCCGATCCGCGAGGGCGAGATCCTGCTGCTGCCCGGGCACGTGCGCCATTCGCCGCAGCGCCCCGAGCCCGGCTCGCTGGGGCTGGTGGTGGAGAAGATCCGCCCGCCGCAGGTGAAGGACGGCTTCGAGTGGTACTGCCCGCGCTGCCATGCGCTCGTGCACCGGGTCGAAGTGAACGTGAAGAGCATCGTCGCCGACCTGCCGCCGCTGTTCGAGGCGTTCTACCGCAGCGAGCGCAAGTGCCCGCGCTGCGGGCACGTCCATCCCGGCAAGGCGTGAACTTGCGGGCGATCGACATGCACTCGCATTTCTTTCCGCGCGAGTGGGAGGATCTCGGCCGGCGCTTCGGCGGCGACTGGCCGTGGATGAAGCACCTGGACGAGCGCCGCGGCGTGGTGATGCTCGGGCAGAAGGAATTCCGCCCGGTGACCTCCGCCTGCTGGGACGCCGGCCGGCGCCTGGAGGAAATGGACCGCGACGGCATCGACCTGCAGGTGATGTGCGCGACGCCGGTGCTGTTCGCCTACGCGCGGCCGGCCGCCGCGGCGCAGTACTGCGCGCAGTTGTTCAACGACGCGGGCCTCGAGCTGGCGGCGCGCGGCAAGGGGCGGCTGAAGACGCTCTGCCAGGTGCCGCTGCAGGACACCGACGCCGCGTGCAAGGAGCTGTCGCGCGCGATGAAGTCGGGACACCTGGGCGTGCAGATCGGCAACCACGTCGGCGAGCGCGACCTGGACGACGAGGGCATCGTCACGTTCCTGCAGCACTGCGCGGCGGAAGGGGCGGCGGTGCTGGTGCACCCCTGGGACATGATGGGCGGCGCGCGCACCGCGCGCTGGATGATGGGCTGGACGGTCTCCATGCCCGCCGAGACGCAGCTGTCGATCGTGGCGCTGATCCTCGGCGGCGGCTTCGACCGGCTGCCGCAGGGCCTGCGCCTGTGTTTTGCGCATGGCGGCGGCAGCTTCGCCTTCCTGCTCGGGCGGCTGGAGAACGCCTGGCGCAACCGCGACCTGGCGCGCGGCCGGTCGGCGCTGCCGCCCTCGGCCTACACCGACCGCTTCTACGTGGACAGCGCGGTGTTCGACCCGCGCGCGCTGCGGCTGCTGCTCGAGGTAATGGGCGAGGACCGCGTGATGCTCGGCTCCGACTACCCGTTTCCGCTGGGCGAGCAGCGTGTCGGCGGGCTGATCCGCGACATGGACGGCCTGTCGACGGGCGCGCGCGACAAGCTCCTCGCCGCCAACGCGCGGCGCTTCCTCGGCCTCTAGCCGCGCTGGCGCGCCTGCAGCGCGCGCACGATCTCCCCCGGCTCCGGGTAGCGCGCGTCGCGATGCTTGGAGAAGATCAGCTCGCCGTCGCAGGCGACGTCGAAGATCCCGTTCTTGCCCTTGGCGAGCTCGGCCTCGACTCCCAGCGCCTGCCTGATCTCGGCAGCCAGACTGGCCGCCCGGGGCAGGTAGTTTCAGGGAACGCAGTAGGTGATGACGATCTTCACGGCCGGACCATTGTAGACCCGCGGCCGCCGCGCGGAAACACGCCGGCAACAATCCGGGCACGTGGCGACATCGGCGCATTACCCGGGCTGCCTAGCATGCCGGCATGGAAACCCGACAACTCGCTTCGCAACGCGCCCAGGGCTGGCTGCTCGTCGCCGCCGCCGTGGCGCTCCTCGCCGTCACCATGGGCTCGCGCACGGTGTTCGGCCTGTTCATCTCCCCGCTCAACTCGGCCACGGGCATGGGCATCGCCGCGATCAGCCTCGCGGTGGCGGTCAGCCAGCTCACCTGGGGCCTCGCGCAACCGCTCGCTGGCGTCCTCGCCGAGCGTTACGGCGCCGCGCGCGTCATCGCCGCGGGCTGTGTGCTCGCTGCCGGTTGCGGAGCGCTGCTGCCGCTCGCCGGCAGCGCCGTCACCTTGTCGGTGATCCTCGGTTTCGCGGGCGTCGCGGCGACCGTGGGCAGCCCGTCGCTGCTCGTCGGCACGGTGAGCGCGCGCTTCACCCCGGAGAAGCGCGGCCTGGTGGCCGGCATCGTCGGCGCGGGCGGTCCGCTCGGGCAACTGCTGCTCGCTCCGGCGACCCAGGGTCTGATCACGCTGGCGGGCTGGACCACCGCCATGTTTTCCGTCGCGGCGCTCTCGATTGCCGCGCTGCCGCTCGCGCTCGCCTTCCGCCGCCGGCCGGCGCCGGCCGGCGCGCCGCGCGCGGCAGATCAGCCGAGCGCCACGGTGCGCGAGGCGCTTGCCAGCCGCGAGTTCTGGCTGATCAACGCCACGTTCTTCGTTTGCGGCGTGCACGTGTTCTTCCTTGTGACGCACTTGCCCGGCGTGATCGAGTTGTGCGGCCTGCCCGCGAGCGTCTCCGGCGTCGCGCTCGCGCTGCTGGGCCTGTTCAATATCGTCGGCAGCGTCGGCGCGGGGTGGGTCATCCAGCGCTTCTCCATGCAGCGCACGCTGTCGTTGTTGTTCGCCGCGCGCGCGATCGGCGTGGGGCTGTTCCTGGTCGCGCCCAAGACGGAGCTCACGGTGTTCGCGTTCTCGGTGTGGATGGGCGTCACCTACATGGCGGTGCTGCCGCCCACGGCCGGGCTGGTCGCCAAGCTGTTCGGCGCCGGCCGCCTGGCGACGCTGCTCGGCGTGGTGTTCATGCTGCACCAGGTCGGGGCGTTCCTCGGCTCGTGGTTGGGCGGCGTGGCGCTCGAGCTGACCGGCAGCTACGACACCATGTGGCAACTCGACGTGCTGCTCGCGCTCCTCGCCGCGGTGGTCAGCCTCACGATTCCCGGGCAGCGCGGCGCGCCGCGTGAGCAGCCCATCGCTCCCGCAGCGCTTCCACCCACATCGCCAGCGCGGGCGTAAGCAGCATCTGCATCATCGTGCCGAGCAGCACGCCGACGCCGATCGACACGGCGAGCGGGATGAGGAACTGCGCCTGGATGCTCTTCTCGACGATCAACGGGAAGATGCCGAGGAAGGTGGTGACCGCCGTCAGCAGGATCGGCCGGAAGCGGCTCTTGCACGCGTCCTGGATGGCCTGGGCGGCCGGCTTGCCGCGCTCGCGCTCCTCGTTGATGAAGTCGATCAGCACCAGCGAGCCGTTGACGATGATGCCGGCGAGGCCGACCACGCCGAACAGGCTCGTCAGGCCCATGGAAAGGCCCATCACCAGGTGGCCGACCACCGCGCCCACCAGGCCGAACGGGATCGAGGCGAGCACGATCAGCGGCTGGACATAGGAGCGGAAGGCGAGCGCGAGCAGCGCGTACATGCCGAACAGCGCCAGCACGAAGTTGCGCGCCAGCGACGGCAGCGTGCGCCCCTGCTCGCGCTGCTCGCCGCCCATTGCGTAGCTGAGGCCCGGGATCTCGCGCTGCAGGGCGGGGATCACCTCGTCCGTCAGTCGCGTGTTGACCTGCTGCCCGGTGATCACGCGGCTGTCCACCTCGGCGAGCACCGTCGACACGCGCCGGCCGTCGCGGCGCACGATGGTCGAGGGCCCGTAGCCGAGCGTGAGCTCCGCCACCTCGTGCAGCGGCACGAAGCCACCCGCGGGCGTGCGGATGCGGTGGCGCGCCAGGTCGGCGAGCGACGCGCGCTCGGCGCGCGGCAGGCGCACGTAGACGCGCACCTCGTCGCGCCCGCGCTGCACGCGCAGCGCTTCCGCCCCGAAGAACGCGGCGCGCACCTGCAGCGAGAGCGACTCGAGAGTCAGGCCGAGCGCGCGCGCCGAGGGCTTGAGCTGGAACTGCACCTCCTGCTTGCCGGGATCGCGGTCGTCGCGCACGTCGAACACGCCGTCGATGCGGCGCAGCTCGTCCTGCAGCGCCTGCGTCGCCTGCGCTAGGCCCTGGGGCGTGCGCGCCGAGAGCTCGATCTGCACCGGCGAGCCGAGCTGGATGACGTTCGAGGCGAAGGTGAGCTTGCGCACGCGCGGCGGCGTGCCGGCCAGCTCGCGCCAGCGCCGCTCGAACTCGCCCGAGGTGATGCTGCGCACCTCCGGGTCGAGCAGCTCGAAGACGATGGACGCCTTGTTGCCCTGCAGCAGGCCGAGCGCGCCGGCCGCGCCGGGACCGGTCGCCTCCTGCTGGCCGACGGTGACGTACACGGCGTTGACCAGGTCGCGCCCGCTCGGGTCGGGCAGGCTCGCCGCCGCCTCGCGCCCGGCGCGCTCCAGGGCGAGCGCCGCGACGAGCGTGGTCTCGGCGGTCGCGCCGGGCCGCAGCTCGAGCGAGGCGGTCACGTAGCGCCCCTCGACCTGCGGGAAGAAGACGAACTTCAGGTGCCCGGCGGTGACGGTGCCGAGCGCGAGCAGGAAGATGGAGGCCGCCGCGGCGATCACCACGCCGTAGTGCGCCGTGGAGAAGCGCAGCGCCGCGTCGAGCGGGCCGTCGACGAAGCGCCGCAGGCCGCGGTCGGTCGCGTGGCGCAGGTCGGCCAGCCAGGCGCCGATCCGGGTGCGCGGCGTGAATCCGGCGATGCGCAGGTGCGCGAGGTGATGCGGCAGGATGAGCATCGCCTCGAGCACCGAGATCATGAGCACGATGATCACCACCGCCGGGATCTGGTAGAGGAACTTTCCGAGCGTGCCGGGCGCGAACAGCAGCGGCACGAAGGCCGCGACCGTGGTCGACACGGCGAGCGCCACCGGCAGCGCGACGCGCTGGCTGCCGCGCACCGCGGCCTCGACCTCGGGCGTGCCACGCTCGTTCTCGGCGTAGATGTTCTCGCCGGTGACGATGGCGTCGTCGACCACGATGCCGATCGCCAGGATGAAGCCGAACAGCGACATCATGTTGATCGACAGGCCGACGAACGGCATGACCGCGAACGTGCCGACGAAGGCGACGAAAATGCCGGCCGACACCCAGAGCGCGAGGCGCAGGTCGAGGAACAGCGCCAGCGCCGCCAGCACCAGCGCGAGGCCGAGCGCGCCGTTCTTCAGCAGCAGGTCCATGCGGTTGCGGAACTCCACCGAGTCGTCGCGCCACACGAGCACCTCGATGCCCGGCGGCACGCTCGCCCGCAGCTCGGCGAGGTAGGCGTTCACCTGGCGCACGACGTCGAGCACCTTGTCCTCGCCGACGCGGAACACCTGCACGAAGGCCGCCGGCTTGCCGTTGAAGCGCATGATCAGGTCGTCGTCGCGGAAGCCGTCGTCGATGCGCGCGATGTCGGCCAGGCGCACGCGCGCGCCCGTCGCCGACGAGACGACGACCACGCGCTCGAAGTCGGCGCGGTCGTAGTTGCGGCCGCGCGCGCGCAGCAGGATCGACTCGCCGCCCGCCTTGATGTCGCCGCTCGGCAGGTCGAGGCTCGAGCGCTTGAGCGTCGCCGCGATGTCCTGCAGCGTCAGGCCGTAGGCGCGCAGCGTGTCGTTGGCCACCTCGACCGAGATCTCGTAGTCGCGCACGCGCGCCACCTGCACCAGCGAGATGCCGGGCGCGCCGGTGAGGTCGTCCTTGATGCGGTAGGCCATCTCGCGCAGCGTGGCCTCGCTCGCATCGCCATAGACCGCGAGCTCGATCACGCGCTGACGCGAGACCAGCTCCTTGATCTCCGGCCGCTCCGCCTCGGCGGGAAAGGTGGTGATGCGGTCGACCGCCGCCTTGACCTCGTCGAGCTTGGCGGCGGCGCTCACGCCGCGCATCAGCTCGATGCGCACCACGCCGGCGCCCTCGGCGGCGATCGAGGTGACGCGGTCGATGCCGTCCAGGCCCTCGATCTGCTCCTCGATCTTCTGCGCGATTGCTTCCTCGACCTCGTCGGGCGCGGCGCCCGGGTAGAGCACGCGCACCTCGAGCACGTCGAGCTCGACGAGCGGAAACACCTCCTGCTTCATGGTGAGCGCGCTCGACACCCCGGCGATGAGGATGAACAGCATCAGCAGGTTGGCGGCCACCGGGTGGCGCGCCATCCAGGCCATCAGTCCCCTCACGGCGCGGCGCGGCCGGCGGCGCCGATCTCGCGCACCGCCAGGCCCTCGGTGACCACCTTCAGGTCGGTGACGACCACGCGCGCGCCCGCGGGCAGGCCGTCGGCCGCGACCACCACGCGCTCGCCCGCATCCTGCAGCACGCGCACGGGCCGGATGGAGACGCGGTTGCCCTCGCCGAGCAGCCACAGCACGCCGCCGTCGCGCAGCGCGCGGCGCGGCACGAGCGCGTGCCGGCCGGCATCGGCGCCCGCGATGTCCACGCTCGCGTACATGCCGAGCAGCAGCGGCGGCGCGGCGGCCGGGTCGCCGGAGAGCGGCGTGCCGCGCGCGCCCGGCTGGTCCACGCGCACCACGACGCTGAAGGTCCGGGTCGCGCTGTCCACGGCCGCCTCGACGCGGTCCACGCGCGCCGGCCACTGGTAGACGCCGTTGCCGTGAGACACGCGCACGCGCGCCTCGGCGCCGGCGGTGCCGCCGCGCCACAGATCGGCGATCAGCGCCATGTCCCGGTCCGAGAGCGACACCGCGATCTCCAGAGCGCCGTCGGCGAAGATGCGCGCCAGCTCCTTGCCGGGCTGCACGGTCTCGCCGGCATCGACGCGCTCGGCGAGCACCTTGCCGTCGAACGGCGCGCGCACCACGGCGCGCTCCAGGTCCAGGCGCCGCTGGTGCGCAAGCGCCTGCGCGCGCTCGAGCGCGGCGGCCGCCTGGTCGCGGGCCGCCATGCGCTCATCCAGCGTCTGTTGCGAGAGGTAGCTCTTGGCGATCAGCTCGCGCGTGCGCTCGAGCAGCTGCTCGGCGAGCCGCAGCGCCGCGCGCGCCGACGCCAGCTCGGCCTCGGCCTGCGCCAGCGCAGCGCGAAACGGCGCCTCGTCCAGGCGCACCAGCACCTGGCCGCGCTTGATGACGCCGCCGGTGACCAGCGCGGGGCTGACGAAGCTCACGCGCCCGGAGACTTCGGCGCCCACCACCACCTCGGCGCGCGGGCGCACCAGGCCGTTGCCGCTCACCGTGAGCGCGCCGCTGCGGAACTCGAGCGCCTCGGCCTGCACCAGCGGGAGTTGCTGCACCGGCGCGCGCACGGCCGGCTTGGGCTTCAACTTGTTGAGCGCCACGAAGCCGCCGGCACCGACGGCGAGGATCAGCGCGGTGACGATGCGCCAGAACCAGCGCGAAGAGGCCGTTGCCATGGAGAAGCCGGAATTGTATCGGCTCGCGCCGCCCACCCGCGGTGCTATTCTCCAGCGCATGGAGGAAGAAATCGACGCGCTGGTCATCGGGGCGGGCTTTGCCGGGCTCTACCAGCTTTACAGCCTGCGCGACCGCCTGGGACTGTCCACCCGGTTGCTGGAGGCGGGCGACGACCTCGGCGGCACCTGGTACTGGAACCGGTATCCCGGCGCGCGCTGCGATTCCGAAAGCCATGCCTACCGCTACTTTTTCTCGAAGGAGCTGAACGAGGAGTGGGAGTGGACCGAGCGCTACCCGGGGCCGCCCGAGATCCTCAAGTACCTCGGCCGTGTCGCGGAAAAGTTCGACCTGCGTCGCGACATGCGCTTCGGCTGCCGCGTCGTCTCGGCGCGGTACGACGAGGGCGCCAATCGGTGGGTGGTGGAAACCGCCGCGGGAGAGCGCTACGCGGCCACCTACCTCGTCGCCGCGGTCGGCTGCCTTTCTTCGGCGAACGTGCCCGACATTCCCGGCCTGCGCGATTTTGCCGGCCAGTGGTTCCATACCGGGCGCTGGCCGCACGAAGGCGTGGACCTCGCCGGCAAGCGCGTCGGGCAGATCGGCACCGGCTCGACCGGCATCCAGGCCGCGCCCGTCATCGCCCAGTCGGCGGCGCACCTCACGGTGTTCCAGCGCACCGCGACCTACAGCGTGCCGGCGCGCAACGCTCCGCTGACTCCCGAGTTCAATCGCTGGGTGCGGGAAAACCACGCGGAAATCCGCGCGGTCGCCGAATCCACGCCCAACGGGCATGCCTTTCGCATCGCCGATCGCAACGTCGCGGACGTGACGCCCGAGGAACGCCGGGCCATCTACGAAGCCGCGTGGGAAAAGGGCGGGCTGCAGTTCCGCGCCACGTTCCGCGACCTGCTCGTGAACCAGGCAGCGAACGACACGGCCTGCGAGTTCATCAAAGGCCGCATCCGTGCCATCGTGCGCGACCCGGAGACCGCGCGAGCGCTCGCCGACGTCGACCACCCCTATGCCACGAAGCGCCCGCCGATCGACACCGGGTACTACGAAACCTTCAACCGCGACAACGTCACGCTCGTCGACCTGCGCGCCGACCCGATCGAATGCATCATGCCGCGCGGCATCCGCACGCGCAGCAGGGAGCACGCGCTCGACGTCATCGTCTTCGCCACCGGCTACGACGCGATGACCGGCGCGCTGCTCGCGATCGACATTCGCGGCCGCGAGGGCCGCTCGCTGCGCGACGACTGGCGCGCCGGCCCCCACACCTATCTCGGCCTGCAGGTGCCGGGATACCCGAACTTCTTCACCATCACGGGGCCGGGCAGCCCTTCGGTGCTCACCAACATGCCGGTGGCCATCGAGCAGCACGTGGAATGGATCACCGGCTGCATCGCGCACCTGCGCAGGAACGGCATCGACGCCATCGAGCCGGATCCGGAGGCGGTGCGCCGCTGGGATGCGCACGTGGAGGAAGCCGCCAACGCCACGCTGCTGAGCAAGGCGAAGCACTCGTGGTACTACGGCGCCAATGTGCCGGGCAAGCCGCGCGTGTTCATGCCCTACGCCGGGGGTCTCGCCCGCTATCGCGCGATCTGCGCGGACGTCGCGGCGAAGGGCTACGAGGGGTTCCTGCTGGGCAGGACGCCGGTGGCGCGCAGCGCTTCGATGGGCGAGTTCGCCGAGGCGCGCGGCGTGGGGGTCTGAGTCAGCCTGCCGGCCGGCGCGCGAATCTCGGGTACACCCGCCTGACGTTGCCCTCGAAGATCTTCTCGCGCTCCGCGGCGCTCAGGCCGCCGGCGGCGTCGACGTAGCGCCGCGTGTCGTCGTAGTAGTACCCGGTTTCCGGGTCCACGCCGCGCACCGCGCCGACGATCTCCGAGGCGAACAGGATGTTCTCCGCCGGGATGACCTTCAGCAGCAGCTCGATGCCGGGCAGGTGGTAGACGCAGGTGTCGAAGAAGACGTTCTTCAGCAGCAGCTCCTTCAGCGGCGGCTTGCCCATGTCCTGCGCCAGGCCCCGGTAGCGGCCCCAGTGGTAGGGCACCGCGCCGCCGCCGTGCGGGATGACGAACTTGAGCGCAGGGAAGTCCTTGAACAGGTCCGACTGGATGAACTGCATGAACGCGGTCGTATCGGCGTTGATGTAGTGCGCGCCCGTGAAGTGGAAGGCCGGATTGCAGGAGGAGCTGACGTGCACCATCGCGGGCACCTCGAGCTCGACGAGCTTCTCGTACAGCGGGTACCAGAACCGGTCGCCGAGCGGCGGCGCCTTCCACCAGCCGCCGGAAGGGTCGGGGTTGAGGTTGACGCCGATGAAGCCGAGCTCCTGCACGCAGCGTACGAGCTCCGGGATGCAGTTCTCCGGCGGAACGCCGGGGGACTGGGGCAGCTGGCACACCGGCGCGAAGTTGGACGGATGCAGGCTGCAGACGCGGTGGATCAGGTCGTTGCACTTCCGCGACCAGGTCTCGCTCATCTTCGCGTCGCCGACGTGGTGCTCCATGGAGCCGGCGCGCGGCGAGAAGAACGTCAGGTCGGTGCCGCGCTCGCGCTGGATGCGCAGCTGGTTCTTCTCCAGCGTCTCGCGGATCTCGTCGTCGGAGATCCTGAGCGGCCCCGGGTCCTGGCCCGCCACCTGGCGCTTGCGCCACTCCCACAGCGCCTGCGGCGCGGTCGTGTAATGGCCGTGGCAATCGACGATCACGCGAGGAGCTCCTCCACCGCGTAGCGCTGCGGGATGAGGCCCTGCCGGTGCACGAAGTCGACCGCCACCTCGAGGTTGCGGCGGTTCGCCTCCAGGCCGATCGGGTTCATCTCGGGGTTGCCGGCGGCGGCGAAGCTTTCCTCGAGGAGGCGCATCAGCGGCGCAGCGTCCACCTGCGGCTTGACCGCCACCATGTGATTGATCTGGATGGCGCCCTTCCTCGCGCGCCACTCGCGCGCGGCGGCCGCCGCGTCCGGGATCACCGGCACGATGCGCGGGTCGGCGACCGGCGCGTCGCCCAGCACGGCGGCGTCGACGTCGCCCGCGAGCAGCATCTCCTCCGGCTTGCGCCCCGACGGCGCGCGCACGACGTTGGGCGGGTCGCGGAACTCGGCGACGTGCGCCTCTTCGAACGTCACCCAGGTGATCTTGCCGCAGTCCACGCCGTGGTCCTCGGCGAGGATGCCGCGGATCCACATGCCGGTGGTCACCGAGTAGGAGCGCACCGCCACGCGCGTACCTTCGAGCGCGCGCGGCGAGACCGGACGCTTGCTGTCGCACACGAGGCGCGGATGCTGCATGCGCGCGAGCACCACGGCGGGCAGCAGGCGATAGGGCTTGCCGGCCGCCTTGGCCATGAGGAAGGTCGTGATGGCGAGCTCCGCGAAATCGAACTCCAGGCCGCGCACCACGCGCTTGAATCCCGCGCTCGGTGGGCGCACGTCTTCGAATTGCAGCGCAGCGCTTTTCTTGAACGCCGCGGTGCAGGCGTAGTCGGCGAGCAGCGCCTTCATCTGCCCATCGCCTTGCGGATGGCTTTCACCAGCGCGACGCGATCTTCGGTCTTCGTCTTCAGGCCCATGTCCGCGACCCACTGCTGGCGCACCGCAGTCGCGGCCGCCATGGTCGGCTCCATGCCGATGCTGCGCAGCGTCTCGGAAACCTCGCGCATCTCGGCGGCGCGGCGCTTGCCGTGGCTCACCACGCGCTCGATCATGTAGCCGGAAAGCTCGTGCCAGTCGATCCCGGGCCAAGTCTCCTTGAGCGAGGCGAGCACGCGATCCTCGACGCCGTATTCGGCCGAGGCGGTCATCGACTCGACGAGCAGCGCTTCCAGCCCCTTCACCACGATCGAGCGGAACATCTTGATGGCGGAAGCCTGTCCGACTTCATCGGAGACGAGCTCCATCTTCATGCCGAGCGCGGTTGCACGCGGCCCGAGCGCGGTGGCGCCGGGCCCGCCGACGAGGCAGGGCACCTTGTGAAGATACGGCGCCGCCGGCGCCATCACCGCGACGTCCACGTAGGCGGCGCCGGTGGGCGCGACGAGCGCCGCGGTCTCGATCTTGCGATTGGGCGAGACCGAGTTCATGTCGAGGACCAGCTGCCCCTGGCGCAAGCCCGGCAGGCACGAGCGCGCCGCCTCGAGGCTCGAGGAAGCGGTCACCGTCAGCATCACCAGATCCGCCTCGCGCACCGCGTCCACGTGGTCGCGCGCGAGGCCGACGCCAAGTTCGTGCGCCGCGGTTTCGAGGCGCGCGCCCGGCGGCGTGCCGAACAGGATGTCGTAGGCGCGGATCGCGGGCTTGCCCGCTTCCTTGACCAGCCCGCGGCTGATCGTCTGCCCGGCCTCGCCGAAGCCGATGAAGGCGATCCGTTCGCTCATTTCGAATGCAGCGTGGTGTCCTGCCCCGGCGGCGGATTGGCGATCGCGTCCTCGAGCGTCGCTTCCTCGCACCATTCCCCGGGCGGGCGGATGCGGCCATCGCTGCCGACCTGGTCGAGGCCCCAGTACAGCTCGAGGAAGTGGTTGTCCGGGTCGCGGAACTCGACCGCCATCTGGCAGCCGGCGCGGCGCCGGCCCTCGTAGTCGATCTTCACGCCGTGCTTCCTCAGGTGGTCGCGCGAACGCAGCAGCTCCTCCAGCGTCGCGAGCTCGAAGGCGAGGTGGTGCATCTCCCTGGCGGAGGCGTCCTCCTTCATGCCGCCCACCAGCGCGAGGCAGTGGTGGTCGGTGTTGCAGCGCAGGAACACCATGCCGCCCTTCATCATGGTCTGCGGATAGACGTCGGAGACGCGAAAGCCGAGCACGCCGGTGTAGAACGCCACCGAGCGCTGCAGATCCTTCACCCGCAGCACCACGTGGCCGAGCTTTAGCACCTTGAATGGCAGCCCCGCGGGCGGCGCCATGCGGCGCAGGGCCTCGGCTTCGGGGCCCTTCAGTCCTTCCAGGTCTACGACGCCACGCGGCATGAGGCGTCACTGTAGGCCAGCGGTGCGCGGTGCTCCAATGAATTTTGCGGGCCCGGCGATACCGAAGCGGGTATCAGGCGTGGCGACGCGCCGCCTCGCGCAGCGCCTGGACGAGGTCGGCCGCGGCGGGCGCGAGCGGCCGGCCGGTCGCCGTGATCACCCCCACCGGCCCCGAGGGCGGCGGCAGCATCACGGGCAGCACGCGCAGCAGCCCGAGCGCGGCGTACTCGCGCGCCACGGTGCGCGGCATGACGCCGAGCATGTCGGACCCTTGCACGAGCATCTTGTTCACCGCGATGGAGACAGACTCCACGAGGCGCCGCGGCGGCGCCACGCCCGCCTGGCGGAACGCGGCGTCCAGCCGCCGCCGGTACGGCGCGTCGGGCGCGGGCACGATCCACATCTCGCCGGCCAGGTCGGCGAGCGCGAGCGCGCGCCGCCGCCCGAGCGGATGCCCGGCGCGCGCCACCACCTGCATCGGCTCGTTGTAGAACGTCTCGAACTCGAGGCCCTCGCCCGGCACGTCGCTGGTCACGCGCCCGACCACGAGGTCGAGCTCGCCGCGGCGCAGCGCGGGCAGCAGGGCCGTGGCGCTGCCTTCCTGCACCAGCACCGTGTGGTGGGGGTGGCGCTGCTTGAAGCGCGCGAGCGCGCGCGGCACCAGCACTGGCGCGGCGACGAGCAGCGCGCCGATGGCCACGCGGCCGGATGCGCCTTCGGCCAGCGAGTTCATTTCCTCGCGCGCGTGGTCGAGCGTGGCGAGCATGGCGCGCGCGTGGCGGATCAGGCTCTCGCCGTAGGCGTTGGGCGTGAGCCCGCGCGGGCCGCGCTCGAACAGGCGCAGGCCGAGCATGCGCTCCAGGCCGCCGAGCAGCCGCGTGGCCGCGGGCTGCGTCATGCGCAGGCTGGCGGCGGCGCGGTGCATGTTGCGCTGCTCGTCGAGCGCCACCAGCAGCAGCACCTGGCGCATCTTCAGGCGCGAGCGCAGGAACCAGTCGGGCAGGATGCGGGTGGCCGGGGGCACGCGGCGATGCTGGTTTCGATATCAGGAAACGCCGCAATTCTATTGGAAGCGGCGCGGACCGTCGGCTATAAGATGGGCCGATGAACGTCTCGGACGTCATGGTGGGATACCTGAGGGCGGCCGGCATCGGCCACGTCTTCGGCTATCCCGGCGACCCGAACATCGAGTTCATGGAGTCCGTACGCCGCGCGGGCATGCAGTTCGTGCTCGGACGGCGCGAGGGCACCGCGGGCCTGATGGCCGAGGCCTACGGCTTCCTCACCGGGCGGCCGGGCGTGTGCATGTCCACGCTCGGGCCGGGCTCGTCGAACCTCGTCAACGCGGTGGCGAACGCCTGGCTCGATCGCGTGCCGATGATCGCTCTCTCGGGCCAGATCGAGCGCAAGCGCGAGCAGACCTTCACGCACCAGGTGCTCGACCACAACCGGCTGTTCTCGCCGGTGAGCAAGTGGACGACGCACGTCGCCGCCGACACCGTGGGCGGAATCATGCGCCGCGCGCTGCGCACGGCGATGGGCGAGCGCCCGGGGCCGGTGCACATCACGACGCACGCCGACGTCGTAGGGGCGGAGGCGAAGGACGCCGGGATCGCACTGCCGCCGCTCGCAGCCAGCGCCTTCGGTGGTGACGCGGGGATCGCGGCGCGCCTGAAGAAGGCGAGGAAGCCGGTCATCCTCGCCGGCATCGCCGCGCAGCGCGCCAACGCGCACCAGGCGCTCGCGCGCCTTGCCGAGAAGGCCGGCATTCCGGTGGTGGTCGCGCCGATGGCGAAAGGCGTGCTCGCCGAGGACCACCCGTACTACGCGGGCACGCTCGACATGGCGTGCAACGCGCTCATGTGGAAGTTCCTGGCGGGCTGCGATCTGCTGCTCGCCGTGGGCTTCGACGCCGTAGAGCTCATCAAGCCGTGGTCGCTCTCGGTGCCCACGGTGCACGTCGACGCGTTGCCCAACACCGACCAGATCTACCGCGCCGAGGTCGAGGTGGTGGGCGACATCGCTGCGATCGTCGAAGGGGTCGCCGACGCCTGGAAGGGCGAGCCGCGCTGGACGCAGGCGGCGGCGAAGCGCCACCGCGACGCCTTGCGCGCCGCGTACTACGCGGGGCGCGTGAAGGGCAAGCTCAACCCGACGGACGTGATCGACGCGGTGCGCGAGGCGCTGCCGCGCGAGGCGATCGCCACCACCGACGTCGGCTCGCACAAGCTGCTCGTCGGGCAGGGGTGGGCCACCTATGCGCCGCGCTCCGTATTGATGTCGAACGGCCTTTCGTCCATGGGCTATTCGCTGCCGGCGGCGATGGTCGCGCAGATGCTCCACCCGACGCGCCCGGTGGTGTGCTTCATCGGCGACGGCGGTCTCGCCATGGTGCAAGGCGAGCTGCGGCTCGCGGCGAGCCTGAAGCTGCCGCTGCTGGTCGTCGTGTTCTGCGACCAGAGCCTCAACCGCATCGAGATCAAGCAGGCGAACCGCAAGTACCCGAGCTGGGGGACGCTGATCGAGGCCACCGACCTTGAGCTGCTCGCGCGCTCGATGGGTTGCGAGGGCGCGAGCGTGGCGAGCCCCCCGGCGTTCGAGCGCCTGCTCGCGGGCAAGCGGCCGAAGGATCGGCCGCTGGTCGTCGGCGCCCGGATCGATCCGGCGCAGTACACGCAGCAGTTCTGAACGGGAGCGACGCATGGACCTCGAGTTGAAAGGGCGCACCGCACTGGTCACCGGCGCCTCGGCCGGCATCGGCCGCGGCATCGCGCTCGCGCTCGCCGCCGAGGGCGTGCGCCTGGCGGTGACCGCACGCCGGCGCGAGCGGCTGGAGGCGCTGGAGAAGGAGATCGGCGCGCAGCTCGTGATCATCGAGCAGGACTTCATGCAGGAAGGCGCGCCGCAGAAGATCGCCGCGGCCGCGCTGGCCGGCCTGGGCAGCGTCGACATCCTGGTCAACAACGCCGGCGGCTCGCGCCCCTTCAAGCTCGAGGCGAGCGAGGCGCAGTGGGAGGAGGCGCTGACGCTCAACTTCACGCGCCAGCGCCAGCTCGCGCACGCGCTGCTGGCGCAGATGGTGGAGCGCAACTGGGGCCGCATCATCAACATCACGGGCAAGAGCGAGCCCGAGGGCGTGAACGGGGCGTTCGCCGCCAAGGCGGCGATGCACGCCTGGGCGAAGGGCCTGTCGCGCGAGGTCGGCCGGCACGGCATCACGGTGAACTGCATCCCGCCCGGGCGCATCATGAGCGAGCAGATCGAGCGCAACTACACGCCCGAGTACCGCAAGTGGCAGGCCGAGCACGAGATCCCGATGGGCCGCTACGGCGAGCCTGCGGACCTCGCCAACCTGGCGTGCTTTCTCGCCTCGCCGCGCGCCGGCTACATCACCGGCGCGGTGATCCCGGTGGACGGGGGCCTGCGGCGCTACCAGTTCTAGCGCGCCGCTAGTCGGCGCGCGCGCCCGAGACCTTCACCACCTCGGCCCAGCGCGCCACTTCCTCGCGCAGCGTCTTCGAGAACTCCTCGGGCGTGCTGCCCACCGGGTTCGCGCCCTGCTCGAGCATGCGCTTGCGCATCTCAGGGTCGCGCGTGGCGCGGATGACGCCCTCGGCGACCTTGTGCACGATCTCGGGCGGCGTCTTCGACGGCGCGAACAAGCCGTACCACACCGAGACCTCGACGCCCGCGAAGCCCGCCTCCTTCATGGTCGGCACGTCGGGCAGCTGCGGGTCGCGCTGCGCGGCCGCCGTGGCGAGCGCGCGCAGCCGGCCGGCCTTCACGTGGCCCTGGATGGCGGGAACGTTGGCGAAGGAAAGGTCCACCTCGCCGGCGATGAGCGCGGTGAGCGAAGGCGACGAGCCCTTGTAGGGGATGTGCACGATGTAGGTCTTGGTGCGCAGCTTGAACAGCTCGGCCGCGAGGTGCTGCGTGGTGCCGACGCCCGCCGAGGAGTAGTTGAGCTTGCCGGGCGACTTGCGCGCCAGGGCCACCAGCTCCTGCACCGTCTGCGCCGGCAGCTTCGCGGGCACCACCAGCACGTTCGGGCTCTCGGAGAACATGGACACCGGCGCGAAGTCGCGCAGCGTGTCGAACGGCAGGTCGCGGAACAGCGACATGTTGATCGCGATCGCCGCGGTGTTGATGAGCAGCGTGTGGCCGTCGGGCGCGGACTTGGCGACGAAGTCGTTGGCGATGTTGGTGCTGGCGCCGGGCTTGTTCTCCACCACCACCGGCTGGCCGAGGTGCTCGGCGAGCTTGGGCGCGAGCATGCGCGCATTGATGTCCACGCCGCCACCGGGCGGGAAGCCGACGATGAGGCGCACGGGGCGCGACGGATAGGCGGTCTGCGCGAGCGCCGGCGCGGCGACGGCGAGCAGTGCGGCGAGCACGAGAATGCGCTTCATCACGGCGGTCTCCCTGGGGTGGCGGCTAGGCGCGGATCGGCTCGATCGGCTCCACGCCCCGCCAGGCGCCCGAGTCGATGAGCGCCTGCGCGGTGTCCTTCAGCTCCGCGGCGACCATCGCCGCAGCCGGCGACAGGCGCTCGCGCGCGAGCGAGTAGAGGTAGTTCGGCCGGCGCATGCGCGCGCCCGTCACCGACAGCGCGCGCCATTCACGGCCGCGCTCGCCCTCCAGGAAGATGGCAGCCATCGGCTTGATGGTCGCACCCATCCCGTCGTAAACGCAGTGCATGAGCAGGGACAGCGAGTCGATCTCGGCGACCACGCGCGCCGAGAGGTGGCGCTGCTCGAACTCCGCGGCGATGCGCCGCCGCAGCCCGTGGGTGCCGGTCGGCAGGATGAGCGGCAGCGCGGCGGCTTCCTCGATGGTGAGGCTCGTGCGCCGCGGCGCGACGAGCGGGCTCGCCTTCGGCAGGATGACGAACAGCTCCTCCTCCAGCAGCGGCTCCACCGACAGGTCGAAGGCGACGTCGCTCGCGAACAGCACCGCGAGGTCGAGCTGGCCGAGGCGCATCATCTGCCCGAGGTGGCCGCTCATGCCTTCCACCACGTTGAGCATCACGTTCGGGTAGCGCTCGCGGATGCGGCGCACGAGCGGCAGGCCGAGCGCAGCCACTGTGGTGGCCGGCAGCCCGACCGACACCATGCCCTGCACGGCGCCGGATTCCTGGCGTGCAATGGACAGCGCCTGATCGAGCTGGCGCAGCATGAAGCGCGCATGGTGGTAGAGCGCGAGCCCGTTCTCGGTCGGTGCCACGCCGCGCGAGGAGCGGTTGAGCAGCGGCCTGCCCACCTCCTCCTCGAGCTTGCTCACCTGCTGGCTGAGCGCGGGCTGGGCGATGAAGAGCTGGCGCGAGGCCTTGGAGAGGCTGCCGCTCTCGACGATCTGGGCGAAATAGCGAAGCTGGCGCAGGTCCACCGGGTTCCTCCTCCCAAGGCGTTCCGGATATAGCTTCAGCTTATACCGCAATCGCCTCGCGCCGCGTAGACCAGGCGGTACGCGGCGCGTTGCGCCACCTGCGCCGGGCGCAGGGCCGCCTCCAGCGCGGATAGCACGTCCAGCGCCTCCTGTGCTTCATTGGTGTCGACGAGGGCAGCCCAGGCGACGCTCGCGTCGCCGCCGCGCAGCGCGCCTTCCGCCGTGGACCGCGCGACCAGTGCCGGGTCCTCGGGGAGCAGCCAGCGGCAGCGCAGCACGCCGGGGCGCTGCAGCAATTGGGAGAACACCCTTGCCGGATCCGGTGGAGCGCCGGCGCCCGCCAGGGTTGCAAGGTGGCCGCCTTCCGGCACGCCCTGCTGCAGCGCAAGTCGGCACACGGTGCGCGACATGTTGCGGTAGGTGGGCATGATCTCGCGGGTGCGCGGCGACGGCGATTCCAGGCGTGCGCGATAGGCGGCGGAGGACAGCACCGCGGGGGTTCGCGTGCGATACAGGCTGAGGAACTGCCGGCCTTCGCCGCCCGCGAGCCGGTAGCGGTGCGCCGAGAGGAAGCCCTCGACCGACAGGCGCTCGGCGTGGTGCTCGGTGTTGTACCAGTGGGAGACCTCGGCCTCCTTGCCGGGTACGACGTCGTGCCAGATGGCGAGCAGCCCTTCGTGCATCGGGCATTCATCGTAAGCTATAAGCTGGCGCTATAGCCAGCCTCACTAAACCGTATTTCACCCCGCGCAGCCATGTTCCTAGACTTCGGAGCACGCCCATGAAGAAGCCCGCACGCAAGCGCCGCGACACCGCATTCGTCGAGCAGATGGCGCGCGTCGCCTGGAAGGAGTTCCCGGGCCACTTCGGCGGCGCGCTGTCCAAGATGCTCGCCGGCCCGGACAACACGGGCTCCGCGCTCATCGACTTTCGCATTTCGCGCTACGCACCCAACGCCTACGTCGCCGAGCATGCGCACAAGGTGCAGGAGCAGATCTACTACGTGCTGGAAGGCGAAGGCGTGCTGACCGTGGGCGAGGAACGCCATCTGATGCGGCCGCACGACTACGTCTACCTGCCGCCTGGCGTGCCGCACAGCTTCACCAATACCGGCACCGCCGGGCTCGTCTTCTTCGTGGTGACGACGCCGGCGCACGACGAACCACACCCCAAGGGAGGGAAGTGAGCATGACCACCAGAAGAGAGCTGCTGAAGGCGGGAACCGCGGGCGCGCTCGCGCTCGGCTTCCCCGCCATCGTCAAGGCGCAATCCGCCGCCATCAAGATCGGGCACCTGACGCCGATGACCGGATTCCTCGGCGCGCTCGGCGTGTACGCCGTGAAGGGCATCCAGATCGCCGCCGAGGAGATCAACGCCGCGGGCGGTGTCATGGGCCGCAAGCTCGACGTGATGTCGGAGGACTCCGTCAACCCGGCCACCGCCTCGACCAAGGCGCAGCGCATGTTCGAGCAGGACAAGGTCGACGTGCTGATGGGCGAGATCAACTCCGCTTCGGCCAAGACCATCATGCAGGTCGCGGACCGCAACAAGCGCCTGTTCATGCAGATCGGCGCGCGCTCGGACGTGCTGCGCGGCAAGGACTGCAACCGTTACACCTTCCACGTCGACATCCCGGTCACGGTGATGGTGAACGCGGCCGGCCAGGCGCTGGCGCGCGAGGGCTACATCAAGGGCAAGAAGATCTACTTCCTCACCTCCGATTACCTCTTCGGCCACGACCTGGCCAAGGCGGCGAAGGCGTTCTGCGCCGCGAACGGCGGCACGGTCGTCGGCGACGAGCTCACGGCGACCGACACCACCGACTTCAGCCCGTTCCTGCTGAAGATCCGCCAGGCGAAGCCCGACCTCGTGGCGACCAATCTCGGCGGCAACCAGGTCACCAACTTCGTCAAGCAGTACGCCGAGTTCGGCCTGCCCTTCCAGGTCGCGGGCTTCAACCTGAACACCGCGGACGCCTGGGCGGCGGGCGACGGCAACCTCGCGGGCATCTGGCCCACCGTCTGGCACCACGAGCTCGACACCCCGGGCTCGAAGGCCTTCGTCGCCAAGTTCCGCAAGATCCACGGCCAGCCGCCGGAGAACCACGCCTGGATCGAGTACGTGTCGCTGAAGGTCATGGCGCAGGCGATGAACGAAACCAAGTCGGTGGACACCGAGAAGCTCATCAAGTACTTCGAGAGCGGCGCGCAGTTCGACCTGCTGAAGAAGAGGAACGGCTACTTCCGTTCCTGGGACCACCAGATGATCCAGGAGGCCTATCCCTTCTCCGTGAAGCCCAAGGGCCAGGCAAAGGACAAGTGGGACTTCCTCAAGTTCGGCGCGGCGGTGCCGGCGCCGGACCAGCCGCTGGAGAGCATCAACCCGCCCAAGTCGGCGAACGCCTGCGTGCTGTAAGCCCGCGCCTCGCGCGGCGGCGACGGTGCTCGCCGCCGCCGCGCGGCTGATCCATGCAGCTGCTCTTTCTCCTCGAGCAGGTCGTCAACGGCCTGGTCCTCGGCGGGTATTACCTGCTGATCGCGCTCGGCCTGTCGCTCATCTTCAGCGTGGGCGGGGTGGTGAACCTCGCCCACGGCGCGTTCTACGCGCTCGGCGCCTATGTGTCGCTCGAGATCGCCCGGCGCCTGGGCTTCGGCGCGGGCGTGGCGCTCTCGCCGGTGGTGGTGGCGCTGCTCGGCATCGCCTTCGAGCGCTTCATCCTGCGCCGCTTCTACACGGCCGACCCGATCCTGAGCCTGCTCGTCACTTTCGGACTCGCGCTCGTCGCCGAGCAGGCGATCCGCATCGCCTGGGGCGCGGCGCCGCTGCCCGCGTCGATGCCGCAGGCCTTCAAGGGCGCGGTCGTGCTCGGCGATTTCCTGTTCTCGAAGTACCGCCTGTTTCTCCTCGCGGTGGTGGCGACGGTGCTCGCGGGCATCTGGCTGCTGCTCAACAAGACCGCCTTCGGCCGCGTGGTGCGCGCGGGCATCCAGCGTCCCGACATGGTGGCGGCGCTCGGCATCCGCCTGCAGCCCTACATGACGACCATCGTCATGCTCGGCGTGGGCATGGCGGCGCTCGGCGGGGCGTTGTTCGCCCCGATCGTCATCGTGCATCCGGCGATGGGCGCGGAGATTCTCACCGTCGCGTTCGTCGTCGTGGTGATCGGCGGCCTCGGCAGCTTCTGGGGCGTGGTGCTCGCGGCGCTGCTGGTGGGCGTGGTGCGCGGCATCACCACGCACTTCGTGCCGGCGGCGAGCGAGGCCTCGATGTACCTCCTCATGTTCCTCGTGCTGATGTTCCGCCCGCGCGGGCTGCTCGGCGAGCGCATCGAGAAGTTCGAATGAACCGCGCGCGGACCCTCGTCATCGGCGCAGGCGTGCTCGTCGCGCTGCCCTTCGTCCTGCACGCGATGGGCCTCGCGGTGAATACCGCGACGCAGATCGTGACGCTCGCCATCGCGGCGCTCGGCCTGAACATGCTGGTGGGCTTCACGGGCCTCACCTCCTTCGGCCACAGCACCTGGTTCGGCATCGGCGCCTACGCCGCCGCGATCTCGCAGAAGCACTGGTTTCCCGGGCAGATCGCACTGCCGCTCGCTTTCTCGGTGGCCTTCGTCGCGCTGCTTTCGCTCACGGTGGGCGCGCTCGTCCTGCGCCGGCGCGGCGTGTACTTCGCGCTGCTGACGCTCGCGCTGTCCGCGCTCACCTACACGGTCGCCTTCCGCTGGACCGAGCTCACCGGGGGCGAGGACGGGCTGGGCGGCCTGTCGCGCGGCGGCATCCCGGCGGTGCCGCTCGACGACAGCCGCGTCTACTACGCGTTCGTCGCGCTCGTCGCCTTCGGCGTGCTCTTCGCGCTGGTGCGCGTGCTGCGCTCGCCGTTCGGCCACGTGCTGGTCGCGATCCGCGAGAACCAGCAGCGCGCCACCTTCCAGGGTTATGCGGTGGACCGCTACCGGCTCGCGGTGTTCGTGCTCTCGGCGGTGGTCACGGGCCTCGGGGGCGTGCTGCAGGGCTTCCTCAACTATCTCGTGTCCGCCGAGTCGGTGTCGGTACCGTTCTCGGGCGAGCTGCTGGCCATGGTGGTGATCGGCGGCATGCACCACGTGCTCGGCCCCGCGCTCGGCGTGCTGTTCTACGTCTCCTTCCGCGAGCTGTTTTCCATCTGGACGGGGAACTGGCTGCTCTGGTTCGGCCTGGTTTTCGTCGGGTTCGTGCTCTTTTCGCCCGCGGGGCTCGCGGGCATCTGGGCGAAGATCCGCCGGCGCCTGCGCCCGCCGCCGCCCGAGTCCGCGGCGATGAGCCGGCGCAAGGTGTACGAGGGCCTGCCGCTGCCCGCTTTCCTGCGCCCCGCGCAGCAGGCCGGCACGGTGCTCGAGCTACGCAGCGTGCAGAAGCACTTCGGCGGCATCCGCGCGGTGGCCGAGGCGAGCCTGACGGTGCGCGCGGGCGAGATCCACGCGTTGATCGGCCCGAACGGCGCGGGCAAGACCACGCTGTTCAACCTCGCCTCGGGCCTGTATCCGCCCGATGCGGGCGCGGTCGCGCTGCACGGCCTCGAGATCCACGGGCTGCCCGCGCACCGCATCTGCCGCGAGGGCCTCGCGCGCTCGTTCCAGATCACGAATCTGTTCAAGGGCCTCACGATCTACGAGAACCTGCGCCTCTCGGTGCAGGCGAAGCATGCGGCGCGCTTCAACGCCTGGCGCGACATCGACAGCTACGCCGACATCCATGCCGAGACGCAGGAACTCGCGAGGTTCCTGGGGCTGGAAGGCATCGAGGAAATCCAGGGCGGGGAGCTCTCCTATGGCGGGCAGCGCCTGCTCGATCTCGGCATCGCGCTCGGCTCGAAGCCGGGCGTGCTGCTGCTCGACGAGCCGCTCGCCGGCCTGGCGGCCGCCGAGCGCGAGCGCGTGAGCGCGCTGGTGAAGAGCGTGGGCGCGGCGCTGCCCGTGCTGATCGTCGAGCACGACATCGACCGCGTGCTCGGCCTCTCGCAGACCGTCACCGTGATGAACCAGGGCGAGGTGCTGATGAGCGGCACGCCCGAGGCGGTGCGCGCCGACCGGCGCGTGCAGGAGGTCTATACCGGGACCGGCACGCCGCCCGTCACGCACCGCAGCGCGCAAGCCGCGGGCGCGCCGCTGCTCGGCTTCGAGCGCGTGAACACCTTCTACGGCAAGAGCCACATCCTGTGCGACGCGAGCCTCGACGTGCGCGAGGGCGAGATCGTGGCGCTGCTCGGCCGCAACGGCGCCGGGAAGTCGACGCTGCTGAAGACGCTCGCGGGCCTCGTGCCCGCCTCCTCGGGGACGATCGAGTTCGAGGGCCGCGGCATCGCCGGCCTCGCGGCGCACGAGATCGCGCGCCGCGGCATCGGCTACGTGCCGCAGGGCCGGGGGCTGTTCGCCGGCATGACGGTGGCCGACAACCTCGCGCTCGGCCGCCTCGCGCGCGCGACCGACGGGCGCCACGGGGTCGCGTGGAGCGAGCAGAGAATCTTCGAGTACTTCCCGCGGCTGAAGGAGCGCATGCACGTCGCCGCCGACTACCTGTCCGGCGGCGAGCAGCAGATGGCCGCCGTGGCGCGCGCGCTCTCGGGCAACGTGAAGCTGCTGCTGCTCGACGAGCCCTTCGAGGGCCTTGCGCCTGCGATCGTGCAGGAGCTGTTCGCCGTGTTCGACGCCTTGCGCGGCCAGACCTCGATCGTCATCGTCGAGCACAACCTCGACCTCGTGCTCGCGCTCGCCGACCGCGTGTTCGCGCTCGAGCGCGGCGCCGTGTTCCACCAGGGGCCGGCCGCGCCCCTCCTCAAGGACCTCGACTACAGGAAGAAGATCCTATGGCTATGACTCCGCAGGCGCTGCTCCTCGACGGGCAATGGGCGGCCGGCAAGGGCGCGCCGCTCGTCGTGATGGACAAGTACCGGCTCGCGCCCGGCGCCGAGGTCGCCACGCCCGACGCGGCGCAGGCGAAGCGCGCGGTGGACGCCGCGCACGCCGCGTTCCGGCGCGGCGCGCCCGGGCCCTACGAGCGCGGCGCGATCCTCGAGCGCGCCGCGGCGCTGCTCGAGCCGAAGGCCGAAGAGTTCGTGCGCATCATGCAGATGGAGGCGGGCTTCACCGCCGCGGATGCGCAGGGCGAGGTGCGCCGCTGCGTGCAGACGCTCAAGCTCTCCGCCGAGGAGGCGCGGCGCCTCGCGGGCGAGGTCATTCCGCTCGCCGGCGCGCCGCAGCAGGCCGGGCGCCTGGGCTTCACGCTGCGCGTGCCGCTCGGCGTGGTGCTGGCGATCACGCCGTTCAATTCGCCGCTCAACACCGTGGCGCACAAGATCGCGCCCGCCTTCGCCGCGGGCAACGCCGTGATCCTGAAGCCCTCGTCGGCCACGCCGCTCACCGCCTTCAAGCTGGCCGAGGTGCTGCTCGAGGCGGGACTGCCGGCGGGCTTCCTTTCGGTGATTCCCGGCAGCGCGCAGGTCGCCGCGTGGCTGATCGCGGACGAGCGCGTGCGCTTTTTCGCCTTCACCGGCAGCACCGAGGTGGGCCGCAGCATCCAGGCGCGCGCGGGCCTGCGGCGCACGCAGATGGAGCTCGGCTCGATCGCGTTCACGATCCTCGCCGACGACGCGAACCTCGAAGCGGCGTTGCCCAAGGTGGTGAACGCGGGCTACCGCAAGGCGGGGCAGGTGTGCACCTCGGTGCAGCTGCTGCTCGCGCACCGCTCGCTCGCCGGCGAGGTCGAGCGCCAGCTCGCGCACAAGGTGCGCGCGCTCAAGCACGGGGACCCGCGCGACCCCGAGACCTTCGTCGGGCCGCTGATCAGCGAGAAGGAGGCGATCCGCGTCGACAACTGGATCGAGGAGGCGGTGGCGAAAGGCGCGCAGCGGCTCGCGGGCGGGCCGCGCAAGGGCGCCTCGATTCCGCCCGCGCTGCTCAGCGGCATCGACGACACGATGAAGGTGGGCTGCCAGGAGGTGTTCGGGCCGCTGGTGTGCATCGTGCCGTTCGACACGCTCGACGAGGCGATCGCGCGTGTGAACGCCACGCCCTACGGGCTCGCCACCGGCATGTTCACCAACCGGCTGGAAGACGCCTTCAAGGCCGCGCGCCGGCTCGAGGTGGGCGGCGTGCACGTGAACGAGACGTCCAGCTCGCGCGTCGACCTGATGCCCTACGGCGGCTCGAAAGAGAGCGGCTTCGGGCGCGAGGGCCCGCGCTATGCTGTGCACGAGATGACCGAAGAGCGCATCGTCACCTTCACGTTGAACGCGTAGGAGCATCGCCATGGCCAGGATGAAAGGCGGCGAGCTGATCGCCGAGTACCTGATCAAGCAGAAGGTGCCGTACCTGTTCGGCATCTGCGGGCACGGCAACGTGGGGATCCTCGACCCGCTGTACGCGGTGCGCGACAAGCTGAAGCTCGTCTCTCCGCGCCACGAGCAGTGCGCGGGGCACATGGCCGACGGCTACTTCCGCGTGAGGCACCAGCCGGTGGCGACGCTCACCTCCACGGGCCCGGGCTCGGCGAACCTCGTGATGTCGCTCGCCACGGCGCTTTCGGACTCCTCGGCTTTCCTCGCCATCACCTCGAACGTGCCCACCTCGCAGATGAACCGCGCGCCGTTCCAGGAAATCTACAAGCACAACCAGGCCGACTTCCCGTCGGTGGTGCGCCCGGTGGTGAAGCGCGCCTTCCAGCCCACGCGCGTGGACATGCTGCCGCTCGCGCTACGCCAGGGCTTCGACACCATGGTGACCGGGCGCCCCGGGCCGGTGAACATCGACGTGCCGTACAACGTGTACCAGGAAGAGGACGACGTCGAGCTGCCGGCGGCGTCGCACGTGATGGGGCAGCACCGCCCCGGCGCGTCGGACGCCGACATCGCCAGGGTGGTGGACATGCTGGCGGACGCGGTGCGCCCCGTGATGTTCATCGGCCACGGCGCGACGCTCTCGGAAGCGGGGCCCGAGATCACACAACTGCAGCAGTCCTACGGCATCCCGGTCATCACCTCGCCGAACGGCATGGGCTGCGTGCCCGCGGACGACCCGCTCACGCTCGGCTTCATCGGCAGGTACGGCGCCTATCCGGCGAACCAGGCCGGGCGCCACGCGGACCTCGTCCTCACGATCGGCACGCGGTTCGACGACCGCTCCTCCTCGAGCTGGCATCCGGGCTACTCGTGGAATTTCCCCAAGACCAGGCTCGTGCACGTCGACCTCGACCCGCAGGAGCTCGGCCGCAACTATCCGCCGACGCTGGGCATCATCGCCGACGCCAAGGTGTTCGCCGCGCAACTGCTCGCGGCGCTCGGGCTGCGCGAGCAGCGCGGCGCGCCGCCGCTGAAGAAGCAGCTCTCCGAGTGGCGCGCCGAGGTGGACGCCTGGAACAGGGAGTGGGAGGCGTTCGTGCGGCCCAACTTCGGCAAGCGCACCTCGCCGCTGCGGCCCGAGTACGTGGTGGACGCGCTGCAGAAGGTCCTGCCCGACGATGCGATCCTCACTTGCGACTCGGGCGTGCACCACAACTGGTTCATGCAGTTCTGGCGCCCGAGGCGCGCGCAGTCGATGCTGAACAGCTGGGGCTACTCCTCGATGGGCTTCGGCGTGTGCAGCGTGATGGGCGCGCAGCTCGCGGCGCCCGAGCGGCCGTGCATCTCGGTGTGCGGCGACGGCGGCTTCTCCATGACGCCGTACGTCGTGGCCACGGCGGTCGAGTACGGCCTGCCGTGCATCTGGCTGGTGTGGAACAACTTCAGCTGGGCGGCGATCCGCGACATCCAGGTCGGCATGTTCGGCAACCGGCAGCTGGGCACGTACTTCGAGAAGGACAGGAAACCGTACAACCCGGACTTTGCCGCCTGGGCGCGCGCCTGCGGCGCCGATGGCCTCACCATCACGAAGAGCGAGGACCTCGCGGGCGCCCTGCAGCAGGCGATCAGGAACAAGCGCCCCTGCGTGCTCGACGTGCACGTCGACGCGGAAGTGCGCCCGCCGTCCACCGGCACCTGGGAGCTGCCGCCGACGCCTTACAAGGAACCCGCTTTCGGCAAACCCTGGGTGGCATGACATGACGAAGAAACTGGCATTGGTATTCGGCGGCTCGCGCGGCATCGGCGCCGCGTGCGTCCAGGCGCTGGACGGCGATTTCGAGGTCGTGTCCACGTCCAGCAAGCAAGCCGATATCCAGAAGGCCGAGGACGTGAAGCGCGCGTTCGACGAGGCCGAGAAGCGGCACGGACGCAAGGTCGACTGCGTCGTCGTCGCTGCCGGCATCGGCGTGCCGCCGGGCCCGATCGCGCAGTACGACGTCGCGAACTTCAGGAAGCTGGTGGAAGTGAACCTCGTAGGCGCCTTCAACGTGCTGCGCGAGGCGGGGCAGCGCGTCGCCGACGGCGGCTCGATCATCGCCATCACGACCTCGATGGTGCGCCACGCAGTGCCCGGCTTCGGGCCCTATGCGGGCACGAAAGCCGCGGTCGAAGTCATGCTGCGCTCGATGGCCAAGGAAATCGCGCCGCGCAAGGTGCGCGTCAACGCGGTAGCGCCGGGTCCGGTGGACACCGACCTGTTTCGCGCCGGCAAGACCGAGGAGGCCAAGCAGCGCTCGGCGACCCTGAGCCCGTTCAACCGCATCGGCACGCCGGAGGAAGTGGCCGAGGTGGTGGCGTTCCTCGCCTCCGACCGGGCCTCCTGGGTGCACGGCCAGATCGTCCAGCCAATGGCGGAATGGTCTGACTCTCGGCGAACGCTAGGCGGCGCTGCCGGCCAGGGAGCGCGCCGCGAGCCAGCCGAACACGAGCGCCGGCCCGAGCGTGATGCCCGGCCCCGGATAGGCGCCGCCCATGATCGAGTTCATGTCGTTGCCGCAGGCGTACAGGCCGGCAATCGGCCGGCCGTCGCGGTCGAGCACGCGCGCGTCGGCGTCGGTCACGAGGCCCGCCGCGGTGCCGAGGTCGCTCGGATGCAGGCGCACGGCATAGAACGGCGGTTGCTCGATCGGGCGCATGCAGGGATTCGGCCCGTGGGCGGCGTCGCCGAGATAGCGCTGGTAGACGTCGCCGCCGAGGTTGAACCGCGTATCGACGCCGCGCACGGCGTCGGCGTTGTATTGCGCGACCGTGCGCTCGAGCCCCTCGCGCTCGACGCCGAGGCTGCCCGCGAGATCGGCCAGCGCCCTGCCCGACGCGAGGTACCCCTGCGACAGGAAGCGTCCGGGCCGGAGCGTGAAGGGCCGCACGGCGCCCAGTCCGTACTGCCAGAGGCTGCGCCGGTCGCAGAGCAGGAACGCCGGGATCGCCCCGGCGCGGAACATCGCCAGCGCGAACTCGTGGTAGGACACGGCTTCGCTCGTGAAGCGCTCCCCGCGCGCATTCACGGCGATGATGCCGGGCTTGCCGCGGTCGGCCACCGTGTGCGGAAACACGGCGGCCGAGCCGTCGGCGCGCCGGAACTTCGACATCGGCGCCCAGTAGGCGTTGTGCAGGTTGCCTTCCGCCACGCGGCCGCCGGCGGATTCGCCCAGGCGCAGGCCGTCGCCCGCGTCGCCCTCGCAGACTGGCGATGCCGGGTCCGCGCCCTGCGGCAGCCAGCGCGCGCGGCGCTGCGCGTCGTGCGAGAAGCCGCCGGCCGCGAGCACCACGCCGCGGCGCGCCGCGATGCGCGCGCCGTCGCGCAATTCCACGCCCGAGACGCCGCGCTCGTCGCGCTGCAGCCGGGCGACTTCGGCGCGCGTGCGGATCTCGACGCCCAGGTCGCGCGCCGAGCGCAGCAGCCGCGCGACGAGCGCGTTGCCGAGCACGAGGCTCGTGCCGCGCGGCGCGGCGAGCCGCTCGCGCGCGTGGCGCACGAGCAGCCGCGCGACGCGCGCCATCGAACGCGGCGAGCGCGTCACCGCGCGCAAGTGCGGCAGGTCGGCCCGGTCCACCATCATGCCGCCGAACAGCGTGAACTCCGGGAGCGGCGGGCGCAGCAGGGCGAGGTCCGCCCCGAGCGCGCGCGCGTCGTAGCCGACGGGCTCCAGCACGCGCCCGCCCGGCGTCGCGCCGGGAAGCGAAGGGTAGTAGTCGGGATAGCGCACCACGGGTTTCAGGCGCAGCGCGGTGCGCGCCTCGAGCCAGTCGATCGCGGCGGGACCCTCGCGCAGGAATGCCTCGACCAGCGCCGGCCGCGCGCCCGCCGACAGCGTGGCGCCGAGATAGGCGCGCGCCGCGGCCTCGCTGTCGGTGAGGCCGGCGCCCGCCATCTTCGTGTTGGCGGGAATCCAGACCATGCCGCCCGAGATCGCCGCGGTGCCGCCGACCCAGGGCGTCTTCTCCAGCAGCAGCACGCGAAGTCCGCGCGCGGCCGCGGAGCAGGCGGCGGCGAAGCCGCCGGCGCCGGCGCCCAGCACGATCACGTCGCGCGTCGAGTCACTCCTCATCGGCACATGCTGTATACGCTAATTTACGACTGAAGAATCGGGAGAGGCCGTGGCAGACGTTTACGATGTCATCGTGGTCGGCGCGGGCAACGCCGCGTTCTGCGCGGCGCTCGCCGCGCGCGAGAAGGTCCAGAAGGTGCTGGTGCTCGAGCGCTCGGGCGAGGACGAGTCGGGCGGCAACTCGCGCTTCACGGCGGGGCTGATGCGCGTCGCCTACGCGGGCGTGGACGACCTGAAGCGCGCGATTCCCGACCTGACGGCCGAGGAGATCGCGCGCACCGATTTCGGCACCTACACCGAGGACCAGTTCCTCGACGACATGGCGCGCGTCACCGAGTACCGCTGCGACCCGGACCTCACCGAGATCCTGGTGAAGCGCAGCCTCGACACGGTGGCCTGGATGCGCGCCAAGGGCGTGCGCTTCACCGCCGCCTGGGGGCGGCAGGCGTTCAACATCGGCGGCAGGTTCAAGTTCTGGGGCGGGCTTACGGTGGAAGCCGTGGGGGGCGGGCCCGGGCTGGTGGAGTCGCTCACCAACGCGGCGAAGAAGAACGGCATCGACCTCTGGTACTCGGCGCGCGCGGTGGGCCTCATCGCCGACGACGAGGGCGTGCAGGGCGTGCGCGTGAAGAAGGACGGCAAGACCGTGGAAGTGCGCGCGCCGAGCGTGGTGCTCGCCGCGGGCGGATTCCAGGCCAATCCCGAGTGGCGCGCACGCTACCTCGGGCCCGGCTGGGAGCTCGCCAAGGTGCGCGGCACGCGCTTCAACACCGGCGACGTGATCCGCATGGCGCTCGACGTCGGCGCCGCGCCCGTGGGCAACTGGTCCGGCTGCCACGCGGTGGCCTGGGAGCGCAACGCCCCCGAGTTCGGCGACCTCGCCGTGGGCGACCAGTTCCAGAAGCACTCCTATCCCTGGGGCGTGTACGTCAACGCGCTCGGCAAGCGGTTCGTCGACGAGGGCGCGGACTTCCGCAATTACACCTACGCCAAGTACGGGCGCGTGATCCTCGGCCAGCCGGGGCAGTTCGCCTGGCAGATCTTCGACGCCAAGGTGAAGGCGCAGCTGCGCGACGAGTACAAGATCCGCCAGGTCACCAAGGTGACGGCGAACACGCTGGAAGAGCTGTGCGCGAAGCTGGAGGACACCGACGGGAAGACCGCGCTCGAGGAGCTGAAGGCCTACAACGCCGCGGTGCGCCAGGACATCCCGTTCAACCCGAACGTCAAGGACGGGCGTTGCACGCGAGGCCTCGCGATCCCGAAGTCGAACTGGGCGAACACCCTCGATACGCCGCCGTTCGAGGCCTACGCGGTGACCTGCGGCATCACGTTCACCTTCGGGGGCTTGCGCATCAACACCGAGGCGCAGGTGATCTCGACCGACGGCGCGCCGATCCCGGGCCTGTACGCGGCGGGCGAGCTGGTCGGCGGCATCTTCTACTTCAACTACCCCGGCGGCACGGGGTTGACCAACGGCGCGGTGTTCGGGCGCATTGCGGGCGCAAGCGCCGCGCTACACTCGACTTAGAACGACCTGTCCAACAAGGAGGAGCACATGAGGACCATCATGCACACGAGCCGGCGCAGATTGATCAAGGCTGCCGTGGCGGGCGCGCTCGCTGCGTCCCTGCCGCTCGCCGCGCACGCGGCCGACTTCCGCGGCAAGACCATCGATTTCGTCATTCCGTTCCCGGTCGCCGGCGGCTCGGACGTGTGGGCGCGCTTCTATGCGCCGTTCATGACCAAGTACCTGCCCGGCAACCCGACGGTCGTGGTGAAGAACGTCCCGGGCGGCGGCTCGACGCGCGGCGCGAACGAGTTCGCGGAGCGGGCGAAGCCCGACGGCCTCACCATCCTCGGCACCTCGGGCTCGACCCAGTTCCCGTACCTGCTCGGCGACACGCGCGTGCGCTACGAGTACAAGGACTGGACGCCGGTGCTGGCCTCGCCGACCGGCGGCGTCGTGTTCGTGAACGCGAATCTCGGCGTCAAGTCCGCCGCGGACATCGCCGCGCTGAGGAAAGCCAAGCTCATCTACGGCAGCGAAGGCGCGACCTCGCTCAGCCTCGTGCCGATGCTCGCCTTCCGCCAGCTCGACCTGCCCGTGCAGTACGTCTTCGGCATGAAGGCGCGCGGCGGCGCACGCCTCGCCTTCGAGCGCGGCGAGTCGAACATCGACTACCAGACCTCGTCGGCCTACCTCGCGAGCGTCGTGCCCCTGGTCAAGGCCGGCAAGGCCGTGCCGCTGTTCAGCTGGGGCGTGCTCGATGCCAGCGGCAAGCTGGCGCGCGACCCGACCTTCCCCGACCTGCCGCACGTCGGCGAGGTCATCGGCGCCGCGGGCGGCAAGCAGTCCGGCCTGGAGTGGGACACGCTGATGGCCTTCATCACGGCGGGCTTCGGTGCGCAGAAGATCGTCGTGTTGCCCAAGGGAACGCCGAAGGACATCGTCGCGGCCTACTCCCAGGCGTTCGGAAAGATGCAGAGCGACCCGCAGTTCGCGGCCACGAAGGAGAAGATCCTCGGCGAGTACCCGCAGGCGACCGGCAAGGACGCCGAGACGCTCTACCGCGTGGCCACCCAGGTGTCTCCGGCCTCGCGCTACTGGGTGCGCGAGCACCTCGTGCAGAACTACGGGGTGAAGTTCGAATAGGACGGCGACGGCGCCCGCGGCGCCGTCCCAGCCCATGCTCGACACGCTGCTCACCGCGCTCGGCAATCTGTTTGCCGCCCAGCACCTGATGTTCCTGGCGGTGGGCGTGGTGATCGGCATGGCGATCGGCATCCTGCCCGGCCTGGGCGGCATCGCCGGGCTGTCGCTGCTGCTGCCCTTCCTGTACGGCATGAACGAGGTGTCGGCGCTCGCGATGCTCGTGGGCCTGATCGCGGTGATCAACACCTCGGACACCTTCACCTCGGTGCTGATGGGCATCCCGGGCTCGAGCGCGAGCCAGGCGACGGTGGTCGACGGCTTCCCGCTCGCGCAGCAAGGGCATGCCGCGCGCGCGCTCGGCGCCGCCTTCTCGGCCTCGCTGCTGGGCGGCGTGTTCGGTGCGCTGCTGCTCAGCGTGGCGGTGCTGGTCGCGCGGCCCGTGATCCTCGCCTTCAGCTCCGCCGAGATGTTCATGCTCGCGGTGTTCGGCATGTCGATGGTCGGCGTGCTCGCGGGCGCGAGCCTCGCCAAGGGCCTGGCCGCCTGCGGCATCGGCCTGGTGCTCGGCACGATCGGCCCCGCGCCGGCCACCGGCGTGGAGCGCATGCACCTGGGCATCGACTACCTGCGCGACGGCCTGCCGCTGGTGGTAGTCGCGCTGGGCCTGTTTGCCTTTCCGGAGATCGTCGACCTGCTGCGCCTGAACCGGCCGATCGCCAAGGCCAGCAAGCTCGGCGCGGGCTGGATGCAGGGCTTTTGCGACACGGTGCGCCACTGGTTCATCGTCCTGCGCTGCTCCGGGCTCGGCGCGCTGGTCGGCGCGATCCCGGGCCTGGGCGGCAGCGTGGTCGACTGGATCGCCTACGGGCACGTGGTGCAGACCTCGCGCGACAAGTCGAAGTTCGGCAGCGGCGACATCCGCGGCGTGGTGGCCCCGGAGTCGGCGAACAATGCCTGCCAGGGCGGCGCGCTCATGCCGACGCTCCTGTTCGGCGTGCCGGGATCGGGCAGCATGGCGATCTTCCTGGCGGGCCTGGTGCTGCTCGGCATCGAGCCGGGACCGAGCATGGTGGGCGAGAACCTGTCGCTCTCCTACACGGTGGTGTGGTCGCTCGCGCTCGCCAACGTGATCGGCGCGGGCCTGTGCCTGCTGCTCGCCGGCCCGATCGCGCGGCTGACGCTCATCCCGTTCACGCTGATCGCGCCTTTCATGATGGTGGTGATCACCTTCGCCGCATTCCAGGCGCGTCGCGACCTCTCGGACCTGGTGCTGCTGCTCGGTGTCGGCCTGGTCGGCATCCTGCTGCGCCGCTTCGGCTGGCCGCGGCCGGCGGTGCTGATCGGCTTCGTGCTCGCGCCGCAGGCGGAGACCTATCTCTACCAGGCGGTGCAGTTCTACTCGTGGGGGTTTCTCGCCCGCCCCGGCGTGCTCATCATCCTCGCCATCACGGCGGTCTCGGTGTTCCTCGGCTCTCGCTCGCGCGTCGGCGAGGAGGGCGTGGTGCGCGGCGGCGCCGAGGCCGCGAGCGCGCCGCACCCGGGCGCGCGGCGGCGCGGGCCGCAGATCCTGTTCGCTGCCGGCGCCGCGACGCTGTTCGCCTTCGCCATCGTGGACGGATTGCGGCACTCGTTCCTGGCGGCGGTGTTTCCGGTGGCGGTCGGCGCGGCGTCGCTCGCCGCCGGCGGCTACGTGCTGTGGGCGGTTACGGGGCGCCGCGTCGATCACCCCGCCAACCAGGACCAGGAGGTCACCGGCGCGCACGTCGGCGACCCGACGGTTGCCGACCCCTGGACGAGCGTTGCCTGGTTCGCCGCGCTGTTCGCGCTCGCCGCGCTGCTGGGCTACCTGCTGGCGGTCGCGCTGTTCTTCCTCGTCTTCGTGCGCAAGCGCGCGGGCCGCAGCTGGCCGGTGACCGTCGCCTACACGGTCGCGATGCTCGCCTGCGTCCTCTTGCTCGGGCATGCGCTGAGCCTCGATTTCCCGCGCGGGCTGCTGCAGGCCTACGTGGACCTGCCGTGGCCGTTCAACTGACCGCCCCGATGGCCACCGTCCTGGAGCGCTTCGCCGACTGGGCCGTCGCGTTCCGCGCGCAGCCGCTTGCGTCCGAGGTCGTCCACCATGCCAGGCGCGCGGTGATCGACCTGCACGCGGCGATGATCTCGGGCGCCGTCGAGGCGCCCGCGACGCTGCTGGAGAGGGCGCTCGCCGAGGAGCTCGACCGCGGCGAGGCGCGTCTCGCGCTCGGGCGCCGCGCCGCGGTGCGCGCGGCGGGCCTGATCAACGGCGCGGCCGCGCACACCACCGAGGTGGACGACATCTTCCGCGACGGCATCTACCACCCGGGCGCGCCGACCATTCCCGCGGCGCTCGCGCTCGCGCAGTCGCTCGGCGCCTCGGGCGAGGCGTTCCTGCGCGCCGTGGTGGTCGGCTACGAGATCTCGACGCGCATCGGCGCGGCGATGGGCCGCGCGCACTACAGGTACTGGCACAACACCGGCACGATCGGTTGCTTCGGCTCTTGCGCGGCGGCCGCGGAGCTCCTTGGCCTCGATGCGAAGCGCTTCGCGCACGCGCTCGCGACCGTGACCACGTTCTCCGCGGGCTTGCAGCAGTCCTTTCGCCAGGACTCGATGTCCAAGCCCCTGCACGCGGGTCGCGCGGCGGAAGCCGGGCTTACCGCGGCGCTCGCCGCGCGCGAAGGGGTGATCGGCTCGCTCGACGTGATCGACGGCGAGGCGGGCTACGGGCGCGCGATGAGCGACGGGCCCGACTGGGACAAGGCGGTGGCGACGCTCGGGAAGGACTTTCACATCACGCGCATGACGTTCAAGAATCACACCTGCTGCGGCCACACCTTCGCCGCCATCGACGGCGCGCTCGCGCTGCAGGCGAAGATGGGCCTCAAGGCGCAGGACATCGCCCGCGTGCACGTCGGCACCTACAAGGCGGCGCTGGACGTCGCCGGCTACGAAGAGCCGCGCACGGCGGCCGAGGGCCGCTTCTCGCTCAAGTACGTGGTGGCCACCGCGCTCACGCACGGCAGCGTGCGCTTCGCCGCCTTCGCGCCGGCGCGCCTCTCGGACCCGGCGACGCGCGAGCTGATGCACCACATCGACGTGGCGGTGGACCCGCAGCTCGACGCCGCCTTCCCCGCGCAGCGGGCCGCGCGCGTGGCGATCGAAGCGCGCGACGGGCGGCGCGAGGAGTTCCTGCAACCCACGCGCATCGGCGACCCGGACGCGCCGCTCTCGGACGCGCAGCTCGACGCCAAGTTCCTCGAGCTCGCCGGGCCTGTGCTCGGCGACGCGGCGGCGCGCGCGCAGCTGGCCTCGCTCTGGAAGATCGACTCGCGGCCGACCCTGCGCCCCGGCGCTGGGGGATAATCGCGCCCCATGGCGCAGGACGCAGTTCCCACCAGCATCGCCGTGCTGCGCATGTCCGCGCTCGGCGACGTGGTGATGACGCTGCCGCTGCTGCGCACGCTGCAAAAGGCCTTCCCGCGCGCGAAGCTCTACTGGATCGTGGCGCGGCCGTTCCACGCCATCGTCGAGGGCGTCTCCGGCGTCGAGCTGATCGTCATCGACAAGCCGCGCGGGCCGCTTTCCTACTGGCGCCTGTGGCGCCAGCTGCGGGCATACTCCTTCGACTGGCTGCTCGCGCCGCAGGCCAGCATGCGCGCCAACCTCGTCATGTCGGCGACGCGCGCCGGGCGCAAGATCGGCTTCGGCGCGCTGCACTCGCGCGACTTGCAGCGCTGGTTCGTCGACGAGTTCGTGCCCGCGGAGCCCGAGCACCTGATCGACAGCTTCCTGCGCTTCGCCACCTACGTCGGCGCGCGCGAGCATGTCCTGGAATGGGGCCTGCCGCTCAAGCCCGAGGAGCACGATTGGGCGCGCGCACAGGTGACGAACGCGCGCGGCATCAAGCTTGCCGTGGTGCTGGCGGCGAGCAAGGCCGAGCGCAACTGGCCCGTCGAGCGCTACCGCGAGGCGCTCAACCGCGTCGCCGCGCGCTGGCCGCTGACGGTCGTGCTGATCGGCGGCCCCGGCGAGGGCGAGCGACGGCTCGCCGCCGAGCTGCGCGAAGGCCTCGTGCCGGCGGTGCTCGATCTCGTCGGGCAGACCAGCCTGCGGCAGCTGGCGGCGCTCCTCGGGCAGGTGGACGCCTTGCTCGCGCCCGACACGGGCCCCTTGCACATCGCGCAGGCGATGAACAAGCCCGTGGTCGGCCTGTACGCAGTGGCGCCGTCGAAGAAGACCGGCCCCTACCTCGAGCCGCAATGGACGGTGGACGTGTTCGACGAGGCCGCGGCGACCATCCTCGGCCGCGAGCGGATGGGCTGGCGACAGCGGGTGCACGACGAGCGGGCGCTGCGCCTCATCACCGTGGATGCGGTAGTGGGTAAAATGGAGAAACTTTTCGAGCATCGCGGTTTCAAACGGCTGGCGAACCCATGAGCACCGAACTTCTCGACCTGGACAGGCTGCGCGCGCAGCCCATCGTGCGCGATCCGTTTCCCTTCGTGGTGGTGAGCGGCATGCTCAAGCCGGGCGCCATCAAGGACATCTCGCGCGACTTCCCGCCGATCGGCGACGGTGGCGTCTATCCCGTGGACATCCTGCCGCTCGGCCCTGCCATGAAGAAGCTGGTGGAGGAGATCGGCGGCGAGGAGTTCCGCAAGGTGGTGGAGGAGAAGTTCGGGCTGGATCTCCAGGGCCGGCCGACGATGATCACGCTGCGCGGCCGCTCGCGCGAGAAGGACGGGCGAATCCACAAGGACTCGGACGACAAGGTGGTGAGCCTGCTCCTCTACCTCAACGAGGACTGGCCGCACAAGACCGGCAACCTGAGGATGCTGCGCTCGCCGGACGACCTGGAGAGCACGGTGGCGGAGATTCCCTCGACCGCCGGCACCCTGGTGATCTTCGAGGTGACGCCCAACGGCTGGCACGGACACCACAAGTACGTCGGCGAGCGGCGCGTGCTGATGCTCAACTACATGACGGGCGCCGAGTCGCATTCGCGCGAGCTCAAGCGCCACCGCTTCTCGGCAAAGATCAAGGGGTTCAAGAAGCGGCTGGGGCTGTAGGTCGCGCCGCAGCCATCTTCCAGGGAGGGGAAATGGCGGACCAGCGCAAGCCGGTGCCCATGAAGGTGGGCGCCAACACCATGTCGTTCATGTGGAAGACCTCCGCGCGCAAGGCGCTGGAGACGCTCGCGCGGGAGGGGTACCGGTGCTTCGAGGTGATGGCGCAGCGCCCGCACTTCGACCCGTACATGAAGCGCGCCGAAGCGCTCGCCTTCGCGCGCTTCCTGCGCGCTGCCGGGCTCACGGTCGAGACGATCAACCTGCCGAGCCTGGACCAGAACCTGGCCAGCGCGTCCCCGGAGATGCGCGACTATTCGGTGCGCCTGTTCGAGCGCCTGGTCGCCATCGCCGAGACCATCGGCGCAGCCGCGGTCGTCATGGTGACGGGACGCGTCAATCCCCTGATCGCGCCGGCGAGGGCGGACCTGGAGGGCTGGTTTGCCGAAGCCTTCGGGCGCGTTCTGCGCGCAGCGGAGCGCGCCGGCGTGCACCTGCTGCTGGAGAACATCCCCATGGGCGTGTACCCGCGCGCCGACCAGCTGATCCGCTTCGCCGAGCGCATCGACAGCCCGCTGGTGGGCATCTGCTACGACATCGCCAACGCACACTTCATCGGCGAGGACACGGCCAAGGGGCTGCGCAAGGTGAAAGCGCGGCTGGGCATCGTTCACCTGTCCGACACGGGACGGAAGGCCTGGCGCCACGACCCGGTCGGGGAGGGCAGCTGCGACTTCGCCGGTTTCGGCGCGACGCTGCGCAAGATCGGCTACTCGCGGACCTCCATGCTAGAGATCGTCTCGGACGAGCCGGTCGCGGGCATCGTTGCCAGCCACCGAGCGATTGCGCAGTGGGGCTGGGCGACGCCCGGGTGAGCTAAACCCAGACCTGGATGACGTAGTCGTAGGCGGCCTGCGCGTTGGTCATGTCCACGCGCTGCAGCTTGATCCTGTAGCCGCCCTTGGCCTTCTTCAGCTGGTGGGTGTACTGGCCGGCGAAATGGCGCACGTCGTCGCGCCGCAGCTCCATCATGTGAAAGCGCGAGCGCGCCGTCACGTCGCCGTTCTTCGCCACCTTGTCGATCACCACGTTGGAAACGATGTGGTTGGTGCCCCACAGCGGCCGCTGCGACCAGGCGTCGGGGTGTTGCACGCGACCCATGCGCACGGTCATCAGGTTCTTGTCCTCGGCGAAGATCGCGGGCATCCCTTCCCAGGTCTTGTGCGAGGGCTCGGGCGGCATCCAGTACACGCCGTCGGGCGTGAAAAGGTCGATCCACGCCTGCCACTGCTTGGAGTCGAGCAGCTCCGCCTGCCGGTAGAGGAACTGCTCGACGTCGTGCTGCACTTGGACCCTGCTCACCGCGCTCCTCCCATGAACCGCGCCCAGGCCTTCATCTGGTTGCGCATCGGCGCTTCCGACGTGCCCTGGTTGGGCGCCGACTCCACCACGCCGTTCTTCTCGATGTCGTGGCCGTGATGGCGCGCAAAGCTCACCCAGTCGCCGCCGTCCGAGGACAGGCCCTGGTGGCACTTCCAGAAGTTCTCCAGGTCGTCCGCGTTGATCATCGTGGAGGGCGAGTTGACGAGGTTGTAATAGGCCAGCGACCTGCGGTAGATCGGCTCCGGCGCGCCCTTGAGGCGGAAGTGCCAGATCTCGGTGAGCGTCCTGTCCACGCCGAGCGGGCGCACCGCGCGCAGCTGCTGCAGCGGCGACTGCACCGACAGGCCCGGGTAGAGCAGCACGTGGTGGATGTTGACGCCGATGATCTCCTCGAAGCGCTTCTTGCCGTACGCCTTGATCATGATCTTGTCGTAGGCGAGCGTGTCCGGGTCCTGCGGCCTGAGGCCCATGTAGCCGGTGAGGATGCAGTGGCCGTAGGGATAGTTGATGGTCTGGAAGTTGTCCCACTTGTCGATGGTCACGGTCGCGAAGGCCGACAGCATGTGGTACGAGAGCGGTACCTCGCCCTTCTTCGTCTTCTTCGCCAATTGCTTTTCCACCTCGTGCGCCGCGCGGCCGGTGGACTGGTGCGTGACCGAGGGGTGCAGCGCGTCGAGCTGGTTCTCGAGGAAGATCTTCCAGTTGGAGTGCTGGATGACGCGGAAGCAGTTCGGCACCACCTCGACCTCGCCCTCGGGGGCGCGGTCGCACATGTCGTCGAAGGCGACGATGGCGGGCCCGAGGAACTCCTTGAGCGACGGGCCGTCCGCCGCCAGGCTGGCGAAGACGAAGCCGCGATAGCTCTCGACGCGCGCCGCGCGCTTCACGCAGAGCTCGGCGCTGTCCTTGCCGATGCGCGTGCCCTGGTAGCCCGACTCCATCATCGGGATGCTGCGCAGCCTGCCGTCGGGATGGAAGGTCCAGGCGTGGTAGGAGCAGCGGAAGAACTCGCCGGTGTTGCCGCTCCTGTCGCCGCAGAGCATGTTGCCGCGGTGCGGGCAGCGGTTGTAGAGCACGTGCACCTTCTTGTCCTTGCCGCGCACCAGGATCATCGGCTGGCGGCCGATCTGCACCGTGTAATAGTCGCCGGGCTTGGGCACCTGGCTCTCGTGCCCGCAGTAGATCCACACCGTCTCGTGAATGCGTTGCATTTCGAGATCGAAGACCTGCGGGTCGGTGTAGACCTCCTTGCGGACCCGGTCGGGCTCCACGAACTTGGCAAGGTCGGGAATGCGTTCCTGCAGCATGGGGCTCCTCCTCGGCGCGAAACGTGGGAGATTCTAACGCCGGCCCCCAGTTAAGATGGGGCATGGGTTTCGCATGCGACGTGCTGGTGGCGGGCTCGGGTGCGGGCGGGCTCGCCGCCGCGGTGACTGCGCGCGAGGCCGGGCTCGACGTGCTGGTCGCGGAAAAAGAGCCCTGGTTCGGCGGCACCACCGCGCTCTCGGGCGGCTGGCTGTGGATCCCGAACCACCCGATGCAGAAGGAGATCGGCGTCGCAGACTCGATCGAGGACGCGAGCACCTATCTGCTGCATGAGGCGGGCGAGAAATTCGACCCCGAGCGCGTCAACGCCTTCCTCACCGCGGGCCCGCGCATGATCGAGTTCTTCACGCGCGAGACGGCGGTGAAGTTCGATCCTTCGGCGACCTTCTCCGACTACCACCCCGACGCGCCCGGCGGGCGGCCGGGCGGGCGCTCGATCGTGGCGCGCGCCTTCGACGGGCGCGAGCTGGGGCGCATGCTGAGCATGCTGCGCCCGCCGCTCCCGGAGCTCACGGTGTTCGGCATCATGATCGGCTCGGGCGCGGAGCTGGTGCACTTCATGCGCTGGTCGAAGTCGCTCGCCTCGGCCGCGTTCGTCGCGCGGCGCCTGCTCGGCCACGGCGCGGCGACGCTGTTTCACGGGCGCGGCGTGCGGCTCACCAACGGCAACGCGCTCGCCGGACGGCTCCTCAAGTCGGCGCTCGACGCGGGCGTGCGCCTGGAAGCCTCGACGTCGGTGAAGGAGCTCGTCCGCGAAGAGGGCCGCGTGACCGGCGCGATCCTCGAATCCGGCGGCAGCGCGGTCCGAGTCATGGCGAGAAAGGGCGTAGTGCTCGCTTGCGGCGGATTCCCGCGCGACGGCGCGCGCCAGGCGCGGCTGTTCCGCCACCGCGAGCATTATTCGCCGGCGCCGCCGGGCAACACCGGCGACGGGCTGAAGATCGCCGAGGCGGCGGGCGCCCTGCTGGACGAATCGCTGCCCAACGCCGCGGCCTGGGTGCCGGTGTCGCGCGTGCCGCGCGGCGGCGGGGCCTACGGCCTGTTCCCGCACTTCATCGACCGCGCCAAGCCCGGCGTCCTCGCCGTGACGCGGCACGGCACGCGCTTCGTGAACGAGGGCAACTCGTACCACGACTTCGTGCAGGCGCTCCTGACGACGGGCGAGACGCACGCGTGGCTCGTGACCGACCATCGCGCGCTGCGCGCCTACGGCCTCGGGTTCGTGAAGCCGCGGCCGCTGCCGATCGCGCCGCACTTGAAGTCCGGCTATCTGCTGCGTGGCGAAACGGTCGGCGAGCTGGCGGTGCGCGCGGGCATCCACGTTGCGCTCGAGGGCACGGTCGAGGCATACAACGCGCACGCGAAAATGGGATCTGACCCTGTTTTTCGCAAAGGCGAGAACGCCTACAACCGTTTCTACGGCGACCCGGACATCGAGCCCAACCCTTGCGTCGCGCCGCTCGCGCAGCCGCCCTTCTACGCGGTGCGCGTGGAGATCGGCGACCTCGGCACCTACGCGGGCATCGCCACCAACGGCCACGCCCAGGTGCTCGATGCGCACAAGCGCCCGATCCCCGGCCTGTACGCGGCGGGCAACGACGCGCTCTCCATCATGGGCGGCAACTATCCCGGGCCCGGCATCACGCTCGGCCCCGCCATGACCTTCGGCTGGATCGCCGGCCGCCACCTCGCAGGACAACTGCCATGAACACCGCCTTCTGGTCCGCTACCAAGCTCGTTGCCGCCCTGCGCGCGAAGAAGATCAGCGCGCTCGAGCTGTTCGACCTGTACGCCGCGCGCGTGCGCCAGCACAACCGGGCGCTGAACGCCATCTGCGTCATGAACCTCGACGCAGACCGGAAGGCCGCGCGCGCCGCGGATCGCTTCCGCGGCAAGCGCGGGCCGCTGCACGGGCTGCCGATGACGGTGAAGGAATCCTTCGATGTCGCGGGCTGGCCCACCACCTGGGGGATGCCGGAGCACAAGGACAACTTCGCGAGGAAGGACGCGCTCGCGGTCGAGCGCCTGAGGCGGGCGGGCGCCATCGTCTTCGGCAAGACCAACGTGCCGGTGCTGCTTGCCGACTGGCAGAGCTTCAACCCGATCTATGGCACCACCAACAATCCGTGGGACCTGCTGCGCACGCCGGGCGGCTCCTCCGGCGGCTCGGCGGCGGCGCTCGCCGCGGGCCTGACGGGCCTCGAGCTGGGCAGCGACATCGGCGCCTCGATCCGCAACCCGGCACACTACTGCGGCGTCTACGGCCACAAGCCGACCTGGGGCATCTGCTCCTCGCGCGGCCACGCGCTGCCCGGATCGGCGCACCCCGGCGACATCGCGGCGATCGGGCCGCTGGCGAGGTGCGCGGACGACCTCAAGCTCGCCATGGACATCATCGCCGGACCCGACGCCGTCGACGGCGCGGGCTGGAAGCTCGCGCTGGACAAGCCGGGGATCCCTTCTTTCCGCAAGCTGCGCGTGGCGGTGATGCCCTCGCACCCGACTGCCGAAGTGGACTCGAGCGTCTCCGGCGCGATCGAGCGCCTGGCGCACGCGCTGGCGAAGAAGGGCGCCAGGGTTTCCGACAAGGCACGTCCCGCCTTTGAAGCCGAGGAGGCGCACCGTGTGTACCTCGCGCTGCTGCGCTCGGCGACCTCGGCGCGACAGTCGCCGCACCACGTGGCGCTATGGGAGGAGCTCTTCCAGACGCGGCCGAAGGAGGACATGAGCTACGAGGCCCAGGCCGCGCGCGCGAACGTCATGCGCCACAAGGAGTGGCTCGGCTGGTCCAACCGCCGCCACCAGATGCGCCTGCTGTGGGCGGAGTTCTTCAAGCAGTGGGACGTGCTGCTCTGCCCGCCGGCGGCGACGCCCGCGTTTCCCCAGAACCAGCGCGGCGAGCGCTGGGAGCGCATGATCGAGGTGAACGGCAGGCCGCAGCCCTCCACCACGCAGATGTTCTGGGCGGGCTACTCCGGCATGTGTTTCCTGCCCTCGACCGTGGCGCCGATCGAGCTCGCCGGCGGCAAGCTCCCGGTCGGCGTGCAGATCGTGGGGCCGCAGTACGGCGACTACCGCACGATCGCGGTGGCGCGGCTCGTCGAGCGCGACTACTTCGCCTTCACGCCGCCGCCGGGGTACGATTAGAGCGCGTCGTAGTGCTGCGCCATGCGCCGCCGACCGGCCTCGTCGGGCATTGGGCCGAAGCCCGCGGCGACGTTGTCCTGCATGTGCGCCGGCTTGCCGGTGGCCGGGATGACGCAGGTGACGGCCGGGTGCGACACGATCCACTTGAGGAAGTACTGCGCCCAGCTGGCGATGCCAAGCTCGGCGGCCCAGGCGGGCAGCGGCTTGCCGCGCACGCGCGCGAACATGCCTCCGGTCGCGAACGGGCGGTTCACCATCACCGCGACGCCGAGCTGCGCCGCGAGCGGCAGCAGCCGCTCGGCCGCGTGCGGCTCCTCGAGCGAATAGTTGATCTGCACGAAGTCGTACTGCTTCGTGCGCAGCCAGCGCTCGACCTCGGCGTGCGCCGAGGCCGTGTAGTGCGTGATGCCGACGTAGCGCACGCGCTGCTCCGCCTTCCACGCGAGCAGCGTCTTCGTGTGCGTTTCTACGTCCACGAGGTTGTGCACCTGCATGAGGTCCATGCGCCCGGCGCGCATGCGCTCGATCGAGCGCTGCATCTGGCGGATGCCCTCGTCGCGCCCCTGCGTCCACACCTTGGTTGCCATGAAGAGCGGCTCGCAGATCTTCAGGGCCGCGCACAGATCACCGACCACGGCCTCGCTCGTGCCGTACATGGGGGAGGAATCGACGACGCGCGCGCCCGCGGCGAACAGGACCTTCAGCACCTCCTGCAGAGCGGGGCGCGCGCCGGCGTCCGCGCCGACGTCGAAGGTCTGCCACGTGCCCAGGCCGATCACCGGCAGCGCCTCGCCGCTCGCGGGAATGCGCCGCGCGTGCATGGCGGCGCCGGCGGCCGCGCCGGCGCCGCTCAGCGCCATGCCTGCGAGCGCGCCAAGGAATTCACGTCGGCGTATCGGCATGTCCACGGCCCGGGGGCCGGCAAACGACGCATGCGCTATAGTAGCCGAGCCTTCGGACCGCCAAGGAGAAACGCGCAATGAGCATCGGTGCCTGGATCGTCCTCGGGCTCGTCGTGGCGCTCGCCGCCTGGATCATCTCGATCTACAACGGGCTGGTCACGCTGCGCAACCGCTTCAAGAACGCGTTCGCGCAGATCGACGTGCAGCTGAAGCGCCGCTATGACCTGATTCCCAACCTGGTCGAGGCGGCCAAGGGCTATCTGGCGCACGAGCGCCAGACGCTCGAGGCGGTGATCGCGGCGCGCGGCGCGGCGGTGAACGCGGCGCAGCGCGCCGCGGCGGCCCCGGGAGAGCCGTCCGCCATGGCGGGGTTGGCGCAGGCCGAGGGCGTGCTCGGCGGGGCGCTCGGCCGGCTGCTCGCCGTGTTCGAGGCCTATCCCGACCTCAAGGCCAACCAGAACGTCCTGCAGGTGCAGGAAGAGCTGACCAGCACGGAGAACAAGGTGGCCTTCGCGCGCCAGGGCTACAACGATGCCGTGATGTCCTACAACACGCGGCGCGAATCGTTTCCGGACAACGTGGTCGCCGGCCTGTTCGCCTTCAAGGAGGCGATGCTGCTCGAGGCCACCGAGTCCAAGGAGGAGCGGCAGGCGCCGAAGGTGAAGTTCTAGGGGCGCCTTGGATTTCTTTCAGCACCAGGAGCTCGCGCGCCGCAACACGCGCGTGCTGGTGCTGCTGTATGCCCTGGCCGTCGCGGCGGTGGTCGCGGCGGTCACCGCCGTCCTCGCGGGCGCATACCTCTACTCGATCGCTGGCGAGCGGCACGAGCCCGTGGCGCTGGCCGACGTGCCGCCGGGGCTGTGGTGGGGCGGCGCGCTCGGCACGCTCGCGGCCATCCTCGCCGTCACGGTGATCCGCACCCTGCGCCTCGGCGGCGGCGGGGAGGCCGTGGCGCGCATGGCGGGCGCGCAGGAGGTCTCGCCCGAGACCCGCGACCCGCTCGAGCGGCGCCTGCTCAACGTGGTCGAGGAGATGGCGATCGCCGCCGGCGCGCGCGTGCCGAAGGTGTTCGTCATGGCGGGCGAGGGGGGCATCAACGCCTTCGCCGCCGGGACCGAGGTGTCCAACGCGGTCGTGGCGGTTACCCGCGGCACGCTCGAGACGCTCAACCGCGACGAGCTGCAGGGCGTGATCGGCCACGAGTTCAGCCACATCCTGCACGGCGACATGCGATTGAATCTGCGCATGCTCGGCGTGCTGGCGGGCATCGTGTTCATCGGCGCGATCGGCGAGTTCGCCATGCGCAGCGCCGGCCGCGCCGGCGGGCGGCGCGAGGGCGCCGCCGTGGTGGTGGCCGCGGGAATCGCCTTGTTCGTCATCGGCTACCTGGGACTTTTCTTCGCGCGGCTCATCAAGTCGGCAGTGGCGCGCCAGCGCGAATTCCTCGCCGATGCATCCAGCGTGCAGTACACGCGCAACCCGGAGGGCATCGCCGGGGCGCTCGACCAGATCCGCGCCTCGGCGCGCGGCACGCTGATCGCCAATCGCTACGCCGAGGACATGAGCCACATGTACTTCGGCGAGAGCGTGAAGGAGGGCCTTGCGTCCCTGTTCGCGACGCATCCGCCGATCGACGAGCGCATCCGCCGCGTGCATCCCGGCTTCGTCCAGGCGCGCTATCGCGCCGGGCGTGCGCCGGCCGCGCGGCCCGCAGAAGGCGACGCGCAGCGCCACCGCGCGGCCGAAGGACTGCTCGCCGCCGCGGTGCTCGCCACGCGCAACCAGCGCGCCGACGACTCCCTGCATGCCTGGCGCCGGACGCCGCAGGCGAGCGCCGCGCTGGTCGGCGGCGTGGACGGCGAGAAGGTCGATTATGCGCGGCGGCTGGTCGATTCGCTGCCGCGGGACCTGCGCGAGTCGCTCGCGCATGCCGAAGGCGCGCGCGCCGCCGTGCTGGCGCTGCTCGGGCCGCAGCCGCCCGTCGGGCTCGGGCACGCGCTGCACCTGCCGGTGATCGACCTCGCGCTGCCGGCGCTCAAGCGCCTCGACGCGCCGGCGCGCGCGCAGCTCCTGGCGGCGGTCGAGGCGGCGATCCGCGCCGACCGGCGCGTGTCGCTGCACGAGTTCGTGGTGCAGGCGCTGCTGCGCTCGCAGCTCGCGCCGGCCGCGCGCGGCGGGGCCGGGCGCGCCGCGCTCGGCGAGCGCCGCGCGGAGGCCTTCACGCTGCTCTCGCTCATCGCGCACGCGAGCGGCAACGATGCGGCCGGGGCGTTTCGCGCCGGCGCGCGCCAGCTCGACCTCGGGGCCGGCGAGCTCGCGCCGCGCGGCGCGCTGTCGCTCGAGCGCGTGCAGGCCGCGCTCGAGGCGCTGCGCGCCCTCGCGCCGCTCGCCAAGGCGCGGCTGGCGCAGTCGCTGTTCGCCGCGGCGACCGCCGACGGCACGATCCGCCTGGGCGAGGCGGAGCTGCTGCGGCTGGTGGGCGCGGTGCTCGACTGTCCGCTGCCGCCGCTCGTCGACGCGCTGGCGCCCGCGCAGGCCTGACCGTGGACTTCTTCGCGCAGCAGGACACCGCGCGGCGCGCTTCGCGCTGGCTGGTGCTGTGGTATCTGCTCGCGGTAGCGTTCGTCATCCTCAGCTTCAACGTCGCCGCCGCGCTGCTCTACGCCCTGCTCGCCCTCTTCGGCGCACTGCCGCTCGCCGGCGGCGCGCCGCTCGTCTGGACCGGGCTGTGGAGCACCTACGGTCAAGCGCTGCTTGGCGTGCCGCCCGCCGTGCACTACGCGGTATCCGGCGCCGTGGCGGCCATCGTGCTCGCGGTCACGGCGCACCGGATGTGGCAGCTCAGCGAGGGCGGGCCGGCCGTGGCGGCGCTGCTGGGCGCCCACTATCTCGATCGCAGCCGCGTCGCGCCTGCCGAGGCGCGCGTGCTGAACGTGGTCGACGAGATGGCGATCGCTTCGGGCATCGCCGTGCCACCCGTGTACCTGCTCGAGCGCGAGGACGCCATCAACGCGCTGGTCGCCGGGCACTCGCCGAACGAGGCGGTGATCATCGTGACGCGCGGCGCCGTGCACAAGCTCTCGCGCGACGAGCTGCAGGGCGTCATGGGGCACGAGTTCAGCCACATCCTGAACGGCGACATGGCGCTCAACTTGCGCCTGGTGGCGCTGCTCGCGGGCATCGCCTGCTTCGGCGAGTGGGGCGAAGCCATGGTGTTCGCGGCCGCCGAGCAGGCGCGCAAGAGCGCGCGCGAGGAGCGCGGCGAAGGGGTGCTCGGCGCGATCTTCGGCGCGCTGGTCGCCTACATCGGCTTTCCGGGCTCGTTCGCGGCCGAGGCCATCAAGGCGGCGATCGCGCGCCAGCGCGAGCTGCTCGCCGACGCGGCGAGCGTGCAGTTCACGCGCAATCCCGACGGCATCGCCGGGGCGCTCGATTCCATCCGCTACCTGGGCGCCGGCACCACGCTGCGCTCGGCGTACGTGTCCGAGCTGTCGCACATGTTCTTCGCCCCCGCGGTGGTGCATTGGTGGGCGTTCCCGACGCATCCGCCGCTCGAGGAGCGCATCCGGCGAGCGCATCCGCGCTTCATGCGTGAGGATTACCGGCGCACGCGCCACGCGGGGACCTACCGGGACGGCCGCGTCGCCGTGCTGGACGGCGCGGGCAACGTGGTCAAGGTGCTGGGGGGAATCGGCGCGGTGGCCGCCGCCGCGACCGAGGGCCCGAGGCGCGAGCACGTCGATCACGCGCGGCGGCTCCTCGAGCGGCTGCCACAGGCGCTGAAGGCGCGGCTGGCGAGCCCCGAGGCGGCGCAAGCCGCGGTGCTCGAGCTGGTGTCCGGCGCGCTGCCGGGCGCCCGCCGCCACGACGCGCTGCTGCTCATCGAGCTCGCGCTGCCGGCGCTCAGGCAGCTGCCGCAGAAGCGCCGCGACGCCTTCATCGCCGAGGTGAACCGGCGCGTGCAGGCCGACCGCAAGGTGACGCTCGCGGAGCTCGTGCAGGCGACGTTCCTGCGCCAGCATCTGCGCGAGGGCGCCGGCAAGCCGATCCCGACGAAGTTCAGGAAGGTGGACGACGTGGCCGGCGACGCGCAGGCCGTGCTCTCGCTCATCGCGCACGCCTCGCAGGGCGACACCGCGGCCGCGCACGCGAAGGGCGGGGCGATCCTCGGCCTCGCGCTGCCCGCGCCGGCAGCCGTGGCAGAGCTCACCTCGGCGCGCATCGTCGAGGCGCTCGAGCGCCTGCGCCACCTGCAGCCGTTCGAAAAGCCGCGCGTGCTGAAGGCCTGCGTCGAGGCCGCGGCCGCCGACGGACAGTTTCGCTTGGCGGAAATGGAGCTGGTGCGCGCCGTGGCCGCGACGCTCGACTGCCCGCTGCCGCCGGTGATCGGCGCGCTCGACCCCGCTACACTGGCGGCATGAAGCCATTGCAGGCCGCGCTCGCGGCCGCGGTCGCCGGCGAAGTGCGCTTCGACGCCGGGGCGCGCGCCGCCTACGCTTCCGAAGCGTCGAACTACCGCCAGGTGCCGATCGGCGTGGTGCTGCCGCGCTCGGCCGAGGACGTGGTGCGGGCGCTGGCCGTGTGCCGGGCGCAGGCGGCGCCGGTGCTGCCGCGCGGAGGCGGCACCTCGATGTGCGGCCAGAGCGTGAACGTCGCGGTGGTGTTCGACTTCTCCAAGTACATGGACCGCGTGCTCGCGGTCGACGCCGCAGCGCGCAGCGCGCTGGTCGAGCCGGGGGTGGTGTGCGACAGCCTGCGCGCGGCGGCCGAAGCGCATGGCCTGACGTTCGGGCCGGATCCGGCCACGCACAGCCGCTGCACGCTCGGCGGCATGATCGGCAACAACTCCTGCGGCGCGCACTCGGTGATGGCCGGCAAGACCGTGGAGAACATCGAGGCGCTCGAGGTGCTCACCTACGACGGCTCGCGCTTCTGGTGCGGGCCGACCGATGACGCCGAGTTCCAGAGGATCCTGGCGCGCAACGACCGCCAGGCCGAGATCTACCGCGGCCTGAAGGTGCTCGCCGACCGCTACGCGGAGCTCATCCGCCGGGGCTTTCCGCAGATCAAGCGCCGCGTCTCGGGCTACAACCTGGACCAGCTCCTGCCCGAGAACGGCTTCCACGTGGCGCGCGCGCTGGTGGGCTCCGAGGGCACCTGCGCGATCACGCTGCAGGCGAAGACGAAGCTGGTGAAGAGCCCGCGCCACCGCGTGCTGCTGGTGCAGGGGTACCCCGACGTATACGCGGCGGGCGACGCGGTGCCCGAGATCCTCGCCGCGGGGCCGATCGCGTGCGAGGGGCTGGACGAACCGATCATCGGCGGGCTGCGCGAGAGGAAGCTCAGGATAGACGACCTCGCCCTGCTGCCCGAGGGCAGGGCCTGGCTGCTGATCGAGTTCGGCGGCGACACGCCGGAGCAGGCGATCGACAAGGCGAGCGCCTTGCAGGGGCGCATCGTGACCGACGCGCTCGAGATGGCGCGGCTGTGGGCGATCCGCGAAACGGGGGCTTCCGCCACCGCACTCAACCTCAAGGGCACGCCCGGCCCGGACCCGGTGGTCGGCTGGGAGGACGCGGCCGTGGATCCGCTGCGGCTCGGGGACTACCTGCGCGAGTTCCAGGCGCTCGTCGACCGGCACGGCTACCGCACCTCGCTCTACGGGCACTTCGGCGACGGCTGCATCCACGCGCGCATCACGTTCGAGCTGCGCACGCCCGCGGGCCTCGCGCAATGGCGCGCGTTCCTCGCGCAAGCCGCGGAGCTGGTGGTGAAGTACGGCGGGTCGCTGTCCGGCGAGCACGGCGACGGGCAGGCGCGCGCCGAGTTCCTGCCCGCGATGTACGGGCCGGAGCTGATGCAGGCGCTGCGCGAGTTCAAGCGCCTCTGGGATCCGGCCAACCGCATGAATCCCGGCAAGCTGGTGGACGCCTACAAGGTGGACGAGAACCTGCGGCTCGGCCCGCAGTACAAGCCCGTCACGCTGCAGACCCGCTTTGCCTTTCGCTCCGAGGTGGGCGACGGCTTCGGGCGCGCGGCGGAGCACTGCGTGGGCATGGGCAAGTGCCGCGCGAAGTCCGGCGGCACCATGTGCCCGAGCTACCGCGGCACGGGCGAGGAGCGCTACTCGACGCGCGGGCGCGCGCGCCTGCTGTGGGAGATGCTGCAGGGCGAGCTGATCACGGACGGCTGGCAAAGCGAGGAAGTGAAGGAGGCGCTCGACTGGTGCCTCGCCTGCAAGGGCTGCCGCTCGGACTGCCCGACGCACACCGACATGGCGGCTTACAAGGCGGAGTTTCTCTCGCACTACTACGAGAAGAAGTACCGGCCGCCGGCCGTGCAGGCGCTGGCGAGGATCGGCGAATGGGCGCCGCTCGCGTCGAAGGCGGCGGGCCTGGCGAATCTGTTCGGTGGGCTCGGCCGGCCGGTCGCGGGCTTGTCGCTGCAGAGAAAGCTCCCGCAGCTGGCCGCCCGGAGCCTGCGCGCCCAGTTCGCGCCGCAAGGCGAGGGCGAGCGCGTGATCCTGTTCGACGACACCTTCAACGGCTACTTCCGGCCCGCGACCGGGCTCGCCGCGGCGCACGTGCTGGCGGACGCGGGCTGCCGCGTGGAGCTGCCGCGCGAGCACCTGTGCTGCGGGCGGCCGTACTACGACGCGGGCATGCTGGACCAGGCGAAAGCGGCGCTCGCGCGCATCCTCGACTCGCTCGAGCCGGGCGTGCCGCTGGTCGTGCTCGAGCCGGCGTGCCTGTCGGTGTTCCGCGACGAGCTGCACCAGCTCTTCCCGGACGACGCGCGCGCTGCTGCGCTCGGCGCGCAGGCGCGATCTCTCGCCGAGTTCCTGGAGGCGCGCGGCTACGCGCCGCGGCGCGCCTTCGGCCGCGCGCTGATGCAGGGGCACTGCCACCAGAAGTCGCTCTGGGGGGTCGCGGCGGAAGCGAAGCTGCTGCGCGCCGCGGGCATGGAGGTGGACGCGCCGGATACAGGGTGCTGTGGCATGGCGGGCTCCTTCGGCTTCCGCCAGGAAACGGAGGCCGCGTCGCGCCGCATCGCCGAGCTCGCGCTGCTGCCGCGCGTGCGCGCGGCTGCGCCCGATACGGTGGTGGTGGCGGACGGCTTTTCCTGCCGGGAGCAGATCGAGGGCCTTTCCGGACGCCGCACGCAGCACCTCGCGGAGGTGCTGGCGGGCGCGCTGAAATGAGGCTGCTCGCGGCCGCGGCGCTGCTCGCCGCGGGCGGGGCGCTGGCGCAGACGCCCGACGAGCGCCTGCTCGAGGCGATCCAGGGCGGCAAGGAGCCGGTGGCCGCGATCCTCGTCCTCGGCGGCAACGTGGACGTGCAGCACCGCTACCAGGCGCGCGAGACGGCGCTGCACCTCGCGGCGGAGAAGGACATGCGCGCCCTCGCGCGGCATCTGCTCGACGCCGGGGCGAGCGTGCGCGCGCGCACGGCCACCGGCGAGACGCCGCTGCACCACGCCGCGCTGAACGAGGACCCGGCGCTCGCCGCGCTGCTGATCGACGCGGGCGCGGAGGTGCGCGCGCTGAACGACCACGGCGAATCGGCGCTGCACTGGGCAGGCTACGGCGGCAACGACGGCATGGTGCGGCTGCTGCTTGAGCGCGGCGCCGACGCCAACGAGGTGAATCTCGACG
>Ga0224500_10000067_pt1 | contig 71984 bp, 74 predicted proteins | sample SF_Oct11_sed_USG_FD_168126 | JGI IMG/M metagenome (GOLD analysis project Ga0224500, IMG submission 168126) | Sediment microbial communities from San Francisco Bay, California, United States - SF_Oct11_sed_USGS_4_1 | ecosystem: Environmental > Aquatic > Marine > Sediment | place: USA: California...
GATTCACAGCCCTGCAATAAGTCATCGAGCAACGCATCCGTTTTTGTGTCTGACTTGGTCATCAAACTCTCCCTCCTATACTGAAGAGGCATGATAACCAGTTACACAGTTATTCTTACACCCTCCCATAAAACGATTGAACAGCCGGTCAATCGCGACACGGCGGCGGGCCTGTTCCTGCCGATTTCGTACGTGCGCGCCCGCGACCCCCAGGCCACGGTCGTCATCCAACCCTCGGACCACTTTGTCTATCCGGAGCGGCGCTTTGTGGAGACGGTCCGACAGAGCGTGGTCGCAGCCGAGGCAATGCCGGATCGCCTGCTGCTGCTCGGTGTGCAGCCGGATCGCTTGGAAACCGAATATGGATGGATTCAACGGGGCGCCCAGCTCAACGGAACCTCCACACACCCGATCCATGCCGTGTCGTCCTTCGTCGAAAAACCGGGGATCGCACAAGCCGATGCCGCCTTACGTGCCGGAGGCTTGTGGAACACCCTCGTGCTCACGGCGACCGTAGACGCTTTGTGGAAGGCAGGATGGGCCTGCTTTCCCGACCTGATGGTGCTGTTTGAGCGGCTGTGTGCAGCCTGGGGAACTCCGGACGAGGCGGGCGTCCTCGAAGACGTCTATCGAGAGATGCCGCAATACAACTTTTCATCCCATCTGCTCCAACGAGTCCCCGAGCGGGTCGCGGTCATGGAGCTGACGGGCGTGCTCTGGAGCGATTGGGGGAAACCGGAACGCATCGCCGAATCGATCCGCCGGATCGGCAAGGTCCCCGCCTTTCCCCTGGACTGTCTCGGACGGCCGTTCGCGCCAAACCCCATTCCGCAGAAGGCCGAAGAACTTCTCGTATCCGCATAGGGAGGTGCATGATGTTACGACGACACAAAGCGACGACCACGACTGCTACTACTACAACCACGACTCCGGTTGCCACGAGTGACGTGCCGGCGTCCTCGCCCACTCGGCAGGACATGCAGGACACGGATAGACTCCAAGGCACGATTGCCACCCGCGCCTATGCCCTCTACGAGGAACGGGGCTATCGGCACGGTTGCGATCTTCAAGACTGGCTGGACGCGGAACGGGAGATTCTGAGTCGCAAGCCACACATGGTGGCATGAGAGGGCCACACTGAATTCCTCCTCATCCCCTGCGTAGATCCTGTATTATTCAAGACTGAGATCGCAGGGGATGACACCGTCACGTACCTTCCTGCACCTCGCCGCAGAAAACCGGTATCTGTCCGGTCTGGCGTAAGCCCTGCGGATCATGCCATACTGACTCCTGACAATGATGGTTTTGGCACGACACCGACCATAGTCGCACGGCGTGCCGGATTCATCTCAAGATCTGAGAAGGGAGAACGGGTATGGCAATCTTGGCGATTATCCTGTCACTCATAGCCATCGCCATGGCTTATGTCGCGCTCCAGCGCACCGGAGGGTTGAAGGATCTCAAACAGCAGATGGACCATCTCACCAACAAGACCGAAGACGTCGCCAAAGGAGCCAGAGAAACGACCGCCGACATCTTACATCGTCTTGAACATATGGTACGGGGATCGGAGGCTCAGCCTTCCGAGAAAGACGAGAAGACTCCACCACCACAAGACACCGGGTCGGAAAAATGAAGACATGGGCAGCTTTCATCGGCGGATGCATACTGGGGTTCCTATCAGCGGTGATCATCGACCTCGTCGCTCCCGAATTGCTGGAGCCCTATACCAGACAATTTATTCCAGCGACTCAGATCGAGTCCGTGAGCGGGAGGGTCGTGAAGAAGGAACGCGAGTCGAATCGCTTACTGATGACCTTGTCTACGCCCAAAGGAGTGCTCTTGGCGACCTTTACCCAAAAGATCGAGGAGATCGACCTCCTCGTTGCAGAAGGGTACACCACGACGATTCGGCTGAGAACCTACTCGCCGTTCGTAGAAAATCCGGTACTCGAACGAGTTGAAGCGTCTACGGCTGATCAGGGGTCCGAATCGCGCCCGAGCGCACCGCAGTAGCTTGGATGGAGAGATATCATTCCGCATGGGGAGGCCGCACTGACACGGTCGGTCCCCGCCTCCTGGTTACACCGAACGGGTGGTCTCCGGCCAGAGTTCTCGGTGCACGGCTGCTCCTGGTGTTTCTGCTGTTCTGTTTCGTGTTCACCTTACTCTGGGCAGATCGCGACGGCTTGCGCGACCAGATCGACGGCCAAGTCACCTTCTCAGACGTCGTGTATTTCACCATGATCACCGTGACGACGGTCGGCTATGGAGACATCGTCCCGGTGTCCACGCGCGCGCGACTGCTGGATGCACTGGTCGTGACGCCGATTCGCTTCGGCATCTGGTTCTTGTTCCTGGGAACCGCCTATCAGTTGATCATCCGGCAATATATGGAGGAATATCGCATGGCGAAACTCCAGGCGAATCTCGACAGGCATATCATCGTCTGTGGCTTCGGCCATACTGGGATGTCGGCCACGAAAGAGCTCCTGGCACGCGGCACAAAAACCGAGCACATTCTGGTGATCGACAGGTCGGAAGAGCGCGTGCGCCTGGCCGGCACCCTGGGCATTGCCGCCGTTCAGGCCGACACCACGCAAGAATCCGTCTTGCGCGACGCCGTCATCGACAAAGCGAAAGCCGTCATCATAGCCGCGGGTATCGACGACGCCAACGCGCTCATCCTGCTCACGGCCAGACACCTCAATCCAAAGGTACGCATCATCGTCAGCGCCAAACAAGAGGAGAACGTCAAACTCTTCAAACAAGGAGGAGCGGACGCCATTCTTTCACCCGCAACCTTCGGCGGCTACATTCTGGCGGCGGCCGTGGATCAAGGACACATGGTGCAGTACCTCGACGATCTGCTGACCACGCGAGGCAACGTTGCCTTGGTGGAACGAACTGTCAGGCCCGATGAAATCGGGAAATCCCCTGCCGACCTACACCCCGACCTTTTGCTTCGTCTCTATCGCAAGAAAACCATGTATCCCTATTTGAATCTGGATCAGGCCGGCCCCCTTCAGAACGGGGACATCATGGTCCTCTTCACGAGTTCGCCGACCGATATGGAATAACCATTCATGTATCCACGACACAGGGGTGCGATTCCTCGATGGCCTTTCGCCGCTTATGCTCGTGACGACGCTCGCACCAGGCGTTCGATGGTGAGACCCTGAACGAGGATTGAAAAGACCACGACGATGTAGGTCATCGTGATCAGCACATCCCGATAGGAAGAGGGCGGGAGCGAAAGCGCCATGGCGACTGAGATTCCACCGCGCAACCCGCCCCACGTCAGAATCATCGTGGCCCGCTCGGTAAACTCTTGGAATAATCGGAATGCTTGGACCGGGAGACTCACGCTGACGAACCGGGCGAAGAGTACCAGGGGAATCGCGATCAGGCCGGCCTCCAAATACGCAGTCTTGAAGGTCAGGGCCAGGACCTCGAGACCGATCAAAACGAAGAGCACGGCGTTGAGCAACTCATCGATGAGTTCCCAAAACGTATCCAGATACTCCCGCGTCGTCTCGGACATCGCCAGGTGACGGCCCTGGTTGCCGATCAACAGACCAGACACCACGACGGCGATCGGACCAGACGCGTGTACTGCATCGGCCAGCGCATATCCCCCCATCACCAGCGCCAGGGTCAGTAAAATCTCGACATGATGCTGATTGATCGACTTCAGCATCATATACGTGAGATATCCCAAAGCCAGACCGATGGCCGCCCCACCCAGGGCTTCCTGGACGAATAGAAGGGCGATCGACCCTGGCGTGATGGTTCCGGTCTCTGCCACTGCAAGCAGCACGAGGAACACAGCGACACCGACTCCGTCGTTAAAGAGGGATTCTCCGGTGATCTTGATTTCCAGCTGCTTCGGAGCCTTCGCATTTTTCAAAATTCCCAGGACTGCGATGGGATCAGTGGGAGAGATCAACGCACCGAACAGCAGGCACCCGATGAACGGAATCGGGATTCCGATCCATCCCAGTAAGAGATACGTCAACGCACCGACGATGCTGGCCGAGACCACGACGCCCAGACAGGCCAACGTCCCAATGAACCATTTCTGCTCCAGCAGATCGTCCAGATTGATATGCAACGCGCCGGCAAAAAGCAGAAAGCTGAGCATGCCGTGCAAGAGCGTCTCATCGAAATCGATACTGCGGATGAAGCTTTCGGCTTCCGCCTGGATCCCATACCCAAGCTTCCCAAGCAGCAAGAGGACGAGCGACATCACCAGGGCGATAGCCATCAGGCCGATCGTCACCGGCAACTTGATGTACCGATGATTCACATAGCTGAACACAGCGGAGAGGCACACGAGAATGGTAATGGTTTCAATCAGCGACATATACAGGAACATCAAATCGGAGGGCAGTCACTCGAAACGTGTTCACGAAACAGACGGCTCCGGGACTGATTGATCAGCACTCGAAGGATGCCGTCGTTGGTACAGTGTCAAAACTAGGGTCATACCGAGCACACACAGGACGATCACCGTCAGTGCATAGATCGGGAACAGTTCCGTGCCTCGGATTCCAGTGGACGTCGGAAGAAACGCCATGACGGCAGTCGCCACACCTCGGGGGAACATCGCAGCGATCACCAGACGCTCACTCGATGTCCATGAGTTGCTGACGCGAGCCAGCCCTTCCGTCACCGCACCCCGAACGAGCACGACAATACAGAACAAACTCAGGCTCATCAACGCAATCTCGACGGTCAATGCGGAAAAATCGAGGATCAACCCCAGCAATACATAGAAAAACGTCCGCACCAGAAACGACAACTCTTCATGCATCCGCTTCATGAATTCGCCAAGGACAAACTTTGCCTGGTCCAACTCATATCCGATCAATAGGCGGATCGGCCTGACCATGTGCCCGACGAGGAACTCCATGTTGCTCAAGACGAGGCCGAACAAAAGAATCGTGATGGCTCCATTGGCACCGATCAATTCTGCTACATAGTACAGCACCAAAATCGCCGCCATGGTGAGCATGTAGGACAGCGCCTGCCCATCAAGCCAGGCTAACAACCGTGCCCACAGTGCCCCGGCCAGGAGCGCGAGCATGATCGCATCCCAAAAGGCATGAAACACCTCGCGAATAAAATGCCCTCCACCGGAGGTATCCCTCATCGTCCCCATCAAGGCCAACGCCAACACCACGACAAAGACCTCCGAGATGGCCGAATCGAGGCTCAACAGCACCTTGGTCGAATCGCGGAGCGACGGCATGTGCGACGTCACCGGGATAATGATGGCCGCTGCAGTTCCCCCCAGGATGGTGCCCAGAAGCAATCCGTGCAACCATGACGCGTGAGTGATCCAAATATAAAAACCCATGATCGTGAGAATCGTCAGGCCGAAGACCAGCACGGAATAGAGCAAGGCCATCGGCGTCTCGCTGACGACTTTCATGATATGGAGGTTAATGCCACCGTCAAAGAGGATGATCAGCAGTGCCAAGGTTCCGAAGTACGGAGCCAGTTTCATGACGGCGGTGGGTTCGGCCACATGGAAAACCGGTCCTAACAGAATGCCGAATCCCATCAGGAACAGCACGCTGGGAATGCCGGTCCGCTTAAAGGCCAGCTCCCCTGCAAGACCAACCAGGATAACCAATCCTGTCAAACCCAGTACGAGTTCAACGCTCAGAGAATCCATAGATCCATGTTCTTGCACACGACTCAGACCCTAATTTTCAACCGCATTATGCATTGCCCTTTTCATCCAGGCAACTAATTACAGCTGAGCGGACATATCCCCAATACCCGTTTGTCCCTAGCGGAAAAATAGATGCCATGGCACAATGATTGCGTATTTTTCCTGAACTCAGAAACACGAACTCGAAAGAGGACTTGATCAATTGAGCAGCCGCAACTCCCTCTTCGCCATGGATCTTCGGATACCCTTCGCGATCTGCGTCCTCCTATTGTGCTGGCTGACTGCTGTTCCCCTCTTTGCCGAATCGCCAGGATCCGGTTCAGGCGTTCCTGTTCGCCTCCACGGCGAGACCCTGTTCACGCTTCGGACCGGACTAGCCAACGTCGATGCCGTCTCCCGAGCAGCAGCTATTGAGAAACGCCTCGCTCGATTGACCAGAGCCACACCTTCCGTCATCGATAGCCTTAGGGTCGAGGACCATGAACAGACGGCCTATGTGTTGACGTCGGAGGAAGTCCTCTTCGTCGTGACCGACAATGAAGCCAAGGCGGCTGGAAAACCACGACGCCTCTTAGCCGAGGAACAGACGGAAAGGATCCGAGCAGCCCTCGCAGATTCTTCTCCGACCCAACCAACGCGCGACCCAGCGCCGCAAATGAACTTGCGGAATCTGCTGTGGGCCGGCGTGGCAACCGCGTTGTTGCTCTTCTTCGCCGTGGCCTCATATGTCTTCTTTCCTCGCCTCTACGAGGCACTCGAGGTCTGGCGTGACACACACCCGCACGCCATGTCGCTCCGTGGCTTGGAGTTGCTCTCAGCCGCTCAGCTCAGCAATGTCCTGCTGTTCTTCAGTCGAGTCCTTCGTGGGGTCCTCTCCGGCCTCGCCCTCTATTGGTACTTTCACTTCGTCTTGAACCTCTTTCCCCAAACACGGGCATTCGAGCGGAGGTTTCTGGAGGCGTTGGCCGTGCCCGTTGAACAAATTCAGGCCTTATTCGCCAATGGAGGAGGGTTCGTCATCGGCCTCCTGCTGGCACTGGTCGCCACAGGTTTGTTCCTGGCCTTCCTCAAGGGATTCCAGCAGCTGTTTCCCCGCGTGTTGGACAAGGTGTCCGCTTGGGGGTTTACGACGACCTACTCGCTTAAGATCCAGCGCGTGGAACTGCTGACCGGCGCACAAATCTCGGACGGCCTGCTCGGGCTGTTACGGGTGCTTCGATTCGTGGCGTACGTCTCGCTCACCTACCTCTACGTCACGTCAGTTCTGGGGTTTTTCCCCTCCACCCGAAGGCTCTCCGTCGAATTGTTGAACTATATGATCGAACCGGTGAGGATGATCGGTCGAGAGTTCATCGCCTCGGTGCCGGACATCATTGCCATCGTCATGATCATCGTCGTCACCAACTACGTCATCAAGCTCATCCACATGTTCTTCAACGGCATGGAGCGAGGGGCGATCACCTTTCAGGGCTTTCATCGGGAATGGGCGACCCCCACCTACAAAATCGTCCGATTCTTTGTCCTGGTCTTCGCTGCGGTCGCGATCTTTCCATACATCCCCGGGTCCCATTCAGAAGCCTTTCGAGGGATCTCCGTGTTTCTCGGAGTCCTCGTCTCGTTGGGCGCTGCGGGATCGTTCAGCAATATCGTCGCCGGGGTCGTTCTGACCTACATGCGACCGTTCAGCGTCGGAGACCGAGTCAAAATTGCCGATACCACCGGAGACATTACGGAAAAAACTCTCTTGGTCACACGTATCAGAACCATCAAAAACGTCGACGTCACGATTCCCAATGCACTCGTCCTCGGGGCACACATCATCAACTTCAGTTCATCGTCGATGCAGCCACCCCCGCTCATTCTCCATACGAGCGTGACCATCGGCTACGACACCCCGTGGCAGAAAGTCCATGAGCTGCTCATCGCAGCGGCCAAGAAGACGACGCACATACTAGAGACGCCGGAACCCTTCGTCTTACAAACCAGCCTCGATGATTTCTATGTCAGGTACGAGATCAACGCCTATACCGGCGCGCCAAATAAGATGGCCGCCATCTACTCGGAACTCCACCAGCATATCCAGGACCAGTTCAACGAAGCGGGCCTGGAGATCATGTCGCCCCATTACACCCAAATCCGTGACGGCAATAGAACCGCGATTCCCGATCAGTATCTTCCGAAGACCTATCAGCCATCGGGCTTGCGAATTTGGCCGTTGGGTCCGTCTCAGCTGCGTCAGGAGTCCCCTCCATCCGAAGGGGGCACCAGGTGATCTTTCCCCTCCATGCTCAAGCCACGGTGGCGGTTACCTTCTGCATGAGGCCTACCTATGACTGTTGAGATGGTCTTAGTGCTCATCGTCGTGCTGTCGGCGGTGATCCTCTTCATCACCGAGAAGGTCCCGCTGGATCTCGTGGCGCTGACCATCATCGCCGCCCTGATGATGAGCCGGATCATCACACCGGAGGAAGGCCTTTCGGGATTCAGTAATCCAGCGACCGTCACGGTCGGTGCGATGCTGGTGTTGAGCGCCGGACTGTTTAAGAGCGGCGCCGTGAATATTCTCGGGGCGGGATTACACAAACTCAGCCGGTACGGTTCGAGGATCATGACGCTCACGATGATGACCTGTATAGGCGCCATCTCCGCTTTCATCAACAATACCGCTGCCGTCGCCATGCTCCTGCCGGTCGTGATGGAAACGGCGCGGAACATGCGTATGGCCCCTTCCAAACTCCTCATGCCCCTGTCATTTGCATCCATGTTCGGAGGCGTCTGTACACTGATCGGGAGCTCGACCAATATCCTGGTCAGCTCCATCGCCGAACGGTATGGGCAGCCCGGACTTGGCATGTTCGAAATGACGCAACTCGGGTTGGTTTTTTTCACCGCCGGGACCGTGTATATGTTGGCAGTCGGCGTACGGTGGATTCCAGACCGCGGAGAGGAGGACGACCTGACGCAACGTTTCGCGATGGGTGAGTATCTGACGGAGATCGTCCTGCTCCCTGAAGCCAAATCCGTCGGCACGACGATCGCCGATGCTCCGCTCGGAAAGGATATCGACCTCGAAATTCTAGAGGTCCGGCGCCATGCAGGTCGATTGCAATTTCCCGGCCCCCACACAGTGTTGCAAGCCGACGACATTCTGCTTGTCCGGTGTAACGCCGCACAAATCACGCGCCTTCAGGAGCGGGAGGGGATCACGCTGAAATCCGAGATGCAGTGGCGCGATAGGGATTTAGAATCCGACGAGACCAGGCTGATGGAAGCTGTTGTGGCACCCTATTCCGTGCTGGACGGCAGATCGGTCAGAGGCATCCGATTTAAGGACAATTTCGGTGCCACTGTCCTAGCCATCCGTCATCACGGCGAACTCGTACACGAGAATCTCAATACGCGCATCCTGCGAGGCGGCGACATGCTTTTGCTCAAAGTGCGAACCGATTCGTTCAAGCGGCTGAGAGACAGTCCTGCCTTCGTCATGCTGTCGGATGTCGGCCTTTCAACGTTTCGACCCCAAAAACTCCTGACCGCCCTGGCCATTATCGCCGCCGTGGTAGGTGCAGCGGCACTCAACGTCGTTCCCATCGTCATCAGCGCCATCAGCGGCTGTGCGCTGCTCATCCTGACAGGCTGTCTGACCATGGAAGAAGCGTACCAGGCGGTCGAATGGAAAATCATTTTTCTGCTCGCCGGAGTTTTGACGTTGGGGGTCGCACTTGAAAAGACCGGAACCGCCTTGTTGTTGTCGAACTGGCTGATTGCGACGGTCGGGCTCTGGGGTCCCATCGCGCTCGTATCAGCCTTCTATCTCATCACCTCGCTGCTTACGGAGGCCATGTCGAACAATGCCACCGCTGCGCTCCTCACGCCCATCGCTATCGCCGCCGCCCAGTCGCTGGAGGTGGATCCCCGTCCGTTTCTCATGGCTATCACGTTTGCCGCCTCAGCCAGCTTCATGACCCCGGTCGGCTATCAGACCAACACATTGATCTATGGACCAGGGCAATATACTTTCAAAGATTTTCTCCGTGTCGGCGCTCCTCTGAACATCCTCTTTTGGGTATTGGCCACTATCTTCATTCCCGTCTTCTGGCCATTCCAGCCCGCATGAACACATGAATAACAAACAATGTGGTTCTTCGACCATTCAGCCAGTTAGAACGGAGTAGCCATGGATCGGATCTTTGACCTCTTAGAACCTTTGGGAGCCTTCACGCAAATTCCTCTGTATTCAATCGGAGACACGACGATCACGCTGGGCACGATGCTGTATCTGACGGTGCTGGTCGTGGCGCTCTTCTATATCACCGGCAAACTGAAAACCTGGATCGTCGAAGGACTGCTCTTGCGCAGTCAAGTCGAACTGGGTGTCAGGCACGCGGTCGGCAACATCGTGCGCATGGTCTTCCTGGCCTTCGGTCTGATCATCATTCTCCAAACGGCCGGTATCAACCTGAGCTCCTTGACTGTTCTCTTCGGCGCATTGGGCATCGGCGTCGGATTCGGCCTCCAGGGTGTGACGAATAACTTCGTGAGTGGGATCATTCTCTTGCTCGAACGCCCGATCAAGGTCGGAGACCGCATCGAAGTGGGTAACGTCAACGGCGATGTCATTAATATCTCGCCGCGCGCGACCACGATCGTGACGAACGACAACATCGCGATCATCGTCCCGAACGCCGATTTCATCTCATCGAAGGTCGTCAACTGGAGCTATACGAATCGGAATGTTCGCTTTAATTTCCCGGTCGGAGTTTCGTACGGCTCAGACCCTGAGCAAGTCCGCAGCGTACTGCTCGAGGTGGCGAGGGCTCACCATGGAGTCCTGAAAGAACCGGGACCTTCCGTGCTCTTCGACTCATTCGGCGACAGTGCGTTGAACTTCGTGCTTCGCGTGTGGACGAGGGATTTTTCGACAGTTCCCGGCGTATTGCGCAGTGAATTGTATTTTGCGATCAGCCGGGCATTCAAAGAGCAGGGTATCGAGATCCCCTTCCCACAGCGGGATCTCCACATCAAGAGCGGAACGCTCAACGTGCGGCAGGTCTCACCAGGCTGATACGGAGCCGGCACCTTCCTCCTGTCGCCTCACCAACAGGACCAATCCTGGCGTGGCACCATTATGGTGCCACGCCAGGATTCCGATGACCGATCTGCGGACTATGTCGCCGGGCTTGCCTCTTCCTTCCCTGATCGCATCTTGGATGCAGTCTGGGCCAGCAATTCTTTCTGTAGCGCCTCGATATCGGCTCTGGCCCCCAACGCAATCTCCTCGACTTTCCGCTCACTCTCCGGACCCGGCACGTGGGAAAACTCATGGCAGTCTTCATAGGCCTGTTCCGTGGTGCCGGTCGCCCTGATCACCGCACCAGCGATCACTCCACCGACCACCGCAATGACGAGCGTCAAGGCAATACCGGTCAGCTGCACGCCGGCAATGCCGGGCACGACAACGATGGCACAGAGTCCCCCGAGCAAGCCTGGCATTCCATGCAAGTTGTGGACGCCACAGGTATCAATCAGCTTGATCTTGGATTCAAGCATGGGAAGGATAAACACAAACCCGATGACGGACAACGCACCCGCGATCAACCCGATCGAAAAGGCACCGACTGGGCTCACCAGGTTACAGGTCGAGCCGATCGAGACCCCGCCGGCCAATGCAGCGTTCGCCATATCCACCATCGACGTCTTGCCATGATGAAAATACGTGCTGAGGAAGTAGGTGGCGAGCGTCGCCCCGCTCAAGGCCAGAATAGTGTTCACGATCGTCTGAGGCATTTCCTCAAACGGCACGATCGCCGTCGCGAAGCTTGGCCAAAACAACCACAGCACCATCGATCCGAGCATGGCAAATCGATCGGACGTCGGGTCGGATTCAATCGGCTGACTGCGTTGCTGCGCGGTCGTCAGAACCAGAGACGCGGCCAACCCAAAATACGCACCGAAGGCGTGAATCACGATCGAGCCGGCTGAATCTTGAAACCCTTTCGTGAGCCCCAAGCCGTTGTCCAGCACGACATATTCATTGAGTGCGTAGAGCGGCACGAGCAACAGGGTAAGTAAGGCGTACTGAAACACGCGTAAACGGCCGAGCACCGCTCCCATCGCAATCAACGCCGTCGCGACTGAAAATTCAGCCAACATCAGCGTTTCAACCGAATGGGCCTTGATCTCATGTCCCACCACTCCGTTTGCGCGGAGCAACATATACAGCGGCAATCCGGTTGCGACCACGAGATAGGTGCCGGTCGTCGCGCCGAAGCCATACCGCCTGACGAACACCATGAGAAATCCGAACCCAACCACCAACATGGCCAGGATGTGGATCGAATAGTTGTACTGCGCGACCAGGCGCGCTTCATTCACGGCACCCGCCGGTTCTTCGGCACCGACCCAACTTGTGACGCACAGAAGGCAGAGACTTGCTGCGCTGAGCACCTTCAACCAGAAGCTGTTCCGCATGGAGGCCTCCTTCGGCAGTGGGAGCATGTAGGGAGACTATGGGAGCGCAGTGTACCCCACTCCTCAGCGCTCTTGTCAAACTCTGCCTGGAGGATACGAGCAGGGCGAGCAATCTTCCTGGCGGCGGGAGTCGGAGAAAGTCCAACTAAGTAGGCGCTAAACCGTAAGAAATACCGGTTTCTATCCTCGCACTCCATCCCTACCGTATGGATTAGGAGGTGGGAGGGCCGAGCGCGGGAAACTCCAGTCCCTCGATCTCTTGAATGGTTTTTCCGGCTATTCCCTGAAGGTCTCCATACATCCCCGCCGTCGCCTGCATCACCCGGTCGATCTGTTCTTCCCGCTTCGCCCATTGTTTGGTAATGGCCTTCTTCTCCTTATCGAGATCGTCCTTCATCGTCGAGAACGCTTCGACGATGGCTTCGACTCGATGGCGAAAGCGAGGACCGGTCAGATATTGGTAGATCATTTCCGTCTTGGTTTGTTGGCCTTCGGACGCTTGTCGCGCCGAGGCGACCTCGATGAGGGTCTGGCGGAGTGCGAGCGCCAACGGAAGCACCGTCTTCGTATGGGTGACCCACACGTTCTCGACCAGGCCGAATGTCTCAACGTCTTTGGGCAGCGATTGGCTCACGATGACGGCGATTTCAGACTTGGCAGCCCGCTGATCTTCCCGCAACTTGGCGAGCCAGCCATCGCTCCAGTTCTTGGTCCGCTTCGATTCCCAAATGATCGTTCCGCAGGGCTGCCCCTGAGGCCCCACCACTCGCTGAAGCGCATCCCCGCCATGTTCGCCTTTGGGAACTGGTTCGATCGTGTCCCATGGAAACTTCTCCCGCAACAGCGCCTCCAACTCCAATTCCTGGACCTCCCCCTGAAGTTGTTGGGAGCCCTGCTCGGCCTTTCGTTTCAGCTCCTCGATCTGCTTCTGCATGGAGGCGATGGTTTGCTCTTTCTCGAGGACTTTGAGCCTCAGCCCGTCTTCAGCTTCTTTCCTGGCTTGTTCCCTGGTCGCCGTCAATCCCTCTTGCACCCGTTTTTCAACGGTCAATTCGAGTTCGCGCTTCGCATCGTCCAGCTCGCGCTGCTTGCGCAGGAGATCCGCCTGCACCTTTTGCGCTTCTGCCAGCTTCGCCTCCCGCTGCCTGATGACTTCATGCAGATCGGCGACTTCTTTCGCTTTATGATCCAAGTCATTCTGGAGTGCGAGCTTGGCTTTCTTCGCTTCATCGGCTGCAATCTTGGCACGCTCCGAGCGAACCTTCTCGTTTACCTGGTCGTCGATGGTTTGCTGCGCCTTCGAGAGCGCTTCCTCCCGCTCGCGTAAGACGGCGTCGCGTTTCGCCACGTCGGCTTCTTTCTGAGCCAACCGCGTTTCATACTCACGGCGAGTGGATTCGATCAGCGGAGCCGCGAGGGATTCCGTGAGTTTGATTTCAGTCTTACAACTGGGGCAAATGATCGTTGGATCAGCCATCGGACATCATATGACAAGACCTCTGGTCGTCTTATCAGCAAGAGGAGCTTACAGCTATTTCAAACAGAAAACACTCCGAAATTACAGCCCACATCCGGCGAGATGTTCACCGACCGTGCCGAGCGAAAGTCGAATGATTTCGTCCACGGGACGAACGATCTTGTGTCTCCCATAATCCACACTCCTCTCGCCCTTGACCACCAAGAAGTCCTGCCGTACAACTTGTACTATTCGTACGTTCAGTACAGGTGCGATGTCCTCGAAGGAGACACCAATGGCGCATCTTCCAGCGAGTAAGGCACGGCAAGGTTTTGCGGATACGATCAATCGCGCAGCCTATGGGAAAGAACGGGTGGTCGTGCGGCGACGTGGGAAGGAAATCGCTGCGGTGGTACCGATCGACGACTTGCGCCTCCTGGAGGAATTGGAAGATCGGATCGATCTCGTCGATGCGCGGGCCGCCCTCGCCGAAACGAGAAAGAAAGGCGCGAAACCGCTCGATGTCATTCTCAAGGATCTCGGCCTCTAATCTTCCATGGCCTATTCGGTCCTTCTCGCCCCCTCTGCGGAACGTCAACTCAAGGCATTTGCCGGAACCACGCAGGAGCGAATCGTCACGCGCCTGAAAGCCCTACGACACAATCCTCGTCCCCAGGGCGTGAAGAAACTCACCGGTGAAGATGATCTCTACCGTATCCGGGAAGGCACCTGCCGGATCATCTATACGATTCAAGACAAAGAACTGATCGTGCTCGTCGTGAAGATCGGTGACCGGTAAGAGGTCTATCGCTGAGTCCACAGTGGCAGAGACCTCTCTACCCCACTGTTTAGGTCTTTCTCCGCCCCCCTAGATGACCTGAGCGCACCTGGCAGGCCAAGACATCGCAGATCACCCGCGTGGCCATGAGACTGGTAATCTCCGCTGCATCGTAGGGTGGTGAACATTCGACGATCTCCATCCCGGCCAGCGGCTTGGTATCCGCGATGATCTGGAGGAACTTCAGCACTTCACGCGGCATGAATCCGCCTGGTTCAGGCCAGCCCGTTCCCGGCACGAAGGCGGCATCCAAGCAATCGACGTCGAAGCTGAGCCAAACTGCGTCCACGCCATCCCACGCGACTTCCAACGCCTGTTTCGCCGCATTTTCAATGCCCATCTCCACACAGTCGGTGACGGTCATAATGGTAGTTTGACGTTCACGCCCTGACTTGACGCCGGGCCGAGGGGCTTGCCAACCGCCGATACCGATCTGCACAAGATTCTTGGCCGGCACGTTGGGAATGTTCGTGGCGTGAAACCACGGCGTGGTATGCATCCGTTCATCGAGATCGGTATCCTGGGTATCCACATGTCGATCGAAATGGATGATGCCGAGCTTCTTCCCGTTCAAATGTTGCGCGACACCACGGACAGTCGCAAAGCCTAGTGAATGATCCCCTCCCAGCACCACGGGAAACGCACCGCTGGCGTAGACGTGTGCAACACCCTTGCTGACCTGATCGAACGTCTTTTCGATGTTGGCCGGAATGGTAAAGACGTCGCCGAGATCGCACATGGATACTGATTCTCGAAGATCCACCCCAAGTTCAAAGCTATAGGTGCCGTACAGCGCCGAAATCTTTCGAATCCCCTGCGGCCCAAACCTTGTCCCGGAGCGATAGGTCGTACCGCCATCGAACGGAGCACCAAGGATCGCGACGTCATACTCGCCGCATTTGCGCACATCTTCCACATATGGCGCTTTCGTGAAGGTATTAATTCCTGCGAAGTGAGGCAATTCTCCTCGGCTGAAGGTCGGAATCCGGCGATCGACGATCGAATCGGCGCCAGGCAACCCCAGCTGAAGGCCGCGAGCAATTTCCTCCTCATGTTTCGTCGTCGGGAGCAGCGCCTCGGCTTCGACCGCGTACTTCGCCTCCGGCCCGTATCGATCATGCAAAGGCACCTCGCCCCGATACTTTTTACTCTTAGCCATGAAGAGACCTCCTTACCTCGATGTTCCGCATCACGTACATAGAGGGAAGAAGATACCGATTTATGTCTTGGAAATCATCCATGAATAATCGCGAGCGTCGAAACGATGCCAAAGTGTCCCCGTTTTCTGGCCCTGCTAGACTCTCGCTCGGCCCTGAGTATAATGACATCAGTTCAATGGCTATGATCGGCCCCCTCATACTGCTCTTCGCCCTCTTGTCGCCATTTTCACATCCGACCTCGTCATGGGCCGGCGCAAGTTATGAGGACACCCTCAAACAATTGGCCGACGCCATCACTGAAGCCGCGACGAAGGCCAAGAAGCAACGTCTGGCCATTCTCGATTTCACCGACACCGAAGGGCAACCCACCAAAGTCGGACCGTTCCTTGCCGAGGAGCTCGGAACTCAACTCATGCTGGCAGGAGAATTGACGGTCGTCGATCGAACGCTCATCAACTCCACGCTGAAGCAATTCCACGTCGATCAGATCGACTCCGACCATGCCAAAGCCGTCCAGCGTGTGGCAAAAGCGATCCGCGCCGAGGCGTTCGTCAGCGGAGTCTCGATCGAGACTCCTGACGGCCTGCAGGTCACCGCTAAGCTGATCAATCCTTCGAACGGCCAGCCCATCGGTGCTGCACGAGCGACGTTGCCGAAAACAGGCCCCTTGAACTCGTTCTTCAAGAAAGAGGAATCTCCCCAGCCTGAGGTTGCCGCAGAACAGCTGCAGGAACCTCCGCCTCCGATCAGCTTGGGGACTCATCGGAACGAGTCCTACGAGTTCGTCGTGACGGCAATCGACAAGCGACAGGGTCGAGTGAAATTGGATGCCACGATTGAAAACCATTCGTCGCGCGACCTGAAGCTTCTGTGTCAGTTGCACGAGACGGTGCTGAAAGATGAACATGGCACGACCTGGCACCAGGCAGTCGAGGACAATCGGGAAGGTCTCTGCACGCGCGGCCTCGAATTATCGCCTCACCGGAAACGGCGGGCCGTCCTCATCTTCACCGCATCAGCGGATGGGCCGGGCACACAGTTCACCCTTCTCTTTTACGAAAAGTTACCAAGGCGGCATGCGTCGTTCACGATTGATGGATTGACGCTTGGACCCACAACCGGTCCCGTGAACGCAACGCCTTAGAAAGTCATTTATGTCGAATACGTTGAAACAAGTGCTCACCATTGCTGGTTCGGATTCCGGTGGAGGCGCAGGCATTCAGGCCGATCTGAAGGCGATGTCCGCCAACGGCGTCTTTGCCATGTCCGTGATTACCGCGGTCACGGCTCAAAATACCGAGGAAGTGACAGATGTGTTCGAATTGCCTCCCACGATCATTGCCTCGCAACTCGACGCCGTCTTCGACGATTTCGACGTGGCTGCCGTCAAGACCGGCATGTTGTCGTCTTCCGCCATCGTCGAGGTCGTCGTACGCATGCTGACTCCTCAGAAAGTCGCCAACCTCGTCGTCGATCCGGTTATGATCTCCAAGAGCGGCCATCCCCTGTTGCAACCGGAGGCTGTCGAAGCCGTCAAAACGAAGCTGCTTCCACTCGCCTTGATCGTGACGCCGAATGTGCATGAGGCACAGCAACTGTCAGGCATTGAGATACGATCATTGGCCGATGCACGACGAGCGGCGAAGGTGATTCACCAATTCGGATGTAAGCACGTCCTGATCAAAGGCGGTCACCTCCTCGACGAACGGGCGACCGATTTGCTGTATGACGGACGGTTTTTCAACGTGTTGAAAGGGGAGTTCATTGAGACCAGCCATACCCACGGCACCGGCTGCACGTTCGCCTCTGCACTGGCCGCGCATCTCGCTCGTGGGCGATCCGTCTTAGATTCCGCGCAGGCGGCGAAATCGTACGTCACGGAAGCGATCCGACATGGCTTAGACATCGGCCACGGACAGGGGCCCACGGATCATTTTTACTTTTTGGAACGCTAGGCAACTGCGGATGCGGGCACGAAGCTACTCGCCTCTCACATTGTGCTTCACAGGTTTCACCTGGCTCACCCTCGGCTCCATTCTTGGGTTGGCGATCCTTATCGGATTGGTTCGGGGTACTCCACTGCCGTCATGGGTGCGGTCACTCCATGTTCATGCAACCCTGATCGGCGGAGTGGCTCAGATCATTCTCGGCGGGCTTCTTTTGCTCGTCGCTCCACCTGAGTCGAAAACCAACCTAGAATCAGACGCTCGTCCTTTCACGTTCTGGGCATTGAACGGCGGCGTGATCGGGATGCTGCTCGGCTTTTGGTTGCATCACGATCTGGTTGTGGGCATCGCCGGGTTCGCAGTGATCGCCGGGTTTCTCTCCATCATCCGAGGCATATGGACGCGTGCGAGGCTAGCCTGGAACTCGTCGTTCGGCCCATCGTGGTACTACGCGCTCCTTTTTTTCGGCCTTGTCGGCGGATCGATCTGCGGAGCGCTCCTGGCCTTTGGGATTTTTCCAGAACACCACGGTTATGTACGACTTGCGCACATCCATCTTGTCGTGCTCGGCTTTGTGACATTGGTCCTCATCGACATGATGCACCAGATCCTGCCGACAGTCTGGAGTACCACGCTCGCACACCCGAGGCTGGTGCGGCTCACGACCATCTTCCTGGCGATCGGAGTGGTCGCCTTGATCGGTGGATTCTTGAATTCATCCGTTCCGGTTGAAATGATTGCTGGTGCCGTTTTGTTCGTAAGCGTTGGACTCCTGATCGGCAACCTGTTCGGAACGTGGCTCTCCTCCGCCCACACCGGAAGCGCCGCATCGGACCATCTCCTGGTCTCGACCTTCTTTCTCCTGTTTACCGTCCTACTCGGTATCCTGATCGGAGCAAACAACTTGTCCAGCCCGCCAGTGTTGCCATACGGCACACTCCACCTGGTTGCCTACACCCATATGGCATTCGTCGGCTTCATCATGAACGCCACGATGGGTGCATGCTCCCACCTTCTTCCCATTGCCCTTGCTGCGCGCCGCGTCGCCGGTCACAAAAAGCGCACCCTCTATTGCGATCAACTCACCGCCATCATGAACCGTGGGAGATCCATACAGGTTGCTACGCTTTCTCTCGGAACGATGGGGATCGGTATCTTAGCGACCCTCACGTGGAATGTCCCGCTGAGCTCGATCTATATCCACACAACGATGTGGACATGTTTCATTCTGTTATTGACCAGCTTTCTTCTCTTCGCCATCAAGCTGACCACCATGGTGGCCAAACAACCGGAGCCCCTTGCCTCCCACCATGAGTCGAGTCCTACGGCGAGTCCAAGCTGACAACGTGAATAGACCTCTGCCCTGTTTTCCCACCTGACCACGCCAGCGGATTCTGTTACAATCCGACCATGGAAGAACGATTCTCATTTCTCGATCCCCACAGCCATCGGGTCGCCGCTATCCTGACCAGGCCCAACAACGGAACGGATAAAGTCGCAGTGCTGTGTCACGGATTTCTTTCTTCAAAAACGAGCTCAACGAACAACGCGCTGACTCGAATGCTCATAGACCACGACATCGCTACCTTTCGCTTTGACTTCTTCGGGCAGGCGGAAAGCGAGGGGCCGTTCGATCAGATTACCGTCACCTTGGCTGTCGAACAGGCCATCGCAGCGATCGATTTGATGCAGCAGAAAGGGTTTCGGCATATCGGCCTGATGGGATCGAGCTTTGGCGGCCTGGTTTCGATACTCACCGCCTCACAACGTGCGGACCTGACGTGCCTCGCGCTCAAATGCCCCGTGGTGGATTTCGCAGAAGAGCTACGGTTGGAGTTTGGAGAGGAGGGCATGGCGCAGTGGAAGACAACCGACACGATTCCCAATATCATGGCCGGTGTTGAGCGAATCAAACTGCGCTATGCCTTTTATGAAGACTGCCTCCGCCAGATTGCATACGACCCCGCTCGATCCATCACGGCCCCGACCGTGATCGTGCAGGGAGATAAAGATGAACATGTGCCGCTTCATCAAAGCGGGCAGCTCTACGAAGCCCTACGAGTCAAGAAACATCTTGAGATGCTGCCCGGCGCCGACCATCAGTTCACGAAGGGCGATGATTTCAAACGAATGACGAACGTCATTGCCGACTGGCTGACCAGCTATCTCACCGAATAGCAAGTTGGAATACCCCACCCAGGAGTGCTGCCAAGAATCTTGGCGTTTGCACGCGATTACACGGTAATGATCTGACCTTCCGCAAGAAACGCCACCCGCTCAATACCAAGCCTGCTAATTTGCTCTTCAATCTGGTGACGATACGCAGGCTTCATGTGATAGGCATAGACAGGCAGATCGGGGCGCCCGAGTTTTTGAAACTCTTTGAGGAACAGTGAGGGGGTGAGGTGTTTGGATCTTTTGGCCAACTCCCCCAGTTCGTCAGGAAAGGATGATTCAATGAAGGCGGCCTTGAGGTTAGGGGTTGTCCGCCCCACGCTCCAGATTTCCTCCGTCTGATAGGTATCACCGCTATAGAGCAGGGCAGATCCCCGGTCCTTCACGATATATCCCACAGTCGGGACGGCATGGTTGACCGGCACGGGAATGACGTCGAGATGGCCCAACGTGACCGTTTTGCCGGGGTCGAGCACTTGCGCTTGCAAGACCGGATGGTCCTGATTTGGTATCTTGAAAAAATTCGGATAGACCTTGTCGTTAAAGACATGGTCGATCAACCCTTGAATCACTGGTTCAGTGGCCGCCACGACGACAGGTGCCACGAACCATTCGGCCAGATTGTCGACCAATAATGGCAGGCCCTTGATATGGTCAAAATGAAGGTGGCTGAGGAGCACGAACCGGATACGATGCTGTTCTGCCAAGGTAAGCCGCGTGCCGATCGTTCCGGCATCCAGGAGCACAGAGTCATCAATAAGGAATCCGCAACTCTCCTGGCGAACCGGCCTATCCGTAGCCTCCACGAGACAATCAGCCCCGTGGCACCCTAATACGCGTATCTGCATGGAAAGAGGTCCGTTTACTAAATAGATGGCCGACTACCGGCGGGGCCAATTCATACCGGTGAAGTTTTCGCGGGCAACCCCCACATTGCTCCACCTGACCATGTATATTCCCGTTCCGTCTGACATTCACTGCTGCCTCAGCCCTACAAATCAAACACCACCCGAACGGCGTCTTTAATCGGGTCGAGATACTTCCGCTCCAGAATGCCTTGCTTGTTTTCGATGCGTGATACGTCCACCGCCCGCAGTTGCTTCACGTTGACGTGCCGTTCCCTATCGATGCCATTGTCCTGGCTCGGCGTCACGTTCACGGCAAATGGCCAAGTCTTGTGGCCTGGCAAGAGCGGAGCCACGATCACCGTCTGTGATTCTCGATTGACCAAGTCGCCCTGCACGATTACACAGGGTCTTTTCTTGCGCGTTTCGGCCCCTCTTGTCGGATTCAAATCCACCCATCTGATTTCTAATTGTTTGAGCCATTCCTCTCTCACGGCTCAAGCCCGTCTTCAAGCCGAGCGTCCCATGCTGCCAGCTCCTCCTGATACGCCGAGTCGCCCGCTTCCTCGCGGTTGCTCTGAAGAAGGGCTCTTTCCAACGCCTGCTTTCTCTCCCTTTTGAGTAACTCATTGATATAGCCGCTACGGTTCTTGCCTCCCACCTGTTGCAGAAAAGCCATCGCCTCCGGCTCCAACGTAAATGTGGCTCTATAATTCATGCTCATACCTCTTTGTATGAACATTTTATCATACTATGGAGTATGCGCAAGCAATATGTTTTGGCGATACTTCGTCAGCGGATGAGATTAACAGGTTGTCGACCGACAGCGGCAGACCCTTAACATGGTCAAAGTGAAGGTGGCTCAAAAGCACGAATCGGATACGACCCTGCTCGCTAAGGTCAGTCGCGTCCCGATCGTTCCGGCATCCAGGAGCACAGAGTCATCGATAAGGAACCCACAGCTCTCCTGGCGGACTGGCCCATCCCTAGCCTCCACGAGACAATCAGCCCCGTGGCAACCCAATACTCGTATCTGCATCCATAAACTTCGGTTTAAAATATACAGCTGGTCACCGGCAGGAACGCTCGTGCCGGTTACTATCTCAGCAGCCAATCAAGTAGAGCTGACTCTCACTATAGGACGACTATATACCATGTTGGGCTCGACTGTGTCATGCGTGTCTTGGGTCGCGCCATCGGTCAGTGAATTTATATTCGAAGTGCAAGAGGCTGGTTACGGGTTGATGACCGGAGAAATCGCTCAGCGAAGAGAAGTGGGTCATGCGGTATCAGCACCTGAGTTGTGGGAGGAAGGGCTTCATGATGATCAGTCATGGCCTGCTCGTTTCCTGACCACCCGTCACATCGCGTAGCACTTTATGCAAGTAGTCAAAGAATTGAATACTAGGCCCTGCAACTGTCTCGCCTATCGCACGCAGCCTCTTCTTCCACCCGTCTCATTCAGGTTCTCTGCGAATGAAGACCACTCTCATTCAACGCTGCGCCGCCGATGCCTTCTCCTGTGCGAACGCCAGTTCTTCGTCGATGATCTGCACAAACTTCTCCATCGGCTGTGCACCGTTCATAAAACACCCACTAATGAATAATGAGGTAATTCCACTTAGTATGTTCCACTTAACTGCTTCATACTCTTACTTTAAGACTCTGGACATTCGGCCATTCCAGTATTTTGCCTCCACCTTCGCCTCTGCCTCTATCTTCTCGGTGATTCTCTGCGCTCCAACCCTGAGTGAACACTTTCTCTCATTACTGCAATGGAACACACGTGATTGGTTGCCCACCGGTTGGCTTCACCGTATTAGGATCAATGGTGCACAACTCAACTACGGTTCTTACCTCTCCACCATCGATACACTGCGGAGGGTCAACAGCTAGATTCCACGAAGTCGTGCAGTGTTGAGATTTCCCCTTATACTTGGTGGCCGTAAATGTGAGGAGTTGCCAGTTGGGATTCTGGCATACCACTTGCTCGTCCGTGGCATCCAAAGTGACAGACCCAGTACACTTTCCATTTCTTACACAGGATTGAAAGAGGGCAGTTCCCAGGAGAACAGCATTCAAGCTAAACGGCCTTCCTTCGGCCTTTGCAGCGTTACCTCCGTGGTTTATACAAAAGGCTATTCCTTCAACCCCACAATTATCCGCTTCTGTCGGAAAGTTACTGCTCGTTTCATTGCAATTCGGATTACTACCAGCAGTACTGATGGTTCCACCCACCGCCGCAAGGATTTGGCCCGGCGTGTTCCCTATGCCATTAACGGAAATGGTGTCGATATTTGATCCTGTTATCCATGCTGCACAAATCTTCTTTCCACCGATAACGGCACATCCGGCATGCGCCTCACTCCCCAAAAACGCCACGCTCATGACAATCACGCATACACCTATCAAAGTTACTGTTAGTTTCCCAGGCATAACAACCTCCCATCCGAGTGTAACAGTTCAAGCTCTGCCCCTTCTTTTCCTCACACATATGCACCACACTACCGCACTTTACGGAAACGCCAGCGTCAGTCTGGTAAAGACCAGTCTGTTCGGTTGGATGATGGGATTGCTTAGGTCTCGGTCAAAAAATTGGAACGACTGGTCGAGGAGATTTTGCACCCCAGCCATAAGGAGGCCATACCGTTTGGGCAAGCGATAACTTACACCTATGTCAACGAGCCAAAAAGTATCGCTTCCGGACTGGACATTGCCATTCTGTCGGAGAAATGTCCCTTCCTGGTTCCAGTAGGTTCCGGTCAAGAAAGCACTGATGCCCGATGGATGGAACACATTGATGCCTAAAGGAACACGATAGGTCGTAAGATCTCTTGGTTGATCTGTCAATCCGGCCGTTTTGTATAAGTCCCATATCAATTCCGTCCGAAGAGCAACCCAATCATGCGGGGTCCAGAACAAGTACCCCCGCCCTTGATAGTCATTCTGAGGCTCACGCCTAACCACCGGTACATTTGGATCGGTTAAATCTGAAAATGGAGCCTTGATCTGCCGGTAGGAATATTCTCCACCCGCGTAGACACTTTTGGTGAATTTCTGATTGAGTGCCACAGCGTAGCGCCAAGCCTCTGCGGAATTAATATCGTCATAAAATTGGTTAAAGCCTGCGACCTGTGTTGGTTCGATAGTTTGGTTCGCAAGCAGTGTTCTTTTTAACGTTCTAAACGCTGCGGCCCGAAGGGTCGTGCCTGGCAACGGCTCCCAGATAATACCGAACTTAGGATTAACTTGGTTCGTATTGCCGCCGGCAGGATCATCCGAATTCACGAAGTCTGCGCTGACGCCCGCAGTGGCTATCACATTAGGCACAGGCTTAATGTAGCTATACCCATACACATTCGTGTGCTTCACATCATTCCCGACCGAGGTAGAGAAGAGTTGTGCAGGCACCGTGAATAAACAATCTGGAGGAGGAGCAGGGTTAGGGGCAGCACAGAAGGATTGGATATTGCCTATCGTTCTCTGCACACCGTCGATATGAAAAGTTCCCGCCCCGATGGTTGTGTTGATGTATTGAGAAAGAAAGAGATGCTGTATTTCACCTGCCCATCCACTTTGAGGCTGCTGAACAGTGAAGAAGTTGATGGGAGCAGGCCCAGTGAAGGTTCCGGCAGAATCAAATGATTGATACATGCCGTTGGCAAGTATGATTGAATTAGGAGCTAAGTTGTGGCGCAGACCCAAACGATACGTATTCGTCTTGAGGGTTTCCCTAAAATTGGACAAGAAGTCATCCTCAAAGAATCGAAGACTATTATCCCCTCGCGTAAGCTTTCTATACCTATATTCCGCCTGAATGCTTGTATTTGGCGATAACTCATACTGCACAAAGGCATTTCCCAAATTATCCCTTTGATCCGCATTTGGTCGCCAGCCGTCAGTATAAAAGGTATTCCATCCAGCACTAAAGGAGGCCTTATTATAGATCCCGGAGACGATTGCTTCTCCGCCTAGCGTGCTGTTGTTGCCAACTATGCCGTTTGTCAGCACTGTCAAACGATCACGATTGACCATCAATGTATTAAACTCGTTGAAGGAGGTGGCTGTTGGTCCCAATGAGCTCATCAAGAACAGATTACTCACTGCTTGGCTGGGCTGGATGGGGGTTATATTCACCGGTTGAAGTAATTGAGATCTCAGTAGTTCGCTGACCCGTGCAATTTCATGCCTCTGCAAGGAGCTATAGGAATCGGCCAAAAAGCGTGCTGCCGTGAAGCTGCTAGGATCCGTGTTGATGGATAACCATCCCTCTACAAGTGCTTGGTATTGAAATCCGAGATTGGAATAGATTCGGCCCAGGCTTGCACTCCGTGCTGCTACATCAGAATCCATCTGAAACTGTGACCGGTAGACGGCGCGATTCTTATTCAGCTCAATCGCTTTCTCCATGTCCTTGAGTGCCTCAACTGGCCGGTTGGTGAGCTGCTTCTGTAGCGCATCATAGAAGAACGCTGTTGGATCTTTGGGGTCAAGTTCCTTGGCATTCTTGTATTCCCGCTCTGTGAGGTCGTCGCGTTTCTCCTCGAAATACGCTTTGCCCAGGTAGCTCCGGATCATCGCGTTGTTCGGATCCAAGCTGGCGGCGACTTCCATCTCGCGGCGACCCTCTTCCACTTTACCTTCCCGGAATTTGGCCAACCCTAATCCCAGTTGTGGCAACGCCGCGGCTTGGTCAATTTCATGCGCCTGTTGAAACTCGGCCTGCGCCTCTTTGGTTTTGACCTGCAAGAGGTAAGCGAACCCCAACACCGTGTGCGCGCGCTCGACATTGGGATTCAACTCCACGGCCTTTTTCGCGGCTGAGAATCCCTCGCTGAGTTGCTGCAGCGACAGATGCAGTTCCGCCGCCCGCGACCAAGCCAGGGCGTTGGTGGGTTCGGCCTTGACAGCCTCCTGGAGGCTCTTCAACGCTCCGTCGACATCGAAATTGGCCTGCTGGGCATAGGACAGGGCGATCTTGGCGGAGGCGGATTGCGGATTCGCCGCCACTGCGCTGGTGGCCAAGCCCAGCGCCTGTTCCTTCTCGTTTTGCACGACGGCGATGATGGACTGAAGGGCCAATGCGTCAGCAGACCGAGGATCGAGCTTGACGGCGCGATCGAGATCGGCTTTGGCATCGTCGACACGACCGACGGATAAGGAACGGGCGGCACGACCGGCTAATGAACGAGGATCATCTTCGTTCACCGCTTCGTCAGGTGGTAGGTCCATCACCGGCGGGTAGTACAGCGCCCACTGCACCGCGTCGCGCGGCTTCACGACGGTTTGATACGCCGGCGCTTTCCCTTGCTCTGCGACCGCCGATTGGCCGTTGGTGATGGTCAACGTGCCGCTCTCGTTCGCCGCAACCACCTTGCCTTCGAAGATCGTGACTTCCGCCTTCTCGTCGCCGACATTCACGACGCCTTCCGTGCCTTCCACACCTGCGTTCACAAAGGCGGTCTTGATGTCGAGGTTCCTAGGGAGGCGACTGAAGAAGTGCATAGCGCCCTTCGTGAGTTCCACGACCGAGCCGCCTTGTTTCTTGACGCCGCCGAGCGTCATCGTGCTGTTCTGATCGAGACGTAAGATCGGCTGATTCGAGAGCGCGATATCGGCTCTGCTTCGTTCTTGCACGCGAATCACGTCGCCGGAGCAGAAGGTGTCGTTCAGCTTGACCGGCCGCCACTGCGTGCTATCGGCGGAGCGGACATCCACCTTGCCCTCGACGGCCATGGCTTTTGCGATCGGCGGCTCGCATGTTGCCGCACGCGACGTGGCAGGAGAGAACAGATCCATCAGGAGGCTTGTGCAAACCAGGAGGCTTGAAGAAATCGCCCATCGGCTCGCCGTGGGTCTCATCACCTACCTCCCTTCTCGTCGCTTCACGACCGTCCCACTGTTGAATCGGCCGTAAGTACTCTGGGGGGCTCTGATCAAGTCGTCTTTCTGACGGCTCGACTACTTCTCCAGGTTCCTACAAATCCTCATGTAGGGGCGGGACCCTATCATGCCACTCAACCAACTTACAAGCATCACGACGAGGCGGCAGCATCACTTTCATTAGGCAACCGAATTACAACCATTGCGCCAGGACGGCAACATCACGTTGCTCCACGAATATGCATACGGTGTACCCATGCAAAAATGAATGTGAGGGGGGGGGAAGACGGGACCAATCTATTGGAGGCCCAGTGGTTCAGTCATGCAGTGCTGCGACAGTAGGTTGCACTGCTTTTTCAGTTAGATAGACCGACCGAACAGGGCACACCAGTCACTGGCGGGAGCTTCCGATCACAATTGTTTCCGCCATCGTCGTCAAGATCTTGATGTATCGAAACAGGTCTATTGTATCTAAACAGATCCTGTATCCGATTCGATTCAGGCCCGCAGAAGGTGGTTGGCTATGACGCCCTTTTTACGAGGGTTGGCGAAGTAGCTCTGAGGTCTTACAACGGAGGATAGATTCGTTTCAATCACCTACTCCCCCAAGTCTCGCGTGACGCGGCAGGCTATTTTTTCTCGAGAGTGACGACGGCCTCCCAGGGTTCTTCTGAAGGGGGACTCTTGAGATACTGCTCACAGAGGGCGAGATAGAACTGAGAGGGGCCATCTTTCTCTGTCACGTCGATACACTGCTGGAAGGCAACGCGAGCCTCATCCCAGGAACGATTTCGAAACGCCGTCAACCCCTCCGCAAAGATCATGCAGGTTTCACGTTGTGCCTGGTCCACCTGTTCTGAGCGGTTCACCAGTTCATGAAGCCCCAGCGGCTTGCCTTTGCCCTTGAGCCGGAACATCCCAAGTTGTCTGGTCAGCAGTCCGTCCAATCCTTGGATCACCTCGTCGCTCACGGCGATTTGCGTTCCAACATACTTGTTGAATCCTTCCACGCGTGAGGCCGTATTGACGACATCGCCGGTCGGCCGATATTCATAGTGATCCATAGCTCCGACCGCCCCGATCGTCAATTCACCAGCATGCAGACCGATGCGTGTGGGCAAGCTATATGGCGCCACAGATTGATTAAACCGGGCCACGGACTCGGACATCTCCAGCGCGGCCAGACAAGCCCTTTTGCGCAGAGCTGGATCATCGAGTGGTCCTTTCCAAATAGCTAAGATCGAATCCCCTTTCAGGTCCACGATCAGACCACCATGTTTGCGCACCGGCTGGAAGAGGGCTTCGAAATACTGGCCCAGGAAATCGCTGAGGTCCTTTGGCGTCATCTTCTCTGATAGCGCAGTGTAGTCGCCGGCATCGGTAAACAAGCAGGTTCCGTAGACCACCTGGGTCGTGCCCTTGATGTTCGCCATGTCCTTGGCCAATTGATCAACGACATCGTTCGGCAAGTAGAGACCGAACGCGTTGCGGATGTTCTTGCGTTCACGTTCCGATTCGGCATAGTTCCAGAGGACCGCGCCGCCGAACCCGATCGGCAACTGCACGAGGAGGGGGAGCACAAGCGGATACCATTGCTGGCCGGACTGAAATTGGTATGCAGCGAGAGCCAAATAGAGCCCGGCAATACCGAACATCGCCCCGGCGGCCATGCTGATGGGGAGCAGCCGGCAGAGCACTCCGACGATAATCCCCCAAGACAGCAACAGCCCGATATGAGCCGGCAAGCTGATCGGCACGATCGTCGCGTCATCGAGAATGTTCAGAAAGGCGCTTGCGGCGATTTCCACTCCGCCGATGAATACCCCGTTTCCCTGCGAGAACACGGTGTAAAAGCTGTCCTTTCGTTCTGCGAGCAGAACCTCCGAAAGGCCGACAAAAACCGCTCTCCCCTTCACAACATCGAAAGCTGGTCCTGACTCCGTTCCAATCTGCAGCGCCTGATGATAAGGGATCGTGGGAATCGTGCCGGGCGGCCCATAGAAGTTGATATACCGGCTGGCTTCTCCCCCGTAGATATTGATCAATGCCTTCAGCCGACGATACCGGTCCTCGTCCTTCGCGCGCAGACCCGACCGCTCTAATTCCTCACGCACCTTCCCGCCCAGCAACGGATCTCCTTCAAAGAGGTCTCGCAGGTCACGGATCATCCCTACAAGTCCCCGTGTGATCCGCTCCTTCTCAACATCGGCAGGCACTCTTTCCGCATAGGCCGGGGTAACCTGTTTCACCAACTGCACCAAATCTCCGAACTCCTCCCACCCGTACAGCTGCAATGCCGCGACCGGAAAAGTCGGAACATCACCAGCTCCCTGCTGGAACGTCCAATACTGATTCACCTTGAATGGAATCCTGGGTAGGACGAATGGCGCCGTTCCCGTTGCCGCCTGCGCGAACGGCTCAAACGGCTTGGTGAGCTTCACGATGGTGGTGGTGTCGGATACATCATTCCCAGCCGATGAAGTCGGAATATCCTTCGCCCTCATGGCGTCGGCGAGGACCACATTCCCGGCGCGGCGAATCGCCTGTTCGAACAGATGATCGTCTTCCGTTACCTTCGGCTCGATAAAATGCACGTCGAAGGTAATGGCCTTGGCGCCTGCTCGCTCGAGAGTGTCGACAAGTCTCGCATGAACAGAGCGAGGCCACTTGTCAGGGTTGTCCGGGATTGTGAGGTTTTCTGCAGAGTCTCTGTCGATACTGACGACGACGGCTTCCGTGGGCGGTTGTTGAATACCTCTCAACTTGAAGAAAAGATCGAGACCAAGATCCTCCTCAAAACTTCTCGCCATGTGCGTGAAGCTGAGGACGAGCCCCATGAGCCCGACTGCACAGCCCCATGCGAGCGCTTTGAATATTCTCGTCATCGCTTCAAAGTTGAGTCGGTTACTGAAACACTCATCTTAGGTCGGCCAGGATGCCCTATCTGCTGTCCGCAGGTGCTGATGCCTCGGAAACGATCGCCCAGACAGGAACTGTTCGACTCCAGGTCGTATCGAGCGATCTTGTGTCCGCTACGGCTTGAAAAAGCTTCCGTACTTACCACCGACTGCCTACTGGGCGCAACTGGTCGTGAGCAAACGTCCACCACATCAACCAATGCCACTGCGCAAGAGTTGGATTCACTTTTCCCATCATTGGCGCTATCATGGGCGCCGCGAAACCGGTTAGACTCGTTCAACAACTTCCTGCGCATGCATGTTCAAGCGAACTCACCTCGCTTGAATTGGGAGGGCCCCCTTCCGATATACGTTGTCGAACATATCCATGATTCCATACTACTGGACGTGGCGCGGGCTTACTTCAAGCACCTTAACGAAGGTCTCTGCTGGTACCATGAATTCATCAGTTAGCCTGACTATGACAGCAGCGATGTCCCGACGGCCACTCGGACAGATTACAGTGGCCATCACTAGGAAGACCCCGATCCATGCACTTTGATATCACCACAGCCATCGGTTTTCTCGGCGGTGCGTTTTATCTTGCCAGTCACTATCAGAAAGACATGGTGTCTCTGCGGGTACTGGCCTTGGCTAGCAATGTCTTATTCCTCATCTTCGGTCTACTGCACGCGCATTTCGACATCATGGAGATGGTCAGGATGCCGGAAAACATTTTGAACGCGATCCTGTTACCGGTGAATGCCAAACGGCTGAGTGAAATCCTCCGACTGACAAAGCAAATCGAACAGGCCACCGTGGCTTCGCCCATTTCGGAATGGCTGTTGCCGCATATGCATCTCAGGAAACACAAAGCCGGTGAAGTGCTTTTCAGAAGAGGTGACAGGGCTCACGAGATTCTCTACGTGGCGGCGGGACGCCTCAAGCTTCAGGAAGTTGGCCACTACATCGAGGCCGGTGAGTTGATCGGCGAGATCGGGCTGTTCTCCGCAGAGCGGGCGCGCACGATGACCGTGATCTGCGATACCGACTGCGAGTTATACGAGATGACGGACGAGATGATTTATCACCTGTACTACCAGAATCCGAAGCTGGGCTTCTTTTTCATGCGGTTGATTGTCGAACGGTTGCTGCGTGATGTGAAGCGTGGCGCGGTTGAGATCGAGGAGGAAAAGTAGTTGCACGGTACCTCACGGCATCCATGCCCTGTTTCTCAGCGAGACGTTACTTTGAAGGTATCACCGGCTGTACTACCAGAATCCAAAACTCGGTTTCTTTTTCATGAGGTTGATCGTCGAACGGCTGTTGCGAGACATACGCCGTGGCACCCCCCAGTAGGTTTCCCCTGGGAATGGTTGGCAATGCCAAAAGAGCTGTTCCCGATGGTCAAGCAGAACGCCCAGCAGAACTGTCAATGAACGGCGAGCCGTCAAACACAGGACATCGTAAGGCTGAATACCCTCTTGCAGGTAATGGGTCCATCAGTGATAATGGCCTCGCCATGAGCAGTGTGCTGAAGTCTCGGTCTTTTGTACACCGGCTTGAAAGTTCGCTGATATCCTTCGGGATGTCGGTGTTTGCTTACCTGCTTGAGCGAATGATCCTACGCTCGCTCAAAAAAAGTGGGACGAAGCGGTGAGGTTGACAGGTGGCTTCTGGACCACCTGAGTTTTACCGTCCGCGCATCAGATCGAGAACCAATCCAACAATCAGCAGTCCGGCGACGATCCCGAACGAGACCGGGACCCAATCCGCAGTTGTGGCTGAAGTCGCCGTGAGTCCACTGGCAACAATGCTTGCGGTAGCGGTCAGACCCACTGCCAGACGCCGACCGGCACGGCGAACCGTATCCTCGAGTGAGTTGGCCTTAAAATTGACGACGAGCTTCTGACCTGGACGGGCGCCGATGAGGTGTTCTATCGCTTCGACGACCCGCTCTGCTCGCACTTTCAACTTCTGCGATTGATACACCAACGCTCTGGGATCCAGGGTAGCGCTCACACGCTTCAGCATCGATCGCATCAAAAACTTTCCCGCCACATCATACGGATCGAGCTTGGGATCCAGTTGCGCCGTCGCAAGTTGGACCTGCGCAAGCGCCTTGGCCGCAAGCGTCAACGACGCCGGCAGTGGCACTCCGTGCCGAACCCCGATCGCACTCATTTCTTGAAGAAGCGGTCCGATCTGCATGTCCGCCAGAACTGTCTTGCGGTATCTCGAGAGCAGGTCGCCTATTTCACGTTGAAACTGCGGTACATCTAAATCGCTCCGATCAAGCGACCCGGCCATCATCAGAATGATGTCGCTCAGGAACACCGTATCTTCTTTCCACAACGCCATCAGGAGTAACAACAGGTGCTCACGCACATTCGCATCCACCGCCCCAACCATACCGAAATCCAGGAGATAGATCCGGTCCTTCCACCACATGAGGTTGCCGGGATGAGGATCGGCATGAAAAAACCCCTCGACGATGATCTGTTTATAGAAACTTTCCAGAAGCTGGCGGGCGGCTTCAACGCGCTCCGGACCGTCCGGCGCCTGGGAAATTTGCACACCCTGAATCTCTTCCATCACCAACAGTCGGCCGGTCGACAGCTCTCGATACACGGACGGGACCGCCAAGCGATCATAGTCTGCAAGCATCACCTGCATTCGGCTGATGTTCTCAATCTCCTGACGGAAATCGAGTTCACGCTGAAGCGACGTCGAGAGGTGCTTGAACACCGCTTCCATATCCACCACTTGATTCAGCGCGGGACGTTTACCGACTTTCTGGGCAAACATCTCCAGGAGGGCCAGATCCTGTTCAATTTCCGTTCGTGCCGTAGGCCGCTGAACCTTCACGACCACTCGATCACCGCTTTCAAGTGTCGCCCGATGAACTTGTGCGATGGTCCCGGCAGCAAGCGGCTTCGGGTCAATAGACTCGAAGACATCCTCCCACGGCACTCGCAATTCCTGCTCAGCCACACGCACCACTTCACGTTCGGGCATCGGAGGAACGTGACTCTGTAACATCGCCAGTTCCTCGATGTATTCCGGAGGAAGAAGATCCGGACGAGTCGACAACACCTGCCCAAGCTTCGAAAAGGTGGGACCCAATTCTTCCAGCGCAGCGCGGAGACGTTTGGCTTGTTCACGACGTGTCGCGACATCCGATTGAGCAGGTTGGCTGAAGAATTCCTGGATACCATATTTGGCTACCACGCCAGCAATTTTGACTGTCCGCGCACCGAGGTGAGGCTCAACGACGTGGACTTCAGGTTGAGAGGAACTGACTGGTATAGACTCCGCAGTGAGCCCATCGACTAAGAGCTGAGTATTTACAATGATCACAGTACAACGGGAGTTGTGACTGATTCGGTTCGGGACGTTGCCGAGTAAAAACTCTTTTCTCCCCGCCATGCCATAATTCCCCACCACCAAGACATCGATGGTTTCTTGCTCAGCGGCGCGGACGATGGCCAACGCCGGGTCATCATCCATGACGACGAACGCATGTCCGCGCTCCCCAACAAGCTGCCGGACAAAATCTGTCAACTCATGCCTCGCAGCTGCAGCCCGGGTGTGTTCCGCTGCGCCAAATTCGGTGGTTGACGGGTGCTGTGACACAATGACCTGGACCACGAACAGGTCCGCATCGTAGCGTTTAGCGAATTGCGCAGCCCAGCGAACCGCCTGATCCGCTGTCTTGGAGCGGTCGGTGCCAACCATGACACGCCGTATGGTGTGGTCCTGAGGCTGATCGTTCATAGTCTAAACCTGGATAAGGCCGATCACACGCCCGCCACCGAGAATTGCCGGTGGAGTATGACTAGAACCTTTCTCAAAATCAAACAACGAGTTTCTATAATTTCGGGATTCGAACCCCATTCAAACTGGCTCCCACGTCGCGTTTACACGGACTGTCCCGTGTTCGTAGTGGTCCACCCCAGGATTGCTTTTGGTACAATCCCACCCTCCCAACCATTCAGTGCACCTTCACTATCCGACAGAAACCTGGCTCAATGCGACGTTATGAGACGGTGTCCCCGTACCAAGCCCCTTCTTCCTCTTTGGCATACCGGTTGCGTACTACCGTGATCTCGCGTTTAAGCTGATCCACAGGACATGATCACAATGCTTCATTCTAAGCACATCTGCATCAGCTCGGTGACGACGGTCACTCTCGTGTTGTGCGCAAGCATCGTGAGTGCCGAAACAGTAAAGAGTGGCCGCCATAGCTTGATTCATCGACCTACATTCCAGCCCAGGCCACCCGTGACACTTGATTCAGCCAACCGCCACTCCCGACCGGATCAAAACTCGGGTTTACCCTCAACGCCACCATCCTCATTCCGTCACAAGCTGGTGAAGAGACCAATGGTGCCGCCCTTGACGGCTACCCAACCCAAAGACAGACTCCCTTCGAATGCCCCACAACTTAGCGATGCCTCAACCTCGGCAAAGCCCTGAGTTCAGGTCGCAACCACGACACCGGCACCTGAAACCCTGTCATGTCTCTGACCAGTAGCTATTGAGCGATGGATCTTGCACAGCGAAACCCCGTATAGCTATTGCGGGTATCTGGAGGGAGTTTGAATCGTCCATAGGTGAGGAGATACTTCGGCAGATCCGACCAAGAACCGCCGCGCACCACCTTGAATTGACCCTGTACGGGCCCACTTGGGTTTCGATCCGGTGAGCTGTCGTAATAGTCGATCGCATACCAGTCCTGCACCCATTCATAGACATTCCCCGCCATATGATGGAGGCCAAACGGGCTCGCGCCCTGAGGATGTGATTGCACCGGCGAAAGCACATGGTCATAGCTGAACCGAGCCCCCAGCGCAAAGTTGGCACGTTGGTTCGTTGGCGCCTGGTTGCCCCAGGGATAGAATCGACCATCCGTACCACGCGCCGCTTTTTCCCATTCGGCTTCGGTCGGGAGTCGTTTGTCCTTCCACCGGCAATAGGCCTCGGCATCGTGCCAGCTCACGCCGATGACCGGTCGATCACCGTGACGAGACGGTTCCACAGCTTCCCATTGCCAAGGAAGCTCTCGCTTTACGGTGTTGATGAACTCCGCATATTGCGTCGTCGTGACCTCGTATTGATCGATGGCAACGGTATCGAGCCAGATGCGATGTGCTGGTCGCTCATCCTCCAGCGCCTGAACCCCATCTAGCCCCATGAGGAATTCTCCAGCCGGGATCTCGATCATTGGTGTGTCGGTGACGACTGAACCGGCATGCTTGAATTTCTTCAGACGCTCTAACTGGGCTGGAACAAGTAGCGGGTCACATAGGACGCACAACACGATGAGGAGTTGTAGAATCCGCATCATTGCACGATCACGCCTCAACTGCCCCCGACAGGCTCACTCAGAACCCGAAGCAGGCGGGTGCTGAATTTCCTCCAGCACGAACTGTTTTGGCAATAGGACGGGCAAGATGATCCCGATCGGATCACCGCGCTTGATCGTGGTGGGCTTGTGCAACTGCAATAGGAAATTGGCGGTGAAGGCTTCGTAGTCCGGCAACCACGCATACTGATTCGGGGTGCGCTTGTACTCCTGCGTCTTGATCCCTTCCCAAACCGTGAAGGTCCGTTCCGGGTAGTGATAAAAGTGATTGGGCATATCCTTCATCATCAATCCGACATGCTTCGGGTAATAGAGACGAACTCCGCAGCAGAGTTTGGGGTAGCCACTGTTCAGAATCAAATCGACATACATGCCGGAAAAGGTCTTGTACCCGAGGAGTCGCTCTTCCGGCAGGATCTGAGGCGATTGCCACCGAACACCCTCGGCGGTGCGGCGCAATTTTACGTCCGCCGGACAGCGGATCAACCAGCCATAGTTGCCCACCGTTCGCACCGGCCCACAGTCATCCGGCAACACCTTGTAGCCGCTGGCGGCGAGCGCCCGCTGCTCATCCAACGACATGTTGCTCAACATCGGCCGATGAGGATGAAAGTCCAGCTTCAGCCGCTCCGGTGGAAAGGCGGTCGAGTATTCCCGCTCCCAATAGATGACGATCTTGTCGGCTTCCTCAACCGAAGGCGCGGCAGCGGAGGTATCTTCTTCCATCACCCGTGACAGTAATCGAATCGGATAGTCTCGCACAAGAGGCTAGACCCGTACGGGGCGGGCTTATGATCAGTCGTGCGCGAACCGCGTTTTGCTTGTCGCTATACAAAAAACCCGTATAGTGGAGGTGCAAGTCACAAGGAGACTGATGCGCCATGCCGAAAATCGATGAATTGTTCCGTATGATGCTTGAACACAAGGCTTCGGATCTTCACCTGATTGCCGGCCAAGTTCCAGGCTTCCGTATCAACGGTGAATTGGAACGCCTGCCAGGGACTGTCGTGCTCGAGAACCAGGTCCTTCATGAGATGCTCTACGAGATCGCACCGAGCTCCAAGAAGGAAGTCTTCGAGGCAACCGGTGACGTCGACTTCGGCTATGAAATTGCCGGCGTCGCCCGATTCCGGTCAAACTTTTTCAACCACAAGCACGGCATTGGCGCAGTGTTTCGAAAGATTCCCACGACCATCGTCTCTGCCGAAGAGCTGGGCCTCCCCCCCGTGCTGACACGCGCGGCCATGCTACGGAAAGGGCTGGTATTGGTGACGGGGCCTACCGGGAGCGGTAAATCTACCACCCTGGCAGCGATGGTCGACTATGCCAACCGCAATCGGAAAGATCATATTCTGACCATCGAGGATCCGATCGAGTTTGTCCATCAAAGCAAGAGCTGTATCGTCAACCACCGAGAAATCGGCTTACATACTGTCACGTTTGGTTCTGCCCTGCGTGGTGCCCTCCGTGAGGATCCGGATATTATTCTGGTCGGCGAGATGCGTGATCTCGAAACCATCGCCTTGGCGGTGGAGGCAGCGGCAACTGGGCATTTGGTGTTTGGAACGCTGCACACGGAGAATGCCGCGAAGACCGTCGACCGCATCATCGAAGTGTTTCCGGCCTCGGAGCAACCGCAAATTCGTAATACCCTCTCCACGGCACTCCGCGTGGTCGTGGCCCAGAACCTCTTCAAGCGGATCGATCAAAAGGGGCGCTGTGCGGCGTTGGAGATCATGGTCTGTACCCCGGCCGTCAGCAATCTAATTCGGGACGCGAAAACGTTTCAGATCGCATCAGCCATGCAGACCGGGAAGAACGTCGGCATGCAGACCTTGGATGACGCGATCCAGGATCTCCTCACCAAGAAATGGATCTCTCCTGAAGAGGCCTACGAGAAAGCCATCGACAAGAATCGATTCGCCAAGCTCCTCAAAACCCCACCGGATGCACTGCAGTAGCAACGATAGGGATCCGGTTAGGGAGCCAGAAGCAATCGACCCACTGCAATACTAGCATGCACCTTACCCTATCACTTTTCACCCATGGCAAAAGCGCAATTCCAGTTTTCGGAAGGAGGTTCTTTTAAAAATAACTCACATCTGTTACGCAGCACGTTAGATGGATTGTCGTTAGCTAGCAGTTTGCTCTCCGATATTTGCTTGATACAGTCACGCCAGCGTCTAGCGAAGTATAGATTTAGTGCTTCCTCATACTGCTGACACGTTGATACCTCTACATCTCTCGCTGAAGATATCGTCCCACAAAGTTCATAGATCCGTGTGGGCTTCTGCCTACCTTGCACTATTACTACATCTATTGCGCGAATGAGGAAATGTTGGGCAATCTTCTCTCGCAGGTCTTCGCTGATCAGCACCCGTACTCCATAGTGCTTGGTCAAACCCTCAAGGCGCGAGCATAGATTCACATTGTCACCAATGACGGTGTATTCCATTCTCTCAACACTACCAATGTTGCCAGCAATTACTTCTCCTACATGGATCCCAATTCCGATACTTATCGCAGATTTTCCGCGGTCGCGTCGATCAGCGTTCATCTCGTCAAGCGCTTGAGACATTTCAATTGCAGTCTGTGCCGCTTCGATGGCGGAATTTGAGTATGCCACTGGAAGATTAAATAGCACCAAGAGAGCATCACCCATGAACTTGTTTATATACCCGTTGTGCTTCGTTACGAGAGGAACCATTCGGCCAAAATAGTCTCGAAGCAGACCGATCATGTCAGCAGCGGACAGATGCTCGGAGAAAGTGGTGAAATTGCGAATATCAGAAAAGAGGATTGTTGCATTGGCCAAGCGACCGGACAACAGTGACTCCGGGTCAGAAGAAGACAAGATATCATCCAACACTGCCTTAGAAACATATCGCCCGAACGTATCACGCAGTCCTTCTATCCTGTGAAGGTTGCCGACGTCTCGGTCAAGCGCCTCCCTTGTTTTCGCGGCAAGACCTTTGAGAATGGCGCGAACAAAATTCTTGTTCGAATACAGAGTTTCAAAGTGCTCCCTGGATATTTTGAACACCAACACTGGACCGATAGCTGTTACTGTTGCGGTTGCCTTCCCTGAGTCAACGAGTGATATTTCGCCTACGACAGATCCTGTTTCACTTACGGCCAGGCGAAACCCATCCCGTGAGATCGCAACTTGGCCTCGCAGCACAAGAAACAATGTGTTTCCAACCACGCCCTCAGCAATGAGAACATCGCCATCATTCAGAGACAATGTTTCCCCGCGTTGTGCAATCGCTTGTATTTCTTCGGGGGATAGGAACGATAACATTGCGACCTGGGGTAAGAGTTGTTTAGCCAACTTGGCCCCATCACCCCTCATGCGTCACCTCAATAATGAGATTGAATTCAGTCATGTATCGCACTGTTCAGCAAGGTTTAGAATCGCACTCGAACAATGCGTGAACAAACTGTATAATCCCGTTACTGCAGCTTGTCCACACCTGCCTAAATCGGCTGGTACACACCAATTGCCTACTCTATCCCATTGGAGCAAGGCAAGTTATGCTCTAATACCGCTTTCAGATCGTCGTCTTATACAGTCTGTATATAACCGGTCATAGGCCATTGACCGGAAGAGAAGAATGGGGGGTCAGACTGCTATTCCTTGGTCTGACATGGCCGTTTTGGTCGTCCCCGTGTTCCCTCGACTCATCGCCGTCCGACTTTCTCCCCGATTGCCTCCTGCAACGAAATAGTTCTCTGACACCTATTCACATGCGTCGTGGTGGCGCAAAATCTCTTCAAGCGCAATCGACAAGAAAGAGCAGGGACGCCAAAACGTTTCAGATCGCTTCGGCGATGCAGACCGGCAAGAACGTCGGCATGCAGACGTTGGATGACGCCATTCAGGATCTCCTCACCAAGAAATGGATCTCGCCGGAAGAGGCCTACGAGAAGGCTATCGACAAGAATCGCTTCGCCAAGCTCCTCAAAACCCCGCCGGATGCGCTGCAGTAGTCCCCGACATATTCCCGTAGAGTGTTCCCACGTGTTTGGGATTCAGCGGTCCACTGTAGACTCTCTCTCGGCGTGGTCCATGCCTAAGCCAAGAAGTACGTACACCTTCGCTTAGACCTTGTTCATGCAAGCGTTTGACCATATGCCTATCAGCACTGTATGATTTTGTCATACAGGAGACATTCATGAAACGTACCCGCGTACCAATCACTGTGTCGCTCCCCTCCAATCTTGCTGAAAACTTTGAGCGGCTGGCCAAGGCAGAGGCCAAGAACAAGAGCCAGCTATTCAGGGACATGCTCACCACATACGAGCGGCGCCGACGAGAAGAGCAGTTCCACGAGTTACAGCGCTACGGCGCGAAGCAGGCGAGGAAGAAGGGAGTGTTGACCGAGGCCGACGTGGAAAAACTGGTGTTCCAAGGCCGCTGATCGTGCGCGTCGTCTTCGACACCAACATCTATATCTCGGCCTTCGCTATTCCTGGAGGCAACGCTGAGGAGGCCTATCTCAAAGCCATTCATGGCCAGTTTGAATTGTTCACCTCGGTCGCAATCCTGACTGAAACGGCCAGAGTACTTCAAACGAAGTTCGATTGGACAGAAGACCGTACTCGGCAAGTTATCCAGGAGATCAGCCAAACAGCCACCGTGCTACGACCCCGCCCGATTCTTCACGTGCTAAAAGATGAGCCTGATAATCGCATCTTGGAATGTGCGGCGGCGGCCCAGGCTCAGTGGATCGTCTCCGGCGATCGCCACCTATTGGCTCATAAGCGCCATGCAGACAGCAATATCATCTCGCTGGCCGATTTCCTTGCTCAACTGCAGGAGTAGCTTGATTTCAAGAACCGCCAGCCCAGCATGCACACGGGAAGGTAGGGATGAGAGGATGTGCTCTATGCTCGATCGCGTCGCTTCAATGAGCAACACATGAGGACATCCAATGCGCGTTCGTAGTCAAAAATAACATTCATTTGATCCTCTGTGCACTCATAAAAAGTAGCATGCCCTTCGGCAGTATCTTCATCAGGCCGCACTCCCCGTCGATAAGACACAACATCTTGAAATCGTAGTAGCCCCTCGTCGGTTTTCCCTGTGAAGATCAATGTATCGATGATGGGAATGCAACCTTCGTCATCGACAAATGTGACAGAGAAATACTCTTTACCTAGTTTCAGCTCGTTCACTGATACTGGTTCAGCATATGGTTTCAGTTCTCGTGCTTCAAACCTCATGAGTCATCCCCACTCCTTTGGTCGCTGACCAGGCACCCAGTTCTGGTCATCCGGCACGTCATTCACAAGTCTGATCCGACTCAAACTTGCCGACTGCAACCTTAACTCACCTCCTACTCCACATCTCACCTCGACACTACTTTGAAGGTGTCCCCGGCAAGAATAAGTCCCTCAGTGCCATCGGCAAGCTTGACTTTAAAGCCATCAAAATTCTCACCGTGGTAGACAGCGACGACATGCGCCGTCTCGCCTGCCTTCAGAGTTGCGATCACCTTTCCTGGCTCAATCCCAGTACTTGCCGACCCAGCTGAAGATGACACCTGTTCGATGCTCCGAAGATCCGTCGGCATCTCGATTTCAAGAAAGTTTTCCCGCTCACTGCATCCGGCAGTAACGACTACGAGTAAGATGATGCTACCCACCAAAGTCCAGCAAACACGCAATCGTCCTCTCAAAGCGATCCATAGATTTTCTCGCATATACCCCTCAATAAATAATCCCTCCGACCACCCAGTGCCGGTCATCCGGGATGTCGATCAGTAATCGTGTCAGATTCATGCGTGCGAGCTGAGAGCCAATCTCGTCCTCCGTAAGAGCGGCGAGCAGGGAATTGTGGAAGTCCCGGCGAAGAATATCCGGCTCATTGGCGGCATATTGATCGACAATGGCCTGAGCCGCTTCCGGTGATTCGGGACGAAGTAAGTCCATGACCAGCACCGGCGCTCCCGGCTTCACCAGCTGCCGGAGCTTCTGCCAAAACTGAAGTGGGTTCGGCAGATGATGCAGGAGGCTATTGGAAATGGCTGCATCGGCAATCCTCGCACCGGCCACCTCTTCATATCGTTCGCAACGCAGCGTAATGCGATCCGTCAAACCGGCCTGCTGCACCGCCTGTTCTCCGAACTGAATCATCGGCGCTGACGCATCGACGCCAATCACCTGGCAAGCCGGATACAGTTTGGCGAACCGGATGGGGATATCACCCGGACCACACCCGAGATCCAGAACCGTGCCTTGAGCAAACTCCGGAAAGCATTCCCGAAACCGCTCAACGAATCCCTGATTTTCTTTTTCGAAATCAGCTTGGGCGTAGGCTTCGGCCTGCCTCGGATCGTCCATGAGTTCAGGTTCAAGGACACGGTCCATTACGCCATCTCCTCGGCAGTCGAATTCGCATGAAGTTTCACCATGTCTCCAGGCCTGACCACGCCTCCCTGCAACACCTTGGCATAGACGCGGCTCCAGCCTGGGTTCAATTTTTCCGAAATGCGCGAAAAATCTTCGTCACGAAACCAACGGCCATTGTGACTACAGGGAGTCGTATAACTGGTGACCTCAAGTTGAACATCTGGTCCAATAGCCAACCGACTTCCAGGCCGGACCAATTCCCATTCCAACCCAGATAAGGTCAGATTTTCCCCAGAAGATCCGGCATCGATCGGATGTCCTTCATCCTGTAACCGCTCGATCAACTCAAAGGAATACAAACAAACAGCACGGTCAGGTCCACCATGGAACTTCAGATTGCGTTGCCGATCACCATCCAGCCCCTGTTCACTGACCTTGGCTTCCCAAACCGGCAGCTTTGGGACACCTCCGTCGGAGATGTTGATCTGATGCACATGCGGATAAGGCGGCTTGTTCGGCATGGTTAGGCCTCTCCGTCGCACGATTCCGGCTTGAAGAATGTCATCGCCACCCAACCCTCTTCTTCACCTCGCTTCTCACACACGAGGCCGAGACTGGAAAAGTGATCGACGACCTCTTCCTCCTGCTCCACAAGAATACCGGAAACCAATACTCTCGCCCCACGTGCCGCCAAGGTGGCCAAGTCGTCGCCGAGATTCAAGACGGTCTGCCGATCGAGATTAGCCAACACCAGATCTGGCATCGGCCAGTTCCCCTCCGTCAAGTCGGCTAGTGTGCCGGTGAGAATCTCGATTTGATCGCCCAATTGATTCAACTCGACATACTCGCGCGCACAGTCTACCGCGACCGGATCGATCTCCACCCCACGAGCAAAGGCTGCCCCAAGCTTCACAGCCGCCATAGCCAGGATCGCGCTGCCGGTGCCGACATCCAGCACGATTTCTCCACCACGGATATCTTCCTGTAACCACAGAAGCAACATGCGAGTCGTCGCATGGTGACCCGTACCAAAGGCTTGCTTGGGATCCAACACAATCTCGACGTCGTTCGGATCAAGCGAGACCTGCTCCCAACTGGGACGAATGACCAGCCTCCCAATCCGAAGGGGCTGCACCGAGCGAGCCCAGGCTTCATTCCAATCCTGCGAGGGAATCTGGCTGACCGAAACCGGAACATCCTTGCCCGACGGCGCTAGCTCCGAGAGGACCTGCCGCAACAAGGCCAGTCGCGCTTCGTTCCACTGATCCTCCGGCCAGTAGAGGTGGACCAGGCCCTGATCCTCCCAGGCACCCTGCGCAAATGCATCGTCCAGCCGACTCAATAATTCCCCTGCGTCCAGCCGTTCGTGAATGCAAACCTCAACCCAGTTCGTCGACATGGTGATCTCTCTGCCGGGCTTCATCATTTGACGTTCCAATCAGTTCCCAGTAAGGTCTGCTGTCATGACCACGTCGAGAAGCGCTCAACTCGAAACCATTATTCTTCGGACGGATCGGCTGATCGAACGCGGCACGAAGCTAAGCGCATCCTTTACGCGATGGCGACTGATCATTTTCCTCATCGGCCTTGTCTGTACCATTGCCCTATACAAGTTGGACTGGTACAACAGCGGCAACCTCTCGCTTGCTCTCTTCCTCGCGATCTTTATCGCCGTCGCGGCCTATCATAACAAGGTGGAAAGCCAGATTCACCGGCTCCGGCAGTGGAAGCAGATCAAGCAGACACATCTTGCACGCATTGCCTTGAACTGGACGGCAATTCCCTCCAGGGCTGGTGAGGCTCCAAAGCTCCATCCCTATGTCGCTGACCTCGATCTCTTTGGCCCCCATTCCCTCACACATCTCCTCGACACCACGGTGTCGGACCATGGACGAGCGCGATTACAGAGCTGGCTCCTGGAGCAACCAGCGGCCCCTGCAGACTGGTATGCGCGGCAATCTTTAGTGAAAGAGCTGACACCTCGATCCTTGTTTCGTGACCGTCTTGCGCTGGATGCGAAACTGACCGGTGACCAGGAAATCAACGGCAAGCGATTGGCCGCCGTCACAGAACATTCCATCAACCTGCCTTACCTCGATACGATCCTCATCGTCCAAGGCCTCCTGGCCTTCACGACAATCAGCCTCGCTCTCGCTACGATATTTGGGCTTCTGCCAGGCTACTGGATGTTTTCGTTTGCCGCCTACGTCCTGATTTACTTCATGACGGACCAGGGAGAAGAACTGCTCGAACACGCAGTCGGCCTGCACCTCGAAACCGAACGGCTTGCGACTGTCCTCGGCTATCTCGAGCGCCACGCACGGCGGCAAAACACGGTTCTGTCTTCAACCTGGAACAGGCTGATCGGCAAGACCAGTCCTACGGTGCAACTCACGCGAGTCGCGCGCACCCTGCACGCAATCAGTATCAAGGCCCACCCGCTCGTCCATCTGATGGTCAATGCCCTTTGTCCATGGGATCTCTGGTTCCTGCGCAGACTGATGCACGAGCAACAGGACATTCAGCAAGCCCTCCCCCAGTGGTTGAACTGTCTGGCGGAAGTTGAAGCGGCCTCGGCACTGGCCACCTTTGCACACCTCCACCCTGACTATGCCTGGCCGACACCGCTTACCATGTCCGGCGAACTAAACGGAGTCCCTCCAACGCTTCAGGCTGATCGGCTCGCCCACCCGCTCCTCTCAGCCAAGACCCGCGTCGCCAACGATGTTCGGTTGGCTGGACGTGGTTCAATCCACTTGATCACCGGCTCAAATATGTCCGGCAAGAGCACATTCCTCCGCACGATCGGAATCAACCTCTGTCTCGCGCAAGCCGGCGGGCCTGTCTGCGGGCGGTCGTTCGAATGGACCTGGAGTCGGCTAGCCTGTTGCATCCGTGTCGATGATTCGCTCGATGCCGGCCTGTCGTTTTTTTACGCCGAGGTCAAACGACTCAAAGCGATCCTCGAGACCACTCAGGACTCGACGGCTCCCCCCACGCTGTTCTTAATCGACGAGATTTTTAAAGGCACCAATAACCGAGAGCGGCTTATCGGGAGCAAAGCCTACATCACAGAACTCTCCAAAGGGAACGGGTATGGCCTTGTGAGTACACACGACCTGGAATTGGCCGATCTGGAGCACGACGTACCCGGCCTCACAAACGCACACTTTCAGGAGACCGTCTCGGCAGGCGCGCTGACGTTTGACTACCAGTTTCGACCTGGCCCTTGCCCCACAACGAATGCCCTGCGAATCATGGAGCTGGAAGGGTTGCCTATTTCCTCAAACGCTACTAATCGGGCACAATAGACCGCACGGATGAGCACTCCAACCGGTTCTGAAACCCAGTCTCGCTCCCATCCCCTTCGTGCCCTCCTCCTCGCCCAGTTTTGCAGCGCGTTCAATGACAATGCCTGGAAGTTGATGGTCGCCCTCCTCATGATCCACCAGGTCGCCGCGATCGTCGGCCAGACCGGCCCCGCCTTTGAAGCAGCCTCTCAGACTCAAGCCACCATCGCCTTTGTGGTCTTCACACTGCCCCTCATGCTGTTCTCTCTGGTTGCCGGTGTATTTTCAGACCGTTTCAGCAAGCGCACGGTCATCATCGCAATGAAGATTGCCGAGGTGGCGTTGATGGGAGCTGGAACGCTGGTGCTCTGGAATAGTCCAACCGGCGGCACAGCTCTCTTGGTCGTGCTTGGAGCCATGGGGATTCACAACGCCATTCTCAGCCCAGCAAAGTATGGCATCTTGCCGGAGCTGCTTTCGTATGAGCAGCTCTCCATGGGAAATGGCCTCCTGAAACTCTGGACTTTTGCAGCCATCATCGCTGGCACATCATCCGGCGGCGTTCTGCTCCAATACACCGAAACGGCTCCCTGGCAAGCCGGTCTCATCTTGACGCTAATCGCCGCTATAGGCGCCGCAGCCGCCTATGCAATTCCTCATGTGCCCCCAGCCAGAGGCGAGGGTGGCGTAGCCGAAACCCTGGCCGTGGCCTGGACAACCATGCGAGCAGACCGTCTGCTCAGGATCGCCATCGGAATCAATGTCGTGTTTTGGACCATTGCGAGCTTGTTCGGGCAGGACATGCTGATCTATGCAAAGGGCCGACTCGCCCTTTCGGATGCACTCTCCGGTCTTCCGATGGCGATCCTCGCCATCGGGATCGGAATCGGGGCGGTCCTGGCCGGCCGACTCTCCGCCCACAAGATTGAAACCGGCTTGATCCCGCCGGGAGCGATCGGGTTGGCCCTGGGCCTGTTCATCCTTGGCCTCATCCCACCGAGCCTGACCTGGACACTCGTGCTCATGGGTGGACTCGGCGTCGCCAGCGGGTTTATTAATGTCCCAATCAATGCCCTGATTCAGTGGCGAGCTCCAGCCGACCGTCGCGGCGCCGTGATCGCCCTCGGCAACACCTTTGTGTTCGGGGGTATCCTTGCCGGTTCTCTGAGTGCCGGACTGCTGTCGCAACTCGGCTTGTCAGCCAGCGACATCTTACTGGCCTGTGCCGTCTTGTCACTGATCGGGGCCTTGGTCGTCGTCAGGTTACTGCCGAACAGTCTGCTCCGGTTCGTCGTCGCTCTGCTGCCCCGTATCCTGTACCGCCTCACTGTCATCGGACAGGACCATATCCCGCGCGAAGGCGGCGCGTTGCTGGTCCCCAATCATGTGTCGTTCATCGATGGGTTTCTGCTGATTGCGAGCCTGGATCGTCCGGTGAGGTTCGTGGTCGACGAGCACTACGCTGCCCACCCACTCCTCAAGCCATTCATGAAGCGGCTCAACGTCATCCCGATTTCTTCATCGGGAAGTCCCCGCTTGATTCTTCGCGCTCTGCGCGCTGCGGGACAGGCGCTGGATGACGGCGAGCTGGTCTGCATTTTCCCTGAAGGTCAGATCACCCGCACCGGCACGCTCTTGCCATTCCGTCGTGGGTTCGAACGCATCGTCAAGGGACGAACGACGCCCATCATCCCGGTTCACCTGGATCGCGTCTGGGGTAGTATCTTCAGCTTCAATCACGGCCGGTTTCTGTGGAAGCTTCCCGAACGTCTCCCCTACCCGGTCACAGTCTCATTCGGTGCGCCGCTGCCCCCGGATACGACGGCGGACACTGTTCGCAGAACGATTCAAGAGCTTGGCGAAGCCGCCTGGCAGCTCAGGAAATCCGGTCGTCGGCCTCTCCATCGACAGTTTATTTCGGCCATGCGTCGCTACCCATTCCGCATGGCCATGGCCGACCAAAATCGCCCTCGAGTGTCGTCCTTGCAGGCGTTGATCGGCTCCATCGTTCTCGCACGTACGCTGCGCCCCCACTGGCAGGACCAACAGCACATCGGTGTCCTGCTGCCGCCGACAGTCGCCACAGCCTTAGTGAATGTGGCCGTCGCCCTCTGTGGGAAGACCATCGTCAACTTGAACTATACGGTCGGGAAATCCGGCTTGGAAGCCGCGGTGCGCCTGGCAGATCTGCGCACGGTTCTCACGAGCCGTACCTTCGTCGAAAAAGCCAAGCTCGAACTGCCGGATGGGCCGTCGGTGCTGTGGCTGGAGGATATCGCCGAGACGATCGGCACGGGACAGAAACTCTATGCAACCTTCCTCGCCCTGCTCGCTCCCTGCCGCCTCATCGAGCGTGCCTGCGGACAGGTAACCCCGCTCACTCCAGATAGTCCGGCCACGATCATCTTCAGTAGCGGCAGCACCGGCGAACCTAAGGGCGTCCTGCTCTCCCATTTCAGCATCGACTCTAACTGCCAAGGCGCCACGCAGATGCTCCATCTCTATCAAGATGAACGGATCCTTGGCATCTTGCCATTCTTCCATTCGTTCGGATACATGGTGTTTTGGTTTGTGATGTTTAACAACGCGGCGATGGTCTTTCACCCTTCGCCTCTTGACGTGGCGGCGATCGGGGAACTCATTCGCCAATACCGTCTCACGTTCATCGTCATCACTCCAACCTTCCTACAACTCTATGCACGCCGCTGCACCGCGGAGCAATTTAGTTCGGTGCGTGTGATCCTCACCGGCGCGGAAAAACTATCGGTTCGACTTGCGCAGTCTATTGAGGACAAGTTTGGGATCGGACCAATCGAAGGCTACGGTGTCACGGAATGTGCTCCGGTCATTGCCGTCAACTGTCCGGACTTCCGTGCCGCCGGCTACTATCAACCGGCATCGCGACGAGGGACCGTCGGCCAGCCGCTCCCGGGCGTGTCCGTCCAGATCGTCGATCCTGACACGTACGCTCCACTGCCAGCCGGCACCCCTGGGATGTTGTTGGTGAAAGGCCCGAACGTCATGAAGGGCTACCTGGGACGGAAAGACCTCACAGCCCAGGTCATGCGGGATGGCTGGTATATCACCGGGGACATCGCCTCCATGGACGACGACGGCTTCCTGACGATCACCGACCGGCTTTCTCGCTTTTCCAAGATCGGAGGCGAGATGGTTCCGCACGGGAAAGTTGAAGAAGCCTTGCAACAGGCGGCCGAAGCCGAGACACAAGTCTTTGCTGTCACCGGCCTTCCGGACGAGAAAAAAGGCGAGCGGTTGGCCGTCCTGCATACACTGGATGACAGCCTGATTCCCGAGATCCTCGTGAAGCTATCGGCTACCGGTCTTCCCAACCTCTTTATCCCCTCGCGGAGTCAGTTTGTGAAAGTCGAGGCCTTGCCCCTGTTGGGGACCGGTAAGCTGGATCTGCGAGGGGTGAAACGTATCGCCACGGATCGATTACAAGGACATGACGAGTCCTGATTGCTGAGCATAGACGGGAATGACGCAAACCAAATCGCTCATCGATTGCCATGTCCATCTTGCCGCGTTGCCGGACGGCGACAACGGCTGCTTCATCTCGCCAAAACTCCTCCGCAGCCCGTTGTTTCGTTTTCTCCTCTGGAAACACGACCTCTCGCCGACTGAACCACGCACGGCTAATCAACGCTATCTCGATCACCTCCTCAGAGAACTCCGCGCCTCCCGCTATGTCTCAAAGGCCGTGCTGCTTGCCATGGATGGATTCTACGATCAATCCGGCTTGCTGAATCGTCAACATACCGACTTCTTGGTCAGTAACGACTACGTGTTCGGTGCCGTGCGCGCCTATCCGGATGTCTTCCTGGCGGGCCCCTCCATCAATCCGCAACGCAAAGACGCAATCGACGAGGTGCATCGCTGTGCTGATGCAGGTGCAGTCCTGATCAAGGTCTTGCCGAATGCCCAGCACTTCAACCCCGCAGACGAGAAGTATAGGCCGTTCTACCGTGCGCTGGTCCAACGGAAGTTGGCCTTTCTCAGTCACGTCGGCTACGAATTCAGCCTGATCGGAAAGGATCAATCGCTTGGAGATCCCAACCGACTCCGCCTGGCCTTGGATGAAGGCGTGACCATGATCGCCGCCCATGCCTGTAGTTATGGCCTGGTTCTCTATGAAAAGTTCTTGCCGACTCTCCGAGAGTTCGTATCACGTTACCCCAACTTCTATTGCGACATTTCGGCTCTCACGCAGCCGCATCGTATGAAGATGCTGCTGCATCTCAGACATCACCCGGAACTTCAGTCGCGCCTCCTGTTTGGGACGGACTATCCTCTGTCAGTCTTCCACTTAGCCGCCTGGGGAAGGGTCGGTCCACACAAGTTATGGGGTATGATCTGCACGAAGAATCGGTTCGACCGGCAGGTTGAAGTATGCACAGGGCTGCGGCTCGGATTCCGCTCATTCGGAGAACTCTTGGCCCCCTCGGCGAATTCCTAGACGATGATGAACCGAGATCAGATACTGGCCACCCTTCGTGAAAGGATCCTTGCGTTCGCGACATCACGTGTATCGAGAGACCGTGCCGAAGACCTGACGCAGGACGTCATGGCTGTTCTGTACGAGAAGTATTCGCAGGTCACGGAATTGGTTGAACTGGTCCCCCTGGCATTTCAGGTCCTACGGTATAAGATGCTGGACGCCCATCGGAAAGCGTTCCGGCGAGGAGAGTACAATCAAGAATCGGTGGAGGATCTGCCACTCGCCGACGCCCGTGACGACCCCGCAACTCAACTTGACCAGAAACAGCGCGTCGATCGGCTGCTCGTGGCCATGGCCCAACTTGGCGAACGATGCCGCAAACTATTCAAGTGGAAGCTAGAAGGGAAAAGTTTTCCTGAGATTCAGCAATTGATGAGGCAGACGTCGATCAATACAATCTATACGTGGGACTTACGCTGTCGGAGGGAATTATTAACTTTAATGGGTGGCAGTTGGGAATGATGGGAATAGTCCTGAGTCCCAGACACGATGCGGTTCACATCTCCCGAACCACGGGTTTCAATGCCTGACGACGACCTCGAAAAGCTGCTCGGTGGATTTGCGGCCGATACGTTAACGCCGGAGGAGAAACAACGGCTCTACCATACCGCCCTACACGATCAGCAACTCTTCAACTTGTTTGCCGACGAACAAGCGCTAAAGGAACTACTGACGGATCCCGTGGTGCGTGAGAAGCTTTTGCAATCGTTACGTGAAACAACCTCGACAACGGACGGAGGCAACGTGTCATGGTTCGGCTGGTTCCGCAGACCTGCTGGACTCGCCTGGGCTGGTGGCCTCACCGCAGCCCTCTTCGCACTTGTCCTTGGCACCAACATCTACCAAGAAAGCCTCAAAGAGGCTGCACGATCCGTCGCCGATGAAGAGGTAGTGGCCCCAACCCCACCAGATTCTGCGCCCTCCGCAGAGAAACCAGCCACACCTGGGATCAATGGATCTCGGAAGGAGACACCGGAGAAAACGAACTCGATAGCTCCAACAGGCAAACAAGCATTCACCGCGAACACGTCCAAACCAGCAACTTCAACAATGGCTAAAGCGAAAGAAGAGCGGGCAACCCTGCAGAACGGGGCGGATGCATCAAGAGAACGTCCTCCATCAACCCCACAATCATTTCACCGTTCGGAAGAACAAGCATCGAGCTCAGCAGACCAAGACCTTGCGAGCGTGCCATTGACCTCCGCTTCCAGGGTCGCACCTACCAACACGCCGACTACCGACACACGAACCACTCAAGTCGGTTCAGCGCTGAGTGCACGCTCCTTGTTCTATGGAGAATCCCGGGAGGTCGTTTCTAGCGCGGCGAAGGAAAAGCAGGAAGGTAGCTATTCCGTACAGCAGTTCGACCGACCTACACATAAAGGTGAACGGGGTGCCGATCTGACAGAAACACGTGCGGAAACTGCTAGGCCCTTAGGCATTCGTTACAGCCTTGTCATGAACGGAATGAAGGACCTGCACGATGACAGAGATGGGGAAACCTCTCTCCGGACAGGTTCGTTTGATCTTATGATCGAGGCCAATCAGGATAGCTTCTTTCAGGTATGGGGAGAGGCCGGTTCCCTACCGCCTCACCTCCTGTTCCCTTTCTCAGCAGGGGACCCGGTTTCATCACGGTTGTTGGCCCATCAGCGGAGGAGAATTCCGATCCTTGCCGGCCATCGTTCCATTACGGTCCGTTTGTCCCTCATACCATTCGATACCCCTTCCACAATAGGGTCCGACGTGATGACACCATCGCCACGTGAACACCTTCAAGAGTCCTCCGCTTCTCTTGAGGCAGCCAACTCTCAAGAACAAGCGACCTATGTCGTCACTCGAGATCCCTCAGCATCCACACTTACGGTTAGAATTCCGCTACACTGACCATACACAATCGACCGGAACAGGCTTCGGTAAAAATAAGAGGGCCGTTCTCCTTCGTCGGAGAACGGCCCTCGATATCACGTTCAAAACCGATTAGAGAGCTATGGGCTCACAGAAATGCGGTCCTTAATCAGGTCGAAGGTTTCCTTTGGGACGACATTCTTCGCTACCAATTCACCTTTCACACGATAGGGACGATTACTCACGATCCGATCGGCCTCATCCTGTTTGAGCCCCAAGAAGAGGACCATATCGTTGGCCGAAACCTTGTTGATATTCAACGACGCCGAAGTCGTCGCTGGTGCGACCGAGGCCGTCCCCCCCGATCCCTGTTTGGGGGTCAGTGTCGCGGCTTGCGCCGACGACCCTGATTGAGAACGATCCTTCAACTCTTTTTGATAACGAGCTACCAACGATTTCAATGTGTCGTTATGACGCTTGACGTCCTGATATTCCTGCTTCACATTCCGATTTTGAGCCGATAACGCCCTCACTTTATCTTCAAGTTCTTTGGTTCGTGCCTCAAGCGTGCCTCGTTCTGCATCCCGTCCGTGCTCAAACCGTTGCAGTTCATCCCGAGCGGCCTCGGCCTCGTTGTTGAATTTGACGTTCAGCTCCTTGAGCGTGCGGACCTGCTGTTCCATCGCACCCTTCTGTTGGCGAGCTTTTTCCAATTCCATTCTGGCGGTGTCCGCCTCGGTCAGTGCTTCTTGGTATTTCTTGTTGGAGACGCAACCCGTAGTCAACACGGCACCGACCAATACTATTGCCGTCCACTCGCGTTTCATGCGATCCTCCCTCCATCAAATCCTACCGCGTGAATGTGCTTCATACGGATCCCTGCTTGTATCCCGCCATCTCCCCGTTCATGTGATGGTGTTCTTTGTGTGTATGCCAACCCCTCGGCATTGTCAACATAATTGCTCTTGTTCGAGACCAATCAGCTCTGTTCCTCAAGCGTCGAATCAGAAGAACCAATGCGCTTGACGGATCGGCGTCGCTCTGTGATTATCCGACACATTCTATCAGACATGACCATGGAGGGTGAAAATTCGATGGCCCACAATCGGAATTGGAGCACCGCATGAACGAATGGGGTCCAGCACTCGCAGTGATTCTTGGAGTCGTGGAGGGGATGACTGAGTTTCTCCCCGTCTCATCCACCGGGCATCTGATCCTTGTCGGCCATGCCCTTGGATTCACCGGAGACGTGGCGGCCAACGCGGAAATCTCGATCCAGTTGGGAGCCATCCTCGCCGTCATCGTGTTCGAACGGGAAAAGATCGGTCGGCTTCTCTCCGGCGCTTGGCAGGAGCAAAAGATATTTCGTTCCAACAGCACAAGCGGGTCGCATGCGTCCTGGACAGATCGGATCAAGGCTTCGATGCAACAGCATCACAACTTATGGTTCTTGATTGGGTTAGGGATCGCCTTTCTGCCGGCTGCCCTCCTCGGCCTCGCTGCACATGGATGGATCAAGTCACATCTGTTCACCCCCCAAACCGTGGCGACCACTTCGATTCTTGGAGGCTTTATCATCCTGATCGTCGAAGCCACCAAACGCACAAGTCACGCGATGAGCCTGGATCAAGTTTCACCGATGCAGGCGTTCTGGATCGGTGTCGCGCAATGTGCCTCGCTGATTCCCGGCATGTCACGCTCCGGGTCAACCATCATCGGTGGTCTGCTCGCAGGCCTCGATCGCAAGGTTGCCACGGAATATTCCTTTTTTCTCGCCCTCCCAACCATCATTGCAGCCACGCTCTATGAAACCTGGAAGGCACGCGGAACCTTTACCGATCAAGACTTTCTGGCACTCGCGCTCGGCATGGTCGTGTCATTCCTTGTCGCCTGGGCCGTCATCGCCGCCTTCCTCACCTATGTCAAACGGCACACCTTGCGGGTCTTTGCCTACTATCGTATTATGCTCGGAGTGTTGGTCATGTTGGTCGTTCGTTGAAAGGAGTTGTGCATGGCGTCAGATACGATTCATGTCTACGATACGTGGGTTCATGGAAAGAATGGTCGCATTCACTTCGATGTGATGACGACGGATGAAACGACCGCGCTCAAGCTTGCCAAGGAGTACTTGGTCAGTATCGGTGAGCCAAATGCTGCGGTGACGACGAAGGAATGCCAGTTCTGTCACAGCGAACCGCTCGTCATGTTTTCAGCGGAGCAGCAGAAACAAGTCAAAGAGAAGGGTGGATTCATTGTCCCCATGCCCGCCTAGCGACGAAGCACGGTCATTCGTGCCGGGTCAGCCCGTGACGAATGACCGAAGACGCTTACACACACAAGGCGAAATTGGAATTAGGGAACCGAATTAGGCTCTGAGGCGGTGGAGGAGTCGGGTTTCTTTTCAAATGCGAAGTGAATGATCAGAAAAATCACGCCGACGGTGATGGCAGAGTCCGCCACATTAAACGCCGGCCAGTGGTAGTTTTCGATATAGACATCCAGAAAGTCGATCACTTCTCCGAATCGCAGTCGATCAATCAAGTTACCAATCGCACCGCCGAGAATTGCCGCCACGCTCACACGGCCCACCCAGTCCTGTTCGGGCATCCGCACCAAGATCGTGCTCAGCAACCCGAGTGCAAAGATCGAGGTCAGCCCAAAAAACACCATCCGAAACGCGTTGCTGCTCCCAGCCAATAAGCCGAACGCTGCGCCTGGGTTCCGAATATATGTCAGGCTGAAAAGATTGGGGATGATGGGGATCGACTCGTGCAAGCGCATCGTCTGCATGATCTGCTGCTTGGTCAGCTGATCCAGCAGAACGATACTGCCGGTCACCAATGCCAACGCCATATTGCGAAGCCACGACGCGCTCACAAGACGGCCTCCACACACCGTTCGCAGAGAGTCGGGTGGTCACGATCCTTGCCGACAGCATCGCGATAGTTCCAGCACCGTTCGCATTTTGCGGCTACCGATTTTTCAACGGTGATCCGGATATCCGAAGAGTCCGTCGGTGCGGGCACCAGCGTCACACGAGACACGATGAAAATGGTGCCGAGCTCACGGGCATACGCGGTTAAAAACTGATGCGCGTCAGGACCGGCTTCGATCCGCACATGAGCCTCGAGGGACGATCCGATCAGCTTGTCTCGACGAGAGACTTCCAGTTCACCTTGCACACGGGTTCGATACGCCAGCAGTTTCTCCCAGCGAGTCGCCAACGCATCGTCCTTCCAGCGAGCGTGTGCTTCCGGGAACGAGACCACATGCACACTCATCGCTTCCTTGCGGGCCGATTCCGGCAACATGCGCCAAATCTCATCGGCGGTAAAACTCAAGATCGGAGCCATGAGTTTTGCCAGTGCCACAATAATTTCATACAGAACGGTCTGGGAGCCTCGTCTCAGCGGGGCATCTGCGCGAAACGTATAGAGCCGATCCTTCAGAATATCCAAATAAATTGCACTGAGGTCGACCGAACAAAAATTATTGAGCGCATGAAAGATGGTATGAAACTCGAACTCGTCGTACGCTCGCCGTACTTTGTCGACCAGCTCTCCAAGACGCATCAAGGCCCAGCGATCCAGCTCCGGTAGCTGTTCATAGGGAACACGATGCATCGCTGGATCGAAATCGTACAAATTACTGAGGAGAAATCTGGATGTGTTGCGGATCTTCCGATAGGCCTCGATCAGATGCGTCAGAATCTCCTGGGAGATGCGCAGGTCTTCGCGATAATCCTGAGCCGCTACCCACAAACGAAGAATTTCCGCACCAGACTGTTTGATGACATCCTGTGGCGCTACGACATTGCCGGCCGACTTGGACATCTTCTTCCCCTGCCCGTCTACGACAAAACCATGCGTCAGGACGGCTCGATAGGGTGCGCGATGATCCGTCGTGACACCGGCTAATAGGGCGCTATGGAACCAACCTCGATGTTGGTCGGAGCCTTCTAGATAGAGATCAGCTGGCCACCACTTCCTCGCCTTAAGAACGGCCGCATAACTCACACCGGATTCAAACCATACATCGAGAATGTCCCGCTCTTTCTCAAAGCCTGTTCCGCCACACGTCTGACAGGTTGTTCCAGCTGGCAGTAGGTCACCAGCGGATCGTTCGAACCAGACATCCGCCCCCTCTGATTCCATCAGAGACGCGATATGCTCGATGACGACTGGGTCGGCTACCACATGATGACATCCCGTACAGGTGAATCCTGGGATCGGCACACCCCACACACGCTGGCGCGAGAGACACCAGTCTGGCCGGTTTTCAATCATGCCGAAAATTCGATCACGGCCATAGCTCGGAATCCATTGGACTCGTTCGATCTCGCCTAGCGCCTCTTTCCGCAACTCATTCGTCTCCATCGAGACGAACCACTGTTCGGTGGCGCGGAAGATCACAGGGTTTTTACACCGCCAGCAGTGTGGATACGAATGGTTCAATGAACCGTGGCTCAGTAGACGGCCGTTCGCCTGAAGGTAATCGACAATCTTCGGATTCGCCTTGAACACATGCTGTGTAGCGAATTCTTTCACTACCTCTGTAAACCGTCCAGCACTATCGACTGGAGCTAGGATTTCCAGTTTCTCTCCTGGTGAGGCCTTGGCATTGTGATCGAGGACGAGAATGTAGTCTTCCATCCCATGGCCCGGCGCGATGTGGACGCAGCCGGTCCCTTGATCGAGGGTAACGAAATCCCCCAGGAGGATCGGCGAAAGCCCGGTGGAAAGCGGCCGCTGAGTTTCCAAGCCTTCAAAGCCCTCTCCACCCTTCTTTGCCCCCACGACGCGATAGTCTGTGATGGCGCAAGCCTTTGCAACGGCCTCCAGAAGCTTTTCCGCGACAATCAGCAGTTCATCGCCGACATGAACAAATGCGTAGTCGAAATCCCGGTGGAGACAGACCGCTTGATTGGCAGGGAGGGTCCAGGGCGTCGTCGTCCAGATGACAACGGACACACGCTTGATCTCATCGGGAAAGGAAATGCCAGGAAAAGTCGAAGCAAGTACCGCCGGCGAGGTGACGATCGGGAACTTCACATAGATCGATGGTGACGTGTGATCTTCGTATTCGACCTCCGCTTCCGCCAGCGCCGTTTGATCATGGGTGCACCACAGAACCGGCTTGAGCCCCTTGTAGACCCCTCCACGCTCGACAAACTTCCCGAACTCACGAATGATCGTGGCTTCATAGCCCGGCGTCATCGTCAGGTAGGGATGCTCCCATTCCCCTAGCACCCCGAGCCGTTTGAATTCCTCTCGCTGAATAGTGACGTATCGCTCGGCATACTCACGACAAAGCCTACGGATCGCCGACACATCCAGATCCTTTTTCTTGTCGCCGAGCTCCTTCATGACTTGATGCTCAATCGGCAACCCGTGACAATCCCACCCCGGCACGTAGGGCGCATGAAAGCCTGCCATCGTCTTCGACTTGACGATGATGTCCTTGAGCACCTTGTTCAGGGCATGTCCGATATGGATACGGCCGTTCGCATAGGGAGGGCCATCATGCAATACATAGCGAGGCCGTCCCTTCCCCAAGGCCTGAATCTGCTCATAGAGCTTCTGCTGCTCCCACCAAGCCAGCATCTCCGGTTCCCGCTGAGGCAAATTCGCCTTCATCGGGAAATCGGTTTTGGGAAGATTGAGTGTTGACTTGTAATCAGTAGACATAGAACACCCGAACACTCACACCATTCGTCATACGGAATCGACGGAATATACCGGAAGGAAGGGGGTAGGTACCAGCCCTAACTCACTGCCATCATACGATCGAGTGCGACCTTTGCCCACTGCTTGTCGTCCTCCGGCACCACGATGCGGTTGACGACGTGACCATCTGCCAGATTCTCCATGGCCCAGCACAGGTGCGCCGCATCGATCCGAAACATAGTGGCGCACTGACAAACCGTAGAAGACAAGAAGAATACTTTCTTGTCGGTGAGTTCGTCTTTTAAACGATTCACGAGATTCAGTTCCGTCCCGACCGCCCACGTCGTACCGGCCGGTGCAGCCGTCACGGTGCGGATAATGAATTCTGTCGATCCGATGAGATCGGCCTTGTTCACCACATCCTCGTGACACTCTGGATGGACGATCACCTTACCGTCTGGATATTGTTTGCGAAAATGATCCACATGCACCGGCTGGAACATTTGATGGACGCTGCAATGCCCCTTCCATAAGATCAAGGTGGCTCGCTTGATGGCGTCTCTGGTATTCCCGCCGTTTGGTTGATAGGGGTCCCACACGATCATCTGCTCCCGCGGAATCCCCATCTTATTGGCTGTATTCCGACCTAAATGCTCGTCTGGGAAAAAGAGAATCTTTTCTCGCCTCGCCCAACACCATTCGATCACTGCTTTGGCATTGGATGATGTGCACGTAATCCCTCCATGTTCTCCACAAAACGCCTTCAGGACTGCCGCCGAATTCACATAGACGGCCGGCATCACGGTCTCCTCGACTGGGATCACACGCCCCAGCGCCTCCCAACATTGGTCGACTTGCTCGATCGCAGCCATATCGGCCATGGAACAGCCCGCAGCCATGTCCGGCAGGATGACTGTTTGCTGAGAACGGCTGAGGATATCCGCCGTTTCAGCCATAAAGTGTACGCCACAAAAAACGATGTAGGGCCGTTCAGACCGCTCGGCGGCCAGTTTGGCTAACAAGAGTGAATCACCTCGAAAATCGGCATGCTGGATGACTTCATCCCGCTGGTAGTTATGGCCCAGAATCATGACTCGCTCACCCAGTACCTGCTTAGCCGCAACGATCCGCCGGTGCAATTCTTCGGCGGGCAGCGCCTGGTACTCATCAATCGGCTTCGGTACTGTCGCAGTGACTGACACAGCTCCTCCAAATGAAAAGAATGGTTATTCTACGATAGCCTCGCCTCACATTCAATGAATCGCCCAATGAGGGAAAGTCCTAGTCAGAGCCCCCAAAGGATCGGAGGCGCACTGGGCCTAATAGCCGATTGACTTCACAAACTCAGAGTACTACGATCATAAAAAATCGCTAGGGGAGCTCTCGAGCTGAGAGTCCGAATGATCGGACGACCCTCACAACCTGACCTGGGTAATACCAGCGTAGGGAAGCCGGATGACCGCGAACCCTCTGAAGAGTCAGCCGCCTTCCTGGTATACGGGAAGACGGCTTTTTTATTTGGGACAACCACGAAAGGATCTCACATATGAGCATCCAGACACATACAAACGGATCCGGACACGGAAATGGCCTGGTCACACCGTCGGTCCCTCTGACCACAACACCCCTGCCGGCATCGCGTAAGATTTATGTCGATGGTGCGCATCCTGGTGTCCGCGTTCCAATGCGGGAAATCAGCCTCACTCAAACCAAGGGAACGAATGGTACGAAATCGAGCAATCCCTCGGTGATTGTTTACGATACATCAGGTCCCTATACCGACCCCTCTGCCACCATCGATGTCCGCAAGGGACTCCAGCCATTGCGGCGTGCCTGGGTCGTCGGCCGACAAGATGTCGAAGAGCTTTCGGAAATCAGTTCGACTTACGGTCGAATGCGCGCAGCAGATCCTCAGCTGGCCGATCTTCGGTTCCAGCACATTCGCAAGCCCTTGAAGGCCAAGCGAGGGATGAACGTTACCCAGCTGCACTATGCTCGAAAGGGCATCGTCACCCCGGAGATGGAGTTCATTGCCATCCGTGAGAATCAATCGCGGGAACGGACCTCCAACCTTGGCCAACACAATGGTCATGGTGGCGGCGTGCGGCAACATCCGGGATTCGCCTGGGGTGCCAATATTCCTTCCGTCATCACGCCGGAATTCGTGCGGGACGAGGTCGCTCGCGGTCGTGCGATCATCCCCTCGAACATCAACCATCCCGAGAGCGAACCGATGATCATTGGCCGCAACTTCCTGGTAAAGATCAACTCCAACATCGGTAATTCCGCGGTGGCCTCATCGATCGAAGAAGAAGTCGAGAAAATGATCTGGTCGACACGCTGGGGGGCGGATACCGTTATGGACCTCTCAACCGGTAAGAATATCCATGAAACGCGAGAGTGGATCATCCGCAACTCACCGGTGCCGATCGGAACAGTGCCGATCTACCAGGCGCTGGAGAAAGCAAACGGCAAGGCAGAAGACCTTACCTGGGAAATCTTTCGTGATACATTAATCGAACAGGCGGAACAGGGTGTGGACTATTTCACGATTCACGCGGGTGTACGCCTGGCGTACGTGCCGATGACCGCCACACGAATGACCGGGATAGTGTCCCGCGGTGGCTCGATCCATGCAAAATGGTGCCTGGCCCACCATCAAGAAAACTTCGCCTACACACACTTTGAGGAGATCTGCGAGATCATGAAGGCCTACGACGTCGCATTCAGTCTCGGTGACGGGCTCCGCCCGGGATCGATCGCCGATGCGAACGACGAGGCACAGTTTGCCGAGCTTGAAACATTAGGCGAACTGACCCAGATAGCGTGGAAGCATGATGTGCAGGTCATGATCGAAGGTCCAGGCCACGTTCCCATGCATATGATTCAAGCCAACATGGAAAAGCAGCTCAAGGCCTGCCACGAAGCTCCGTTCTATACCCTCGGTCCGCTGACAACCGATATCGCTCCCGGTTACGACCACATCACCTCGGGAATCGGCGCCGCGATGATCGGTTGGTACGGCTGTGCCATGCTCTGCTATGTCACTCCCAAAGAGCATCTGGGATTGCCGACCCGCGAGGACGTCAAAACCGGCGTGATCACCTATAAAATCGCGGCACATGCAGCCGACTTGGCTAAAGGTCATCCCGGTGCTCAGGAGCGAGATAACGCTCTGTCGAAGGCCCGATTTGAGTTCCGCTGGGAAGATCAGTTCAATCTGTCGCTCGATCCGGAAACCGCGCAGCAGTTCCACGACGAGACACTCCCGGACAACGCCGCCAAGGTTTCGCATTTCTGCTCGATGTGCGGTCCACATTTTTGTTCCATGAAAATCACCCAAGACGTTCGAGACTATGCTGCACAGCTGAACATCGACGAACAGCAGGCCATCCAAATTGGTATGAAGGAAAAGGCCGAAGAGTTTAAGACAACCGGGGCTGAAATTTACCGGTAGGAGAGCTGTATGGCAAAACCGAAGCCTGCTCCGTTACGTGAGCGAGACATCACCAGGCAGATCGCCCGGGAATACTATAAAGAGTTCGATCAGCTCATCGAGAGTGATGTCATTATCGTCGGCGCTGGGCCGTCAGGGCTGATCTGTGCACATGATCTGGCGACCATGGGATTTCGAACGCTGCTCATCGAACAGAGCTTGGCGCTCGGCGGGGGATTTTGGTCCGGTGGATACCTCATGAACAAAGCCACGATCTGCGAGCCGGCGAACGAGATTCTCGATGAAATCGGCATTCCCTGCAAAAGGATCAAAGAGTGCGAGGGGATGTATATGGTCGATCCCCCGCACGCCACAGGCGCCCTGATCTCAGCCGCCTACAACGCCGGTGCCAAGGTCATGAACCTGACGCGCGTGCTAGACTTGATCCTCCGCGACAATGGCGTGCTGGAAGGAGTCGTCGTCAACAACACCACAGCCGAGATGGCGGGCCATGATCTGATCCACGTTGATCCGATTGCCCTTGAGAGCAAGATCGTGGTGGACGCTACCGGCCATGATGCCATCGTGGTCGAGCTTCTCCATAAACGAAATCTGTATAATAAAGTACCGGGAAACGGGGCCATGTGGGTGGCGCGATCCGAAGAGGAGATCATGGACCGGACGGGAGAGGTCTATCCGAATTGTTTCGTGATCGGATTGGCCGTCGCCGCCGTCTATGGCACACCAAGAATGGGACCTGCCTTTGGGTCCATGTTGCTCTCTGGACGGTACGGAGCCGAATTGATTAAGAAGAAACTGAAACAGGAGTAACGGCACCTCTCGATCGTCAGACAGCAGAGGGTTCAGGACCGCTCTCCATAACGATGACGACTGGGTAAAGGCGTTGACGAAACATGGACGTTCAGGATTTCCTCCTTCAGGGCGAAGGGCGCGAGGAAGACAAGCGCCAAGCTTGGACTCTGTTCCAACAGGCGTTTGAACGACAGATGAAAGGAGAACTTGAGGAGGCGGTCAACCTCTACAAGCAATCAATCGCAACCCATCCCACTGCCGAGGGCTACACATTCTTGGGCTGGACCTATAGCTTCATGGGGCGGCTTGATGACGCCATCGAAGAATGTCACAAAGCCATCGCGCAAGACCCGGATTTCGGCAATCCCTACAACGATATCGGCGCGTACCTGATAGAAAAAGGTGAATTCGAGGAAGCCATTACATGGTTTCAGAAAGCGATGCAGGCCAAGCGGTACGAGAGCCCTGCCTACCCGCACCTGAATCTCGGCCGGGTGTATGAACGCATGGGGAACTGGACCGACGCGATCGAGTCGTACAAGAAAGCCCTCGCTCTAGATCCGAATTATAAGCTCGCCAGAAAGGCCCTCGGGCGGCTGGTGAGCTCTCTCAACTAAGGTCGTACTCATGCACAAGACTATCCTCGTGGCCATCACCGACTTGTTCTTCTACACGAAAGTCAAGGATGCGCTGCGACAGACGAATTTCCAGATAGAGAAAGCCCGAGCTCAACAGGATATCATCGACAAAGCTGCGTCGACAAGCCCGAGCTTGATCATTCTCAACATGAACGATTTGACCCTTGATGCGTTTCACGCATTGGAACAGTTGCAAGACGATCCACGATTGCACACGATTCCAACACTCGCCTTTGCCAACCATGAAGAAGTGGACACCTGGAACCGTGCAAAGGCACTCGGGGTAACAAAGATCGTTTCCCGCAATGAGTTTTCGGCTCGGACGAAAGCATTGGTAGAGGAATTGGTAACCGGACATGCTGCCACTTCATAGCAACGGAAGGGATTTACCTGCTATGACTTTCAATTTCAACATGCGCAGATTTCTCAACTGACCATGAAACAGTCACGCCTTCACTCACAACATGCCCAACTCGGAGCAACGTTTGAAGAGGTCACCGGCTGGGAGATGCCAGCTCACTACGGCGATGTGGCTGCTGAGCATCGTGCTGTCCGACAGGCCGTCGGCATTGCCGATCTCTCGCATCGAGGCAAAATCAGGGTGACCGGCGAAGATCGCGTGAAGTGGCTGCAAAACGTCATTAGCAACGACATCCTTCCCCTCCAACCTGGGAATGGCCGCTACTCCAGCTTGTTGACCCATAAAGGCAAGATGCTCACATACTTTCGCCTGTACATGCAGACGGAAGCGATCATGGTGGAAGATGTCGGTGAAATTGGGGAGATGACGTTTCAGGCTCTTCGTAAATTCCTGCTCTACGGGACCAAAGCAAAGATGGAAAACTGCGCCGAGAGCTGGGGGCTACTCCAGATCAGCGGACCAAAGGCGGCCCATGTGGTGCAATCAGCGTTCGGAGTGGATGTCACGGATTTGCAGCCAGTCAATTTCGTCACAGCACAAATCAGCGGGCATCACGCATTGGTAATACGCACGGAAGAAACAGGAGAGGTCGATATCGAGGTGCTGCTTCCTGCCGATAGCCTGCTGCCGGCATGGACAGCTGCCATGGAAGCCGGCGCCAAGTTTGGAATCAAAGCCATTGGGAGCCAGGCACGAGAAGCGTTGCGCCTGGAAGCCGGTCTTCCAAAGGCTGGACCGGATTTGAACGAGGAGATTGTCCCCCCTGAAGCTAATCTCGAAGGCAAAGCGTTCAGCTTGAGCAAGGGGTGCTATCCGGGACAAGAAGTCGTCGCACGTATGGATACATACGGCAACGTCCGCCGCAAGCTTGTCGGGTTGGTTTTGAAGGATTCAATAATTCCACCGCATGGTGCTAAGCTCTATAGTGTTGATCGTGAAGTGGGGTGGATCAGCAGTGCGGCCCATTCCCCTCAACTCAACCAAGTTGTGGCGTTCGGATTTCCGCTGCGAGACTTCAGTAAGCCTGGTACCGACTTGACTGTGGAACATGAGAACAGCCGATATCCGGCAACTATTCAGACCCTCCCCTTTTACACCAAGCCCTGACGCCATACCCCAGAAAACCAATGTCCCTGGAAGACCAAGACAGTAGCGATCAGACCACTCCTTACCAAGCAGCAGGCGAGCTTGTGGGCATCACCAAGTTGGTGGATGAATTTTATGCCAATATGGATACATTGCCGGAAGCTGAAACGATCAGAAAAATGCACCCGCCCGATCTCACCGAATCCCGCAGAAAATTGACCTATTTCCTGTGCGGCTGGCTGGGAGGTCCCCGACTTTTTCAGCAACACTATGGGCCAATCAGCATTCCTGGTGCTCACAAGCGATTCCCAATAGGCTACGAAGAACGCGACGCCTGGCTCCTCTGCATGCAACGGGCCCTCGCTACTCAGCCATACACCGAGGAGTTCAAGCAGTACCTCCTAGCCGCACTTAGTATCCCAGCGGAACGAGTCCGGCAAGTAAATATGGGAGAGTTCTAGCACACACCCCTACGCCCATTACTGTCCTCCCTAGGTCTCCGGCGGACATTGAGATACATCCCTGCATCCTTGCGGATACAGAAGTAAGACTTCTGGCTTTACTGCAGACAGAAGCATTTGTCTTCGCAATCAATGCGATATGACGGAATCCTCGGCAGTTCCGAAGCTGCCTTCGTCTGGCATTTCCCTTGCTGATGTAGCGGAGAGGCGTATTGCACCCTTCTGAGAAGAATAAGGATCGTGTCGCGGTGAAACTCTGTGGGACTACTATCGGGGAATAGGCAAGAAGGGGGTGGCGCTGTAAGGTTTCCAATGGCGACTGGAGACATCAAAGAATGAGCTTCTCTTTCTTCATCCACACAAAGCACAAAGGTCCCCTTCCACTTCATTCAGAACCGATCTCGATTGGATGCGAAGCCTGGGTCGACGTGAGCCGGTTTTGTACCGCTGAAAAGTCCTGGCCCAAACCCATTGGTACTCACAGCAAGTCCGGAGATTATTTTCACGCTTCTCCTTCCCAGACCTCTTTCACAAAATCATTCGCCGACCTACGCAGGAGGTTTCGGAGAAGTTTTCCCGAAGATCTCGACTAGATACAGCCGCAACTCCACCCCTACTCCCGTGCCCTTGCTCGGATTCTGGGCTTGACGAACCACGAGCGGTCTCGTTCATAATTCATCCAAACGCAGCTACCTCAGCACACAAACTCCATAAAGAACGTTTGAAATCGCAGATGCGTCGCCCATTCAGTTACCTCCATCGTGCAGCAATTGCGACGACATGGGCCGCCCTCACGGGATGTGCAACCACGACCGTGACAATCACACCATCACCCCAGCCTCCCATCTGCGATGGCGCGGCTTCTGTCCTCGTTCTCTGGACACACCAGTGGCGTCCAGATCAAAAGGACGTGCCGGAGCGGGAGGCTGCCGCTGAAATCGGCTTGAAGGAGTTTCTGCACCGATCCAGATGCTTCGCGAGATTTGAGCTTCGCCGCCTACCAATCATGAGTCCACCCATGATTGCCACGGAAGTAGGCTCAGCAAATGAGCAGTTCGAGAGCTCGGACCAGTGATCAAGCTCCTTGCCTCGCCCGCGCTCATTGACGGAGGAACAGAAGTCGTACTGCATATTGCCGAACACACATTGCCCAGTCAGAAACTGGCTCGGGTGTTCACTATTCACTGGCAGAATGGAGGTTCTGGCGTCATCAAAGGCGTGGAGTCTCTTTCAGATGACATGCGATTTGCTCTTGTTCATGCGCTGCAGTCACCCACTCTACAAAAGCTATGTTCGCAGAATATAGAGCAGACCTACTGCCCAACCATGCCAGTGATCGCAGGACGAGCAAATAGATGACGGAATATTATGCAAATCGATATACTGACGGTCCTGCACATATGTAAGGCTGACTTGTCCCAAGGACAGTAGACGAAGACCTGGAGGCCCTAATGACCCGCAACATCTTTCGTGCAACACATTTCTCGGCAGCACTCACACTCCTTTTGGCTCCTACCCTGACTAATGCAATGTCAGGTATGGACTTGCCGTATAGCGAACACGCGAGCACGGGTTCTTCACTCTCCAAGAGTATGGCGTCACCGATTAACTCCTCGGAAGCGGAGATCGAGATGACTTACAGTGCCGATGGGAAGACCGCCATCTTTGTTTCCGGACGCCGAGGGAGCATCCCCTCACCAGAAGTTCCCTACAACTTCGATATCTGGATGGCGCACAATGTGAATGGCGAGTGGCAAGAACCGATTCATCTGGGACCAGATATCGATCCGACAGTGGGTCCAAATATCAATACATCAGCATGGGAGCTCGAACCGAGCTTCTCGGCAGACGGAAATGTCATTTATTTCACGAGATACCAACCTGGCAATCTCTCCACCGGCGATCTCTACGTGACCCAGAAGGTCAATGGAGTCTGGCAACCGGCGAGAAATTGGAACGATGTCCCGGAACTCCCTCACATCAATACCCCAACCGGGGAAGAACATTGCCCCATCATCGCCTCGGATAGCCTGATTTATTTTAACTATCAGCAGCCGGGAGTCACTCAAGATAGCGACATCTGGAAGGTTGAAAAGAAGGATGGTGTTTGGCAGAAACCTGAGAGCTTGGGACCACGCATCAATTCACCCTTTCGTGACCATATGCACTGGACCGGTCTGTCAACGGATGGAAAGAGCCTCATTATCACCAGCACACGCCCAGATATGGGCTCGCGGGGCGGACATGATATGTGGATCTCCTACCAAAATCAGAATGGCGAGTGGCAGGAACCACTGAACCTTGGCGATACCATCAACACAAGTGGCGAAGATATGTGTTGGACCTTTACGCCGGACGGCAAGACGTTCACGGGTGGCTCGGGCCCTCGTGATTCGTATAATCACGATATCATGTGGGTTCACAAAGACCACATTCCGCTGCTGAGGAACTTTGAGCCAATCGGGCCACCGCCGAATCTGCTCATCTCCGGCAAGCGGAATTCCGACGACAGAAGATGATGTCACTGCCCGATCTCAGAGATCTGCAGCAAGTACCACAGCTACCGGTAATGCTGAGCTTGGGTGAGAAACAGGCTGGCATATAGCCCTTGTTGTCGCATCAAATTGTCGTGGGTGCCTTGTTCCACGATTTGCCCCTGATCGACGACAAAGATCCGATCCACCATTTTAACCGTCGATAGCCGATGGCTGATCAAAATCGCCATCCGTCCACGTGCGAGTTCGTGAAATCTCTCGAAGAGCTCTGCCTCCGCTTTGGCATCCATGGCACTGGTCGGCTCATCAAGAATAAGAATCTGCGAGTCTCGAAGTAAGGCTCTGGCGAGCGCCACCTTTTGCCATTCCCCGATACTCAATTCATGCCCACCATCAAACAACTTGCCGAGCAATGTGTCATACCCCTGCGGCAAGCGCTGAATGACTTCATGAATCCCAGCCTGTTTGGCCGCCTGCGCGACGGCCGTGTCATCAACAGCGAGGCCTCTTACGCCTAACCCAATATTTTCTTTTGCAGACAGCTGAAACTTCACAAAGTCCTGATAGATCCCACTGACTGCACCACGGACCTCGGTAATGGGATAGTCCCGAAGATCAACTCCATCAATAAAAATACGCCCCTCTGATGGATCGTACAGACGACACAAGAGCTTCACCAACGTCGTTTTCCCTGCGCCATTCGCGCCGACAAAGGCAACATGTTCCCCAGGTTTGATCGAAAAGGTGAAATTTCGAATCGCGACACGCTCCTCATGAGGATATTGGAACGAGACATGATCGAATACGACCCCTTGCGTGATCGGTCTGGGGAAAGCCCTCGGCTTCGCAGGCGTCGGCAATCGGGATTGGATGCCTAAGAACTCGCCCAATGTCGTTAGGAATAGATTGCTTTCATAGAGGTTCGAAACGCTGTGTCCAAATCCCTCCAGAAATCCTGAGGCCCGCTGTACCGCTTGAAAGCAAATAACAAGGTCACCCAGAGTGAGCAAACCGTAAAATGTGCGGACCGCCACGAAGCTGCAGACCCCGAATACACCGGCTACACCAATGAGTTGTGCTACAAGGGTTTTGATCGCCCATCGACGCTCCAAACTGATTCGCTCCTGACGCAGCACCGATCGAGCGTCTTGGAACCATTCTCGTAGACTCGGACCAAGATCGAACAACCGAACTTCTTTGGCTGCCGTCGCTTGCGTCAATAACGCGTTGACGTACCAAGCTTTCCGCTCCAGTGGTATCCGCGTTCGTTCCCAAACATACAGAGTGTTGGATTGCTGAAGACGGACCAAGAAGTACGGAATGGCCGTCGCAATTAGAACCGGAATGATCCCCCAATGCAGCCACCACAGTATCGCCCCCATCGAGAGCAACGAAATAGTGTTCTGCCCAAGTTGAAGCACAGCATTGAGAATCGCGGTCGGTCGGTATGGAGCCTCCTGTTGGGCATGATGCAACGTGTCCTGGTATTGCGCATTTTCATAGTACTCGAGATCGACCTCAACCGACTTTGCCTGAAGGAGCGCGTACATGTGATCGGTGACGACTTGGGCCTGTATTTTTGAAATCAGACCAGCTGCTACGCCCAACATGGCACTGATCCCCGCAACACCCGCTAGCCCAGCAAGAATGGTGATGACTCTGGTCAACGAAGCGTCATCCGTAGGAGTCTTCAGTCCTTCGGTCACAGCATCGATCAAGAGCTTTGTGAGATAGAGCATTATCAGCGGAAGAAGCCCCTGGAGGATGCGGACTACAACGCTGGCAACCGCCAGGCGTGGGCTGCTCTGCCAGACGAACGAAAGGGCCCGACGAACGGTGAGCAGAAAAGGCCCTAGCCGCTTTGTCATCCCATTCATGAACAGCTGAAGCACCATGTACCCCGCATCACGGCTCCATCGTTCCAAAACACTCACACCGGATCCCAGATCCCTGACTCACCGACTTTGAACCATCAGGCGGATAGAAAAAGGTGACCGTAAAGCCTTGCCAGTGCGTCCCCGGCTCCTGAAAGGCCTGCCCGTTAAGTGTGAGCCAAGCATGGCCATCGAGACCCGACATGTCTTTTCTGACTCCACAATGAAACATGACTGGATATCCCAGTTGCCGAGCGAATCGATAGAGTGCGAGTGATCGCGGAAAGCAATTCCCTCTCTTATTGTAGGGAAACAGCCGGAGCCAGCGATCCACATAGCAGGTCAGGATCTTCATCTCCGCATCGTTCTGTTTAGCTTTGGCTGAGAGCGTGCCAAATTGCTCAAGCACCCTCGGCAACGTCTTGAATCGCAATGCGATACGAATCCAGAGCACCGCAGCACCAACCCAAAGGATTGTCCAGTACTTGTGTACAAGCCGAAACCTTATCTGTCTCATAAAAGCACGCCTCAACTTCACCACCATCTGTGGCAGAGCAGCATTCTATGAATCACCGTCTCTCACAGAGCTAGCCCACGGACATGTCAACACCGACTAGTGAGAGCCTCGCCAATGAACGCGAACCAACGATTAATCACTCCACGAATTCTTGGCGACAAGAGACGCTTCACCTCTCGATGAAGTGGGACAATGATCTGAGCGAGGCACGAAAGAAGGAGACCACCATGACACCATGAGGGAGGTGTTATCGCCACGGGACTGTGAGCGCGACACAGCGACAAGCCCAACCACCAACGCTCCGACCATGAATCCTTTACTGAAAAATAGAGTGCTCCTGCCTGTTCCTCGGTAATCCCCTGATGGGCATCTGACAGCAAACTGGCCGGCATCCGGTGAGCAAGTGCCTCAACTTCTACGTCGGTTTTGAGCCGTTCAAGCACCGCGGCAGGTAGGGGCGCATCAAGCATGATATGTGCGACTGACAAGCCAAGATAGAGCATGCGCCGACATCGCCAGGTTGAAGCATGGACAAAGATCTGATTCCAGCCTAGATCTGGATGTGACCGGACAAATTCTGCCACATCGCAGACCCATTTCAGGTGCTCCCACGCGTGCTTCGACCCATGAACACACAGTACAATCAAAAGCATTTCCGGTGCCAAGCCCGGCACTGTCTGGTTTGCAAACGCAACCCCAACCCGCCGAGCCCAGAACTCTGGGCGATCTAAGCGAAAGGCAAAGTGTTGATGCGCCATCACCCATTGGAGATCGACGCGACAGAGCGTCCGTCTTTTCACAAACACCTGGTGTGGGCCGTGATCATGATGCCGGTCACTCTGCTCGGCTACCACGCTCCTTCGGTCGTAGCCCAGCGCCGACAAAATCACCTGTGCTTTCTCCACGGAGTCTTCAGGAACAAGCAGGTCGAGGTCGGTAAAATCGCGAAGAGTTAGATCTCCATATGCCAACACAGCAAGTGTGGCCCCTTTGATCGGAATAACCGGGACTCCACGCGCCTGAAACGCTTCACACAAAGTAATGACTTCTTGGGCAAGCGACCGATTCAGCAAGGCACCCGCTTGGGTCTTTTTCCTCAAATGAGCTAGCGGTTCGAGAGGTACAAGATTAGGGCAAATTGTGCTCAGATTCCTATGTAACAGGTGGCTCACGCCATGATACTCGGCCATCGCGAGCACAACCGCCCAGTCTAGCGACGCCTGTACCTGGTGTCGAATACGCGTTTTGAGATCATCGGATACGATTGTGCGGGCACACCAGACGAGCAATTCCGCCTCAGGGGTCAGAGGAAACTGCCGAGCCACAGACGGTGTAGGCATCAGCATACCTGCTCCAGAAGAGGGGTGACTAGTTTAGGCAGGTCGAGGATGTCCCGGCCAAAGTGTAAGCGATAACAGTCCACCTGCTGGACGAGCTTCGTCAAGACCTGAAATTCTCGCCGGGCCACCTCTTGGTCATAGACCAATAAGGCTTGCGGCAGCACCAGTTCTAAGGCACGGCTCTTAGAGATCCTCTCCAGATGGCTCTTCGGGGCATCAACAACCTGCGGAAACAGCACCAAAGCTGGCTTGCAACAGGTCCCGATCCCAGTAGGGTAGATTTCCTCGGCGTAAAAGCCTCGCTTGTGAAAACCAGGCTGTCGCTGCAGCACCTGCTCTGGCGCATTGCGAAGTTCAGGAAAGAAGGCAATGGTCTCATCGGTGACGTTGATCTTGATTGGGAAAGAAAGGAGCTCGATGTGGCCTCCGGCATCTCTAATCAGTGGGTGGTCATCCGAAAGATACCGATAGCCGGCACGGAGCAAGGAGATAAAAGACGTCGTCTTCCCGCGGCCGCTGTTCCCAGGGATGAGGACGCCACGCCCCTGCCACTCTAGCGCCGTAGCATGGATAGTATAGAGGCGCTGGTGTCGTAAGAGTTCGATCAAGGTCAGATGAAACAGATATTCAATCAAGTTGTCGGACATCCGCTCAGGCTTGAGCAGGTACCCCTCGGCTCGGCCGTTGGCACCATCAATCACGAATAACCCCGCATCAGTAAAGTCGATGAGCAATCGTCCGCCGTCCTGACTCACGACATAGGGCAAATCGTCCTCCGGTCGCCCCTCAGCCGCCACGTCCGTGCCGGAAACCAGGTGCCGAACCGACGGGGAAAGCGCCAGGGGAATTTCCGATCGGTCCTGTACGGTATAGAACTGCACGGTGAGCGGTGTAGTCTCCTCAATGGCATCGCGCCGGAAATGCCGCAGCAACTCCTCTACTGGTGCGGTCAGCAGGGAAGATGAGGTGGTATACCGGACCGGTGTCCCGTACAGGGAAAAGAGATATTCGGTCTTCGGCTGATCTGCGACTGGCATCGCCACGCTGCGCCTCAAGTCACTGGTTATCATTCGCTGCTCGACATGGGTATGAAGAAGGCTGGCTGATCCTCACGAACCAACCAGCCCTCTCTTACGGGTTACCGGTCGCCAAAGTTCCAGAACTTCCCGGTATTCCCGGACCGTCCCGGCACGCCATCCCAACCGCCGTTACCCCAACCGTTGTTGCCGCGCGGTCCGCCATGGCCGGAACGCGTCGCGGTGATATCCCGCAACAGTTCATGCTTGGCAAGAGCCGGCTGTACATACGTCTCTTTCTTCATGCTGCCTCACCTCCTTTCTTGTTGAAGTAGCCCCTCCTGGGTCAGCTCGTTGACCAAGGTGACGAGATCGTCGAGGGCCCGCTCGGGAGCGACATCGAACCGGTCACAGAGGACCGCCTGGATGTCGCTGATGGTCTTGTCGCCTGTACACTGTTCCCAAATAACACTACCGACCCGGTTGAGCGTGTAGTACCGCCCACTGCTGAGGTCCAACAACACAGTCTCCCCATCCATGCTCGTGCCTTGGACATCGGGGCTGGACCGGAGGACCGTTCGATCGCACACGGTTTGATCGATGGTCCAAACTGGTACGGCATCGGAGGTAGCTTGGTGAAGAGAGCGAGACATGGATTTTTCCTCCTTACGCGGATGTTGTTCTATCAGGGAGACGATCTGAGCCCTCGAACGCCGGTCCTATCGGTCTCTCTGACCCATAGGGTAGCTGCCGAGTCTGAGTCCATTCTTGACGCACGATGCCCTCGTGAAAAAGGCCGCACACCTTTCTGCTCGGAACTCAGTCAGGGAAGTACGGAATCGAAAATTGTGACTTGCCGGAATGGAAGCGCCAATTGCTTGATGGGATCGACCGTGTTTTGGAGAGGTGCCTTCTGTTCATCACTAAACCTTACTACCTAGGCCATATAGCCTATACATCAACTGAATCTTTTGCGTATATTCCACATTCGTAGGGGGTACTGATCTTGGTACACCAGCTGACAAGCAACTGTAATGCCGATGCGCAGAAACCAGGATTTCGGTGTCAGCGCAGATGGTAGGGTCACGAGATCACTGAGCTGAAACGTTCTCTGAATACCAAGCCTGTTCAACATCAATTGAAACTGAGGATTGGCAACGCCATTACTCCGCTTCTGCCTCATGCATTGCATTCAGCATTACATGAGCAAAACCTGGCTAGAACCTGGTGGTTGGCTCTGCCTTCACGCAAATAGTTACTGTGACAGAACCCAAGGTCCCCGGTAGTCAGGCTGATTTTGGCCAGGAGGGTTTGGTGTTTGTGGAGGTAATTGATGTGTGGGCAAACACACGCCCGAATGGACTAGATAAGATGGACGAGCCGACAACCTGCGTACCGGTTTGGTACGGTGGAACACTCCGCGGATGGCGGAGCGGATCCACAGAAGGAGGAGCGGCTCATGAAGACACCCAAGGTGATTGTTGGGCT